>Ga0209986_10003618_pt1 | contig 13472 bp, 10 predicted proteins | sample BlataG_FD_183168 | JGI IMG/M metagenome (GOLD analysis project Ga0209986, IMG submission 183168) | Deep subsurface microbial communities from Black Sea to uncover new lineages of life (NeLLi) - Black_00105 metaG (SPAdes) (version 2) | ecosystem: Environmental > Aquatic > Marine > Oceanic >...
CTTCCGCGCATTTCTTCTCTCAATGGGACTGTTCAAGCTGATCTCTCTCGCCGTAGCACCAGGGTCATATGCGATCGGCCGCTTCCTCCTCGATGCGAACCGTGGACTCGACGGGCTGTGGCGGGTTCTGTTTCACCTCCCTGTGGCCGCGCCGATGGGATATGGCCGCTACCTCCTTTTTGGGAGCATCGTACTTTCTCTTATCATGGCGATCCCTGTTTTTTTCATCATCCGTATCCTGGTGATCAAGTATCGCAGTTCGTTCACAGACTGGGTTTCGGGCTGGAAGGTCTCGAAGAAGGTCCGTGACAAGTCGGGAATGGGTCTTCTACGTTGGCTCCTTGCGGGTGGCGAAGCAAAGTACGACAAAGGGAAAACACCCTGGGGGCCGTTTAGGTTTGTGCGCAAGAAGATGTTGATCGTCCTTCCGGTCATCTATGCCATCTGTTACCTCCTCGCGGCGGTGATCGTCCCCTTCTTCGCGGGGCGGATCGCCACCTCCGCCGCCTCGTTTGTAGTCGGAGGAGAGGTAGCGGTGGAGGACAGTTCGTTTAGCCTGTTTACCGGGAGCCTTGATCTTACTAGTATTTCCGTTCAGGATCCGAAGAAGCCGCAGGAGAATATCCTTGAGATCCCCTCGTTAACCCTTGATGCAGGGATGTTGCCGCTTTTAGAAAAGCGAGTTGTGTTCAATGTGGTGGTGATTAAGGAAGCATCCCTTCACGTTGAGCGTGAGCCGGATGGGACCTTAAACGTCGATAATTTCACCTCTGGCTGGAACGCTGCGGACTATCTTAAGTGGGCGGCACAGTACGCCGACAAGGTCGACTGGCTCGGGTTGTTGCAGCACTTTGTCGACTACCTTGGACAGCCACGCCCGCGAAAATCACCGGCGGATCTTTCCCGCTACGTCGGTGGGCGTTCTTTCCTGGGTTTTCGTCCCTCGTTTGCGGTGGAGCGCCTGGAGATCGGTCGTGTCCATCTTACCTTGCAAGACGTGCAGGATCCGGGCGAAGGCCTGCCTCCGGTCACCTTGCTCGAGGTGGAACTGTCCGATCTTGCCTTACCGGCCAGGTTAAACCGTGACCCCATCACCCTCAGGCTGAAGGGCCGGATCGGTGATGATCCGGATTCTGCCTTTCTCCTTTCTGCATCCTTCGACAATCGCGAGGAGGTTACAGATCATCGCTACGATTTTGAACTGACCAAGATCGATCTAACTCGATTTTTAAACCTCTATGAGACGACTCTTCCTGTGGACATCGTCTCAGGAAGAGTGACACTCTCGGCAGGGATTACGATACACGGGGATGATGTATTAGGGGAGATCTCCCTGCTCCTGGAGGATTTTCGGCTGGCTGAAAGGGAGGGACATCCGCTGTTTGGCCTATCACCGGAGCTATCCTTGCGTGCGGTGGAAGGGATCAACCGTTATGCCGAGAGCCTCCCCATCGTAATCGGGTTCCTTGTCGATGGCGATACTGTGTCACCGCAGTTTCATTGGGAGGGAGCGTTCCTTGAGATCGCCCGCCAGGGTTTGCTCATGGAGGGACGGCGTGAACTGGATCGCTACATCGACCAACTGGGACTGAGGATCAACACCCTTGACTTAACAGAAGAGATCCCCTTACAACGAGGCTACGCGGAGTTGCAAGAGCAAACAGAGAAACTTGCCACAGAGTTGATCCAAGGAGGAACCGATGAAGCACCACCGCCTGGTCTGACCGATCCGATCAGGGAGTTGCTCGAGCAGCTATTTAATCTCGAGCAGAAAGACCAGGAGGACCGATAAGGGATACGATGTTTGAGCTAATTGGTGGCGGACTGGCTGGTGCGGCCCTCGTCTATCATGCGCGGGGACTGGCTTTCACGTCCCTTTTCTTTACCGGAAGAGGTGAGAGGCTAGACCCTTATTGATTGTCAGGATGGACATGTAGGGTGTACCAAGGTGTCCGTTGTTCTCTAAAAAGGTGAGCAAGGGTATTGTTCTTTCCCAAGCAAGCCAGTTTCAATAAAGGTAATCGATGTTACATTCGTCGAGCCGGGTGAGTGGAGTGTGATCCGGGTGGTGAAAGGGGGGAATCAAAGGAGAATTGATCCTAGCAAGTAGAGACTTTCCAGGGTCTTTGCCTCCTTGAAAGCGCGGCGGAAGCGCTACGCCCTCCAGTGTCTTCCGCCGCAGTTCCTTTTTGTCCATCGTCAGATCTTCTGTTAGCCTTCTAAAAACGAGAATTCCCCCTATGATACGTTGATGAAGTACTGAAAGGTGGCGTTGATAGCCAAGTGAACTTTGACGCTCCACGCCGGACAATTACAATGGATGATACCTCTAATAAAGGGAGTGAGACGATGAACTGGCCCCGTGGAGTACGTGTAGCTATTTCAGTGACGTTGTTGCTCATCAGCGGGGTATTGGTTGGTGGGTGTTTCTTGTTCCCCAGCGGGCCGAAGGCGATCATCGAGGTGATCCCTTCAGAGGGGGTCGTTCCCCTAACTGTTGACTTTGACGGCGGCAGCTCGACAGGGCCGGGCGGGATAAACACGTATACGTGGGATTTCGGGACGGATGATCCCGATTCACACGAGGTGAGCGGCTCTTACACCTACGAGCATGCGGGAACGTTCACGCTGACTCTGACCGTCCGCGCGGAGGACGGCTCGATGGATACGGATACGGCGACGATCACGGTGGAGCCGGCGGTGTGGATCACCGACGAGAACCTTGGACGGATCTACAAGTTGGACATGCAGGGAAACGAAATCGTCTCGTTCGGTCTTCAATTTACCGAACCGCGAGGGATTACCGTGGCTGAGGCCGATGGCCGCTCCTGGCTCTTCGTAGCATGCTTTAACGGGGGAAACCAGTGCATCTTGCGCATTGATCCAGTAAGTGGGAATGCCAGTCAGGAGTATGATCCCCCTGCCCAGCAGCCGCGGAACCTGACCTTTGGTGCGGTTGAGCCGAAGCGGATCTGGCACGTGGATGGGCAAAGTCGAAAGCTCTACGCTCTAAACCGAACCGACTGTAATGTCTCCGGCTCGTTTGGGACCAACTACTTCCAAGTCGGTAATGTCCCCTTCCTCTGGACCCCCCGGGGACTCGACTGGACGCCAGCCCCGAACGCGGCTGGATACCTGTGGTATCTGGAAGGCGAAACACGACTTCTCTATAAAATTAAGATCGTCCCTCGCTACGATATCATGTCGGGGACACAGCTTGAGATCGTGGGAAATCCGCTCCAAATTGCTGCTACCGTCTTCCCTGTCTCAGCGATCGATTTCTACGATGGGTACTTGTGGGTGGTCGATGTCAACAATCACCGGATCGTCCAGATCGATCCGGCGACCGGGATGCCCACAGGAAACAAGATCACGGGATTTCCCGGGGCAAGTCCGGCCGGGCTGGAGATCCAGCAGTAGGTAACTACAAAGCAAGGAGTGGGCCTGCCTTTCATAGACGGCACAATATAGCTCCTTCTCCCATCACTGTTGGGTACACAGGACAGGGTTCTCACCCTCGTTCTCTGGTCGCTGTAGGGGCGCACTGCTGGTATGATGGAGCTAGTATTCGAACGATCTTCAAGATCAAGCAAGGGGACTGCTATTGGCTACTATGCATCAACCTGCGCGAATTCACGTAGTTTCTGAGACAGCCTTCATGATAAAGGGGCAAGGAGTGCACACCGCGTTCGTGGACTGTGTTAAGCTTCTAAAAGAACGTGATGATCTCGAAGTCATTGTCAATGGGGAAGGCTGGGGCGATATTATGCACGCACACACCTACGGCCCCTATTACTTCTGGAAAGGTCGCCGCTACCGAGGTCGGCGGGTCTTCACCGCACATGTGATACCGGATTCGATCAAGGGTTCGCTTCCGGCTTACCCATTCCTCAAGTTCTTCGCCCGTTGGTACTTGCGCCGAGTCTACTCTTACGCCGACGTGTGTATCGCTATTTCCCCCGCCGTGGGAAGAGCAATCCGTAAGCTTGGGGCCAACACCCGCGTTGTTGAAATTCACAATCCCATCGATGTGGAGAGATTCAAGGCTTCACCCAAACTCCGGGCGGCCGGTCGTGCACAGCTCGGGTTGCGTGAAGATGCTTTCGTAGTTCTGGGTGTTGGCCAACTGGAAGGGCGCAAAGGTGTCGAGGACTTCCTTGATATTGCTGAGGCTTGCCCGGAGCTGACCTTTGTCTGGGTGGGTGGGCGTCCGTTCGGTGTGCTGACCGAAGGGATTGCCAGAATCAATAAGCGAATCAAGGCAAATGAGGGGCGGGTCAAGTTCGCCGGGCTTTTCGACCTGGAGAAGATGCCGGCTGTCTACAGCGCTGCCGATCTCTTCCTCTTCCCGAGCTACCAAGAAAACTGCCCATTGGCTCCCTTGGAAGCCGCGGCTGCAGGCCTACCCGTTATCTACAGAGACATTCCCGAGTACGCTTACCTATACAAGCATCCCTATATCAAAGCTAAGGACGTGGGGGAGTTCATCGCACTAACCAAACGTATGGCAACAGAGCCAGCCTTTCGTGAGCAGGGGCACTCGATCTCAAGAGAGCTTCTAACCCAGTTCGACAAAGAGCACATCCGCAAGCAACTCCTGATACTCTATCGGGAGATGCTCGCGGGCAAAGAGTAAGCTCAAATCTGACTCTGACCTGTCGTGGATGCAGAGACTGATTGTTGTCCTATGACCTCAGTATCGAGGTCTAATCTCTCTTCGTTGCTGGAGGATGGCTTTCTGTTTCTCTTCCATCACTGAGATTCCCATGATCGTGTTGGTGATCATTGTTGTTCCAATCTCGGATTAAGACTAGAATCCTACAAGAGATGCAAGTGCACAGGGTGGAGACGATCCTTAAGGGAGGGGTGATCCCGACGGGCCCCACGGCTGACTCGCTTGCCATCGGCGGGGGAAAGATCCTCGCTATTGGCCAGGCGGAGGAGATGGCGCTACTTGCTTCGGAAATCACGCAGACGATCGACCTTAACGGGAGAACGGTCCTTCCAGGCTTCATAGACGCTCATACACACTTCCTTCAGGTCGGTCTTGAGGAGATTTCTTCAGTGACCGACCTCTCGGAACTGAACCGGGCCGATACACTCGCCAAACTCGCCGAGGCGGTGCGGGCACGCGGTGAGGGTGAGTGGGTGATCGGTCGTGGCTGGGATGAGAGCGTGTGGCAGGATCCAAGCTACCTGAGTCGCGAGGAACTCGACCGAATCGCGCCGAAGAATCCCGTGGTTGCCGTCCGCATAGATGGGCACCTTCTCACCGTTAACAACCTTGCCCTGAAACAGATCCCCGCAGACGTTAACCAGGGGCGGGTCGACATCAGCCGCGGTATTCTGCGTGAGAAGGAGGCCTTTGCCTTTCTCCGTAAGATCGGACCGGGCGCAGAAACGTTGCGTGATGCGCTTTACGCAGCAACGGCGCTCGCCCATCGCCTCGGGATCACCTCAATCCATACCATGCTCCCACCCGATTGGATCCGCCCCTACATGCGAGAACGCGGGAGGATCAAGTTGCGGGTGACTCTTTATCCTGAGATCTTTTGCCTCGACGCCTTGGAGACACTTGGAATCGAGAGTGGGTTCGGCGACGAATGGCTGCGGCTTGGAGGGGTGAAGCTTTTCGCTGATGGGTCAATCGGCGCGGGGAACGCCGCTCTCGGGGAACCGTTCGTGGATTCTGGAGAGAATGGGAGCTTAAACTACACGGATGAAGAACTTGTCCATCTGGTCCGCCGCGCTGTGAAGGCGGGCCTACAGACCGCCATCCACGCCATCGGCGATCGAGCGATCGAGCAAGTTCTAAGAGCACATTTGACCGCTGGAACCTCACGAGAACTACGTCACCGCGTTGAGCACTTCGAGCTTCCCACTAAGGCACAGATCGAGAGGGCAAGGGATATGGGGTTAAACATCTCGATGCAGCCCAACTTCGTGGGAAACTGGTCCGGGGACGAGAAGCTGTATCAGGCAAGGCTGGGGGCACAGCGCGATCGGCGGAGTGACCCTCACCGCCTCGTCCTTGAGGCTGGGCTTCCGCTTGCCTTTGGCTCGGACTGTATGCCGATCTGTCCTCTGTACGGCCTGCACTGGGCGGTGAATGCCCCGCATCCAAGCCAGCGGGTAAGTGTCAGTGACGGGATTTCCTGCTACACTGAGGCGGGGGCGTACCTCTCCTTTGAGGAGGCGAAGAAAGGAAAGATCGAGGTTGGGATGGACGCCGACTTGGTGGTTCTCGATCAGGATCCTCATAGTGTACCGGAACGGATTGCCGAGCTGCACGTTGAAATGACTTTCGTCGGCGGGGAGGTCGTCTTTCGGAGAGGGGATGAGCCATGCGCATAGGCCTGTTCACTGACGGCTACCTTCCGGAAATCAGTGGGGTGACCACTGTGGTTCACTGGCTGAAGGAGGAACTGGAGCGACTGGGGCACCAAGCCTACGTCTACGCGCCAGGGTACCCGGGGTTCCATGACGAGGAGGAGCGTGTATTCCGCTTCCGCTCACGTCCCTTCCTCTTTTACAAAACATCTCAGGTTGCTTTACCCTACAACCGAGAGGCGACAAGGAGCTTTAAAGATCTCGATATCGTCCATAGTCATACGCCGTTTTCACTGGGTGCTGTCGCGCTAGTAACGGCGATGCGTTACCATATTCCCCATATCCATACTTATCATACCTACCTTGCAGCGTATCTGCATTACCTACCACGCCCGCTGCGCCCCCCGAAGAAGGCAGCCGAGGAGGCCTCGGCCACTTTCTGCAACCGCTGCACCGCGGTGACGGTACCGTCTATCCCAATCAAAGAGGAACTCCTCCGTTACGGGGTTCACCGTCCGATTCATGTCCTTCCCGCCGGGGTGCATCTCCCTCTGTTTCAGCAAGAGCCGGTCTGGGATCCTCGTCGTGAATTGGGAATCCCAAAGAGGGCACATCTGTTTCTTTGTTCAGGACGACTGGCGGCGGAGAAGAACCTTCGTTTCCTCCTGCGTGCCTTTGAGGAGATTCACAAGACGGATCCAGGTGCAGTGTTCATCCTTACCGGGGATGGCCCACAGAGAGGGCTGCTTCAGGAGCAGGTCAGGCGAGGTGGCCTGAACAGTGCTGTTATCTTCACCGGCTTTATCGATTCCACCAAGTTGATCGATCTGTACAAAGCATCTGACTTATTCTTGTTTGCCTCCAAGACCGAGACGCAGGGTTTGGTCCTCGTGGAGGCCATGGCCGGTGGAACTCCCGCGGTAGCGATCGGGGAGATGGGAGTCCTTGATGTCGTCCGCGATGGGGTGAACGGCATCCTTGCCCCTGAAGATGCGAAGGAGTTTGGCCGGATGGCGCTTGAACTTCTAAACGACCGAGGTCGCTACGAGCGACTTTGTCAAGGCGCATTACGGACAGCCGAGGAGCTCTCCACCCAGAAATCGGCGCTTCGTTTCCTGAAGCTCTTCGAGGAATGTCTTACTCCGTCGACGGCTACAGGTCGGAAATAAAGGCCGTCGCGCGGGAAGGGGGCATACAATGCCGCGCATTGGCGTATTGACAAGTGGAGGGGATAGTCCGGGCATGAACGCGGCGATCCGGGCCACGGTCCGGTGTGGGAGCGAACTAGGCCTGGAGATGTTCGGGGTAAAGCGTGGCTTCGCCGGTCTGATCGAGGGGGAGTTGGTCCCCCTGGATAACCGTGCGGTCGGTGGAATCATCGAACGTGGGGGTACTATCCTGCACACAGCTCGCGCGGCTGAGTTCCTCACCGAGGAGGGACAGGGTCACGCCCTGGCCACGGTGCGGAAGTGGCAACTCGACGGGCTGATCGTCATCGGGGGAAATGGGTCTCTCAAAGGAGCACGGTGGCTGCAGGAACAGGGCCTTCCTGCTGTGGGAATCCCTGCATCGATCGACAACGATATCTACGGAACTACAATGGCGATTGGGGTCGACACAGCGCTGAATACGGTGGTCGAGGGGCTCAACCGGATCCGGGACACCGCGGTTTCGCACGGGCGGGCATTCGTGACTGAGGTGATGGGAAGAACCTCAGGGTATATCGCCCTTATGGGTGGGCTCGCTGGTGGGGCAGAGGTCGTCCTCATTCCCGAGGTTCCGACCGCGCTGGAGTGGGTTTCGAGACAGGTCGAGGAGGGGTTGAGAAAGGGTAAGCACCACTCGATCATCGTCGTCGCCGAGGGATTCGCACCGAAAGGTACAAAGCCCGAGAAAGGAAGTTCAATTGGCCGAGTGGTGAGTCACTTCCTCGAGGAGAGCGGGTCGATCGAGACCCGCCTTACCATCCTCGGTCACCTCCAACGAGGAGGATCACCGACTGCCTTTGACCGGATCCTTGCATGTCGCCTGGGGCAGGCCGCTGTCCGTCTCTTAAGCGAGGGAGAAAGCGGAGTGATGGCCGCCCTTTCTGGCCAACAAGTGGTCACAATTCCGCTTGCAAAGATCGATCGGCCAAGTGGGAATGTCAACCTTGAGATCTACAATCTCGTCTACGCGCTCGCCAATTAGGTGAAGGGTCCGTCCGATTGCTAAATTACTCCACGGTGACTGTTTTAGCCAGGTTGCGTGGCTGGTCAACATCTGTCCCGCGTAACACAGCGATGTGATAAGCGAGGAGCTGCAGTGGAATAGTGTAGGTGACCGGCAGGGATATCGGCGCCGCGGAGGGGAGGAGGAGAGTGTAATCGACGAGTCGCGTGAGCGCCGGGTCATTTGGTCGGTCGGTGAGCACAATGACAATCCCCTTTCTCGCCTTAACCTCCTCGATGTTGGAGAGTACCTTTTCGTAGGCGACGTGCTTTGACAGAAGGACCACTACCGGCATTCGCTCATCGATCAACGCGATCGGCCCGTGCTTCATCTCCCCGGCCGGGTATCCTTCGGCATGGATGTAGGAGATCTCTTTCAGTTTCAACGCCCCTTCGAGAGCGATCGGATAGAGGGAGCCGCGGGCCAAGAAGAGGAAATCACTTGCACCGTAGAACCGCCCGGCCAGCGCGGCGACCTCCTCTTCACGGGTTAGCACCTCGGCGATCTGGCCCGGAAGGAAGTTAAGACCGGACAACTTGTTTCTTACCTCTTGTTTGGTGATTTCACCGCGCTTCGAGGCGAGGTAAAGGCCGAGCAGAGAGAGTGCGGCGATCTGAGCGGAGAAGGTCTTCGTTGCCGCTACACCGATCTCAATCCCAGCACGGGTGTAGACGACCCCGTCTGACTCCCGCTCGATCGCTGAGCCGATCGAGTTAACGAGCGCGATCGTCCTCGCTTGCTTCTCCTTCGCCCGGCGAACGGCCATCAGGGTATCGATTGTCTCTCCTGACTGGGAGACGGCGACGACAAGGGTACGCGGGGTGATGTGCATATCGCGCTGCCGGAACTCTGAGGCGATCACCGCTTGGATAGGCACTGGGAGGATCCTCTCCCATAGGCATTCTGCTACTAAGCTGGCGTGGTACGCCGTGCCGCAGGCGATGAAATAAACCTGATCGAAGTCCGTATCCAGTTCGCCTAACCCGGGAAAGTGAATCGTTGAAGCGTCTGCTCCAATCTTTTCGCGCAGGGTCTCTCCCACCGCGCGCGGCTGCTCGTGAATCTCCTTCAACATGAAGTGCTTGAACCCACCCTTCTGTATGGAGAGTGTATCTATAGTCACCGGTTGGAGAGGGCGCTTGACCTCATTTCCATTAAAGTCGATAACGTGGAAACCTTCGGGGGTCAACTCTGCTACCTCATTATCGGCAAGGAACGCGACCTGCGTGGCGTTACCAACGATCGCCGGGATGTCCGAACAGACGAAGGTTCCGCATTTCCCCTTTCCAAGGACGAGTGGGCTCCCGCGCCGGGCGACGATGATTCGCTCTGGGTCGTCCTCTGAGAGAATCGCGAGGGCGAACGCTCCTTCCGCCTTGGAGACAGCCGCAGCTACTGCCCTGAGCAGGTCCTCGTCCATATGTTCCTCAACCAGATGAGCGAGAACCTCGCTGTCTGTCTGCGAACGGAAGCGGTGCCCAGAGGCGATAAGGCTCTCCTTTAAAGAGTGAAAATTCTCGATGATTCCGTTGTGTACAACGGCGATCTTCCCCCGGCAATCGAGGTGGGGGTGAGCGTTCTCTGCTGTGGGGGCCCCGTGCGTCGCCCAGCGAGTGTGTCCAATCCCGGTCCGAGCGGAGAGCTTTCGCGCACTAACCTCACTTTCCAACTGCCCGACCTTCCCTGCTCGGCGGAAGAGGGTCATGTGACCGTCTTCCAAGATGGCGATTCCTGCTGAGTCGTAGCCACGGTATTCTAACCGCTTTAGGCCTTCAAACAGCAGGGGAACAACCGGCTCCCTTCCTACGTACCCAATGATCCCACACATAACACCACCTCACCGTCAAGTGTAGCCACCTCAACGGCGGTTGCAAATCGACCGTTGTCAGTGGGGGGAGATCTTGCTATAATAGGAGGCCAACGGTCATCCTACAGAGAGCCAAAGGAGACGAGTGATGCGTGAGGCGGAAATCAAGGCGTTATTGGTAGATCCCTACAACAGTGCTCCGGTTATTCTCTTGAAGGATCGAAACTCGAGCAAGGCGATGCCGATTTGGATTGGTGAGGCCGAGGCGATGTCAATTGCCCTCGGGCTGCAGAGTGGTCGCTTTCCGCGTCCTCTCGCTCATGATCTGATGAAGGAAATCATCGACGATCTCAATGGAAGTGTGGAGAGGGTCGAGATTAGCGGGCTCAAGGATGGAACTTACTACGCTTCCATCTTCTTGCGCAACCCCAGTGGGAAGATAATGGAGATCGACGCGCGCCCCTCCGACTCGCTAGCCCTTGCCCTACGCATGGGGAGTCCGATCTATATTGCCGACGAAGTTTTCGAGGCCTCGGCTATCGAGTCCCCGTTTGCCGAAGAAGACGCGTTTCGAGACTTCATCGAGTATCAGATGAACTTGCGACAGTTCAAGAAACTCATCGGGTAAGATCCCTAACCGCGGATAACTTCTACCCCATGTGGTAGGGCGAGGATCTCCTCCGCGGTCAAGCCTTGATCAAGCGTAATCCGCTGCACGCGGATGCTGGTTGTGCGCCTGCCTTCTGCAAAAAAGACGATCTTTTTCACCATGAAACTCTCCCGGTCGATCCAGATCATGCGCGAGAGTTCACCGCTCCGTGCATCGGTCACCTCAAGGATGTACCCTCCTTGGATCGAGCCTCCTGATAGTGTCCCTTCGAACCCGGCGAAACCGGGAAGGGAAGGAGTCTCCTTCTGTGTACCCAACCAGATGGAGAACGGTTCCGAGCGCGGGTAGCCGGAAAGTGTCTCCTTAAGGAGGATCGGGGACGGAAACAGGTCTGCGCCGAAACCCGATATGTCCCGCACCACTCGCAACCTCACCATTCCCGCCTTCCATTCCTTTTCCAATTGCGTGAGGTTGAAACTGGCCACTCCCACGTCTGCCAGCGGTAGACCGATCCACCGCTTGATCACGACCAAGTTCTCCTGAGGGAGGTAGTGAGAGAGCAGGTCACGGTCGACGGTGAAGAGCTCGTCTCTCACTATATCCGGAGAGAGATAGCGAACGCTAAGTGCGGGCTCCGGTCCTCTCAGTAACCGGACAAGCATCCGGACAGTCCGGTCTTCATCGCCGCTCTCGATTACCTCAAGCACAGCCTCTAGATCTTTGATGCGAGAAAATGTGGTCCGCACCCGCCAGATCAGGCCATCTGGTTCCATGGGGTCATGTTCACTTAGGAGGTACTGATCGACAGCGGCGATGGTCACGATCAGGCTAACGAAGAGACCGATTCCCAGGAGGATAAGGTTTTGATTGTTCATCACGAACAATTATAATCGCCTTAATAACGGTGTTCAATTGGGTAACTGAAGAAAGGAGAAAGCGAATGGATGGGCTTCTCAGTGGACTTCGGCGTGTGCAGGACGCGACAGTTGAAGGAAAGACTGTGCTGGTAAGAGTCGATTACAATGTTCCCTTAAAAGACGGGGATGTGAGTGATGATGCGCGGATTAAGTCCTCCTTCCCCACGTTGATGGGCCTCCTTGACCGCGGAGCGAAGTTGGTTCTATTGAGCCATCTCGGGCGTCCAGAGGGGAAAGTTGTCCCCGAACTTTGCCTCGATCCGGTTGGGCAAAGGCTGCAAGCCCTTCTGAACCATCCGGTACGGAAGCTCGACGACTGTGTCGGCGAAGAAGTCAAGCAGGCGATCGACGATGGGGAAGCAGGGGACCTGTTTCTCCTTGAGAACCTGCGCTTCCACCCAGAGGAAACGGCAAATGATTCGCAGTTTGCGCGCCGTCTGGCCGCCTTGGGAGACCTCTACGTGAATGACGCCTTTGCCACTCTTCACCGAGCGCACGCCTCCACACTGGGGATCTCCGACTACCTCCCTGCCTACGCGGGGATACTCGTGCAGAAGGAGATCGAGGCCCTCTCGTGCCTCATCGATGAACCAAAGCGCCCCTACCTTGCGATCGTCGGAGGAAAGAAGGCGAAGAGCAAACTTCAAGCCCTGCGCGACCTCCTCGACCGAGTCGATGTAGTGCTCGTTGGTGGCGGGGTTGCGTTCACCTTCCTGCGCGCCAAGGGGTACCGTGTGGGTAACTCAGTCGTCGATGAATCACTGGTGGAAGAGATCAAGGAGTTAATCCGTACTGCATATGAGAAGGGGATTTTGATCCTCCTGCCGCGGGACGTTGTGGTCGCCCAAGAGATAAGCGCAACTGCTGAGACCGTTACCTGCCGTGCAGAGCGGATCCCGCCTGGCTGGATAGGGCTTGACATTGGACCGGAGACAATGCGCAAGTTCCGCGAGCAGATAGCGGAGGCGAACACGGTGGTCTGGACCGGGCCGATGGGGGCGTTTGAGATCGAGCAGTTCTCCCACGGGACACGGGCAATCGCCGAGACACTTGCAAATTCAGATGCGTTCACCGTTGTCGGAGGAGGGGAAACCGGCGAGGCGGTAACAAAGATGGGACAGGCTGATGGGATCTCCTATATCTCCACGGGCGGTGGCGCCTGTCTTGCTCTTCTGCGTGGGAAGTCCCTTCCTGCCTTGGAAGCACTGCAGGGCTAAATTGCTGTCGCCCCTTGCGTGTGCTATAATTGCATGTACGCGGGCATAGCTCAGAGGTAGAGCATCAGCTTCCCAAGCTGAGGGTCGCGGGTTCGACTCCCGTTGCCCGCTTTTAAAAAGCAAACTTCATGCTCATCTGCCCTGATTCCCTCAAAGGCGATAGGGCCGAATAAGTAATGACCATGGATCAGATCCTGGAAAACCCAAGCACTTTGACCTTAGGCACATTGGAACCCCGAGTCAAGCAATGTACTAGGTGTCCCTTAAGTGAGACAAGAACCAACATCGTGTTCGGTGAGGGGGATTCTCGCGCACGGGTGGTGCTCGTTGGAGAGGGGCCTGGGGAGGTCGAGGATCAAACCGGAAAGCCGTTCGTGGGG
>Ga0209986_10003621_pt1 | contig 13463 bp, 13 predicted proteins | sample BlataG_FD_183168 | JGI IMG/M metagenome (GOLD analysis project Ga0209986, IMG submission 183168) | Deep subsurface microbial communities from Black Sea to uncover new lineages of life (NeLLi) - Black_00105 metaG (SPAdes) (version 2) | ecosystem: Environmental > Aquatic > Marine > Oceanic >...
TACCAATGCCCTATCCACGCCGCATGGGCTGCCAGACGTGGCACGCCTCGCCGTCCCCGTCCCCCTGGTGACCCCCCTCCATCCAACCCTCAACCCCTCTTTCTTGCAGACAAGGCTGCTCAACATTCTTTACAACATTATAGAAAGTGGGTTTGACGGCAAACATTGCAGAGATGACATTACAAATGTCCTCTCAGAGGTCTCCACTGTCAAGTTTTACCCCTCTACCAATTCCAACCCCAAACTAGTCTACAAGGGCCGCATGCTTCATTCTTACGTGTCTGTTGTCAGAGGGATATTAGAAAACCAGAGCCTTCCAATTCCAGATGACTTAGGAACACCTCAAGCTATACGATACATCCAGAAGCGACATGACTGGCTGGAGGAACTGATACAGCGACCAGCAACACTACCAAACCACATTAAGAAGAAGACCAAGACGACCCACAGTAATGGTGTGCCATCATCTCCACATGGTACCAGCAGCAAACGTCAAAAAAAGTCACACATCAATACTCTTTTTAACACATCCATTGTCCCGGATCCATTTGCCGAGACTGGCAAGGCGGTTGCTTTGGTAGAAGGTGGGCTATCCTACGAAGAGCATGGTATGCTCCCTCCAAAGCTTACAGCCAATGTAGATGCCCAGGCAGCATATGCAAGAGCCAGGAATGCTGTACTGAGTCAATGGCGCTCAAATGTGTCTCAACTACTGACAGAACAGCAGGCCCTGGATGCAGTGGCAGGAGAGCCTGAACTGGAGCCCTATGCCTTGGCTGCGTATCGTTTTCTCAATGCCAGAGGCTACATCAACTATGGAGTATCAGATGCAGTATTAGCTAGAGCCAAAAAGTATGATAGAAGTGGAAAATACAAAGGGACAGTTGTCGTTATTGGAGCTGGCTGTGCAGGACTGGCAGCGGCCCAACAACTGAGGGGATTTGGCTACAAAGTAGTGGTACTAGAAGCCAGAAACAGACCAGGTGGAAGAGTGTGCAATGCAAAGCTGGAAGGCCCAGGCACTGCAGCAGTCGGAGACATGGGTGCTAGTTTCATCACCGGCCTTGACGGCAACCCCATCACCATTGCAGCCAGACAACAAGGCATCCCACTCTTCCACGTAGACGACTACACCCCTCTCTTCCTAGAGGACGGCACCACTCCGGATAAGGATCTAGACAGGGACATGCACAAGACTCACGACGCTCTCCTCAATAAAGTTGAAGACTTGAGACAGGAACAGATGGGAGATATGTCCTTGGGAGCAGCACTTTCTGTGTTGCTAAAAACACACAAGCAAGCACTGATCAATGACAATGTACATGTTCAGAATGACCCAGTTAAAATGGAGCTGGCTTTAAAGCTGTTGGAGTGGTATCATGCCAACTTGGAGTTTGCTAATGCAGCGTTGGTCAAGGATTTGTCTATGAAATATTGGGACCAGGATGACATGTATGAGCCAAAAGGGGCTCATTGCCTGGTTCCCAATGGGAACCTCAATTGGTTGTCTGGCTATTGTACTGATGATTTGCCTGTGTTTTATAGGCATGAAGTGACAGAGATCAGATACAGTAGGCAGGGTGTGATTGTACATACTGCAGCTGGGGGTAGGGATATTATACTGTCTGATAAAAATACTACTAATTCTATCACTGCTACTGGTGAAAACAAAGAGTTTAGGGCTGATGCAGTAGTCGTAACAGCACCTGTTGGAGTGTTAAAATCAGGAGACATCACATTCAACCCTCCTCTACCCAAAAGAAAGCTAAGAGTGATCAACAGGTTTGGGTTTGGTCTCCTCAACAAAGTCGCCCTCCTCTTTCCCAACATGTTTTGGCCATCCGACATGTTTGGCAGAGTAGCTCACCATCCATCAAACAGAGGCGAAGCCTACCTCTTCTACTCCTACGCCCACTGCTCTGGTGGCGCTCTCCTTGTCACCCTCATAGCAGGCAAAGCAGCCCAAGCATATGAACATCTCACCGAACAGCAAGCCATCTCCAAAGTCATGATGCACCTACGAGCAATGTTTGAGCCTCAAGGTATTCCAGTCCCTGCTCCTCTCTCTGGCGTTGCTACCAAGTGGGGCTCAGACCCGTATGCTAAAGGGTCTTATTCCTCCTACCAACCCGGGTGCAGGGGAGGGGACGATAATGACCAGCTGCAAGAGAATTTAGGAGGGAGAGTGTATTTTGCTGGAGAGGCGACTTGTAGAAAGTACCCAGCGACTATGCATGGGGCATTGGTATCTGGGATGGATACTGCTGCAAATTTGGATGCAACGTTTAGAAAGATGCAAATAGATGGATGTAAAGATGGTGGTGATATGGAAACAGGTGCAGTAGGGAGGAAACAGCAGAAGGAACGAGTGACAGTAGCTGTGAGTCAAGGTAATGGAACAGTTAAAGCAATCAAAACAACAACGTCAACAACTGCTGCAGCAGCCACAGCAGCAGTAAGTGAGGAAGCACCAGAAGACTTGATTCCAAGGATGTTCCTAACCAGCCACCAACCCACTCACCACGGACCTGATTTGGAAGTCGGCAGCTTTAAAGTTATCTTTGGTCCTGCCACCACTTCTCTAGAAGACTCTGCGTTAATGCAGGTGAAGGTTCCCTCCCAGAAATCATCAGGTGCAACAGTCTACCTACTGATGAAGAAGGTGCTGGCCACAGAGATTGTCGGTCTCCGCAATGATGCAGATAGGTTGAAATTAATGACAAATTCCAAGGCGCAGTATGTCAGGTTTATATCGGAGGTTGATGCACAGGTGCCTGGTGAAGCTGTGGAGTTTATCAAGGGTGTGACTATATATAGGAAGAAGAACCCTGATTGGAAGGAGAGAATAGGAGGAGGAGGAGAAGGAGATGATGAACAAACTTCTGGAGGAGCAGGCCCTTCTGGACAACAACAGCAACCGCAGCAAAAGGCAGTTGAACTAGTGCCATTCTCTATAACCAACCCAAACAAACCAAAGAGGATGATATTCAAGCTGCCATCACACGCCAAGATGAAGAAGCTGTTTGAAAAATATGCTCTATTTTTAGGCAAGGAAAGAAGCAGGCTCAAGTTCTTATTGGGAAATAAGGAGCTGCAGGATGTGGATACACCCAACAGTCTGGGATTGGCAGTGAAGAGTGAGACACAACAAACAGGAGGAGGACCAGCAGCAGCAGGAGAAGGAGCAGGACATGAACAGGACGAGCCAACACCAGTACAGTTGCATGTTGTATATGTATTATGAATACCATAAATCATGTATTCCTCTCTTGATGTGCATGCATCTGTGTATGTAAGTTAGAGTTACAATTGCTACAGGAGATGGTAAACACACACAACTGTCTTCTGTTTTGTTTTAAGTGAAAAATCTCTCAAGCTTTTAAGTTCCAAAACTGTCTCCCACAATATCATATCTCACTTCTTCTCATTTCCATCATATCACATCATATCATATCACTACAAAATTCTCTTATACTTGGTGTATCTAAATAATACCCAAAACACCCAAACACTTCCAATCACAATCATCCCCGTCGTCCCCCAAAACCCAATCACACTCATCTCCAACGTACTCCTCAAATTCATACCAAATATAGATGCCACCATGGCTCCCAATGCAGCAGCAAATGATGCAATACTCAGCAGTAGTTCCAGCCTGTTCACTTCAAATCTTCTGGCAGACAACGACACGCCAATGGATTCTTCTAAATCTCTGGCGTCTGCTAGCAATCTTTCAGCAGTGGATTGGGTTGTGGCTGCTCTTTGGAGGTAGTATTCTAGCAGGTCTTCAATTTCTTCCATTTCTTCCTCTTCGGCATCTTCATCTTCCATTTCTTCTAGAGCGTCTTGGTAGTTTTCTTGAGCATCTTCTTCAAGGTAAGCAGTTGCTGACTGGGGCTGAGATGATGATGATGATGATGGTCCATTGCTGGTACTAGAGCTATTGTCAGTGCCATCAACTTGAGAGGATGATGATAAGGAGGAGGCCAGTTGTTGTCTATCAGGTGATGATATAGAGGTGGATCCAGAAAACTGATAAACCACATTATTATCGACTACTGTACTACTGTTAGTAGAGGTGCTATTATTATTCAAACCATCACTATTGTTGCTACTACTATTGTTGTTATTCTCAGGATCCTTTAGAATCTTTGTCAACGTAGCAGTTGCCTCTCTTTCTAGCCTCTCCCTCTCACGCTGCCTCCTTCTTTCTTCTCTGACTGGACGAGAACTCAAATTCAGCTCTATCAGCTCATCTTCATCGTCCATCAGCTCCTCCAGCATATCTCTAAGAGCTTCAGCACGACTTTCCAGCTGGACAAGTATCTGTTTCACTTTTCTCAGTTCTTCCAAATTCAGTGGGGTTATTTCTTTTGGCAGCTTTTGTAGAGTTGATTGCACTTTTCTTGAAGCAATATCCATTTCATCGTCCAACCTGCCAGTGGCTACTAAGAGAGCACCTTCTACCATTTGCAATTCAAATGGAAGCTGTCTACTGTCTTCATCGCCGTAATCTCCATTAGAGCCATTAGAGAGATAGGCTTCTGGACCTCCTGCTCCTCCTCCATCACCTCTCTTCCTTCCTCCTCCTTTAGAACTGCTCTTGTCCCGTCGTCGTCTGGCTCTCTGCTCCACTGCAGCTCTTTCTGCAGCGGCTTGAAGTCCTGGAATAACAAGTTCTTGAAATCTTCTAGACCAGAATGAATCTGATTCGAATAATATGACCTTTTCTGCATCTATTATAGCTCTGACACCACATGTGTTGATCAGTATACAGTTTTCTTTGACAGTGAGGGAGGGGGAAGACGCTCTGTGTCCTGCAGACAACGAAGGATCCATTCTTCTAAGATCTCTGGGTTGCAGTTTATATTGCCTGATGAGATCTCTCTTCTTAACATATATCCTCCTTGTATTGCCAGTGGGGTCTATTCTAAGGGTGTTGTACACAGCTCTGGAGCCAGTTTCTTTATTGGTGTTGTGATGAATGGAGGATGATGAGACGGAGCCATTGTGAGAGGAGCCATTATTATCATTGGAATTGATACTTCCATTGCCACTGTCGTATGCTGTGTCATTATCTGATGCATACATCCAGTCTATTGAGCTTTGAGTTGCAGTTTCTCTTTCAGTATCTAAGGAGGAGTCGAGGCCTTTGAAGACGGCTCGTCTAATGCTCGTGAAGGTATTGGAGACTGGTTCGGAGAGGGAAGAGGCAGCAGCGTTGTTTGGGGAGCGAACAAAATCTCCTCCTGGGGATAATGTACCATCCTTTTCCAAGGTCTTGAGACGATGGCGCCGGTTTTTGCAACTCCCAGGAAGCCACCATACTCCAGGCCTATTTACAGAATGATTAATCGACTTCTGTGTTGGTAGGGCCAAAGCAGGCAAACTCCTGGAAGGCAAAACACCTGAACGTTTATACATCGATACCGATTTACCAGACTATCCTTGAGATCATCCAATTCCAATTAAAATCCACTTTTGAGTCGAAAATTCAAACAAATTCAACCAGTTTCAGATCTTTGTCTCGAAATAACTCCCAAATTGAATATAGATACAATGAAAGCTTTTATTATTTCAAATGTCTAGTTGTTTTACTCGTTAAAATGAAGCAAATATTTACCTCCGCTCCCTATCCTCCGACAATCCAAGAGCGTACATCTTCCTCTTCCCCTCTCCATGTACCGCCACCCTTACCCCAACAAGCCTCCTAGTAACCCACCCAGCCCCCCCCCACCACCAGGCACCTCCATCCTCCCAGTCCTCACTCTATCCACCAACTCAATCAGCCCTGCATCCCTCTTCTCCAAGGATCCTCTATACTTGCTCATCACCACCGCCACCAGGTCCCTGCTCCCCAACTTGATTGCCTCCAAAAACATCTCCACAAAATGCATCAATGGGGTATCGGGCACCTTTCTATTAGTAGCCTTTGTATACACCTCTTTAATTAATGACTGTGCTGCTAGTAGAGTAGCCTCAGATCTACCCCCAGTCGCTGCCATTTGGAGAGCCGCTCTCGCCAGAAACAAATCCTCTTCCTGCCAATCAGGTTTGCCATGTGAAACGGCCTCTTTTAATATCTTGGAAAAAAAAGGCAGCTGATCTGGGGGAGCTAGAGCAAAGTGAGGGGCAGCTCTTCCTACTGATCGCCAGCCAAGGGTGGATACAATGTAGCTAGCTAGTTGAGCTTCTAGCCCTGCTGATTGCTCTGCACTGCCTCCAGCTTTTCTCAACCATTTTTGTGCAGACGAGATGAAATTGATTGCTTCATCTACTACACCCTCATCATCATCTTGCAATGCATTATTATTATTAACTCCAATAGTAGTGCTAGATGGTAGCATAGTGGGGAAGCATGCCAAAAGGTGTGAGATTCTGTCGATGGCTTCAGGAGTGGGACTGACATTATCCTCTTCATAAGCTTCTAATAATAATTTAGATAATTCAACTCCACAGTTGAGTTGATCTGCATTAAATTGTAGCTTTGCTCCTTCCTGTAGGGTTTTGTAGTGTATATGGGTAGTAGGGAGGTGTGTGAGGTTTGTGGGAAAAGGGGGTGGCTGTTGTGAAGGAGGAGGAGACGATGTGTGAACAGACCTCGACGAGACTGTAGCTTTCATTCAGCATTTTCCTAGCTCTATGGCGATGGTACACAGTTTTGAACATCTGTTGAGCTTCATAGTAGTGGCCTGCATCGATATAAGCTTGTAGTTTGGCCAGTATCTGAAGGGAAATGAATAGCATAGCTAGCATCAGTTTTGAGATCAGATTGGGTTTTATTGGAGAAGAGCGTAGACTTACCTTTTGAACGCCGGCTGAATTATTCCTCAATGTCATTGTTATTTGAAGTATTGCTTAGAATTTGAAAATGATGCCTCAAGGAGGGCGTTTTAGAGGGTTTTGAGTTTCTCCAAAATTTGACCTGAACTCTGTCCCTTATTTTCTACTTATTTGCGAGGTTTGCTATCATATTGCAGCATTTAATCAATTATCGTTATCATTGTAACTGTGCTTCTACAGCAATCAGCACTGCGTATCCCTTCAAATAAGTGAATCTCGTCAAAACACTAATAATAATAAAAGATGCAAAAGTTACTATCATCCTCTAGAATAGCTTCCCAGCTCGTGCACAGTTCCAAACACAAGATACTTATCGAAACCCTTAAACCATCATGTGAGTTCCAATCCCTCTCTTGTACATTCCTTATTCCCAATTTACTCCCTCTCACACACCGTCTCCCACCCCACCCAAACCACACAACAACACAGTATTCCTTCACCTCCGCTCCTTCAGCGACGACAGCCACGACGACTTCAAGCCCCAAATCAAACCCAAAACCTCCTCCTCAGTCTCGGACACCATTCAAAATGACATCGCATCCCACACCGTCTTCCTCTACATGAAGGGTGACCCCACCCAACCAATGTGTGGCTTCTCCAACATGGCCTGCCGCATTCTAGACATGTACAAGGTATCCTACGGATCCAGGGATGTCCTGTCAGACCCAGAAATAAGAGATGGTATCAAGGCATTCACTGCATGGCCTACCATTCCTCAGATATTTATAGGAGGGGAGTTTGTGGGGGGGAGTGATATTGTGATGCAGATGCATCAGGATGGGGAGCTGGGAGCTGCTTTGGATAAAGCTGCTGCTAGTGGTGGAAAGAAAGAGTAAGAATAAGAATTACACATTTTGTAACTCTGTTCTTTTTTAAGTTAGTATAAATACATGCATATATTTACAAATAATAATGATGATTAACGTCAATCTGCCAACCGCCTAGGTCTGCCCGAAAAGGCCCTAAACGTAACATCACTAGGGTTCGCAGCAGCCCCTCTCTGATCAGGCACTGTCCCAATATTATACTTGTGCATCCTCCTCAACAACCACTGAGGAGACCTAATCAACACCCTCCCACTGCCACTTTGTACTGGATACACATCTGTCAAGAAGTAGTACAAATGTCCAACTAATATCCCCAACAACTCGGGGAAAGGACTGCCTCCCTGAAGGACCGTAATGCCCATAAAAGCAAAAGGTAGATATAAAGCTTGTAATTTGATGAGTCCAAAGAGACTGATGGGTGCTGTGGGGTTTTGTTTTGACCAAAGGTAGATGAGTGCAAAGATGAGGGTAGGACCATGGATGTAGCTTCGGAATGGGGGGATGAGAAAGTCAATGAGGATGGTGGAGGTCATGAGAAAGAAGATGAGGGTGACGGCGTCAGCTGTGTTGTGGGAGAATTTGGTTTGTTCGTAGGAGCCTCCATATTGGAATAGCCAGACAAGTCTAAAGAGGAACATGAAACTGGGGGCACCGATGATTCCGAAATTGGTGACTAGACGCCAGACCTTGGTTTTGAGTGTGTGAGAGAGAGGGGGAAATGGGGGGGATGGATGTAAGTAATGTGTAAACAAGTATGGATTTGTAGATTATAGACACAATTTATGTGCATAATTACCTCTGGAACTGGGAGTTTGAAAATAGAGCCCCACTCATGGATCATGTACTTGACTGGAAGTACGCCCATCATGAGAGCCAAGCCGGTGATGACATAGATCGTCGCCAACGTTCTGGTGATCAAGGGCTGGCTATAATACCATTGAGAGAATGTACTGCAAAGTATTGTGAAGTTCAAGTTTGGAGTTAGTATGGCGCTTCGAATGAGCTATCGACGCAAGAAAAACAAGGAAAAAGAACTGATCGTGCACAGAATGGATCACTCACCGTTCGTTCAGGTCGTGCACCCCTTGAGGCATTTTGTATGATTTGAATGTCTACAGTGGTCAATGATATTCATTAATCTATGTATCAATGCCAATGAACCCAGAGCTTTTGTAAGAAACAAGCACTCTCTCTCCAAACTTTTCCTGTTTTCCTCCGCCCACCCTATCTCCTCCTTCTGGACGACCCTCTAGGATTTCCCAACGGTGTAAGAACAGCCCATTTTGCTCAAAACCAGAGCTTTGACAGCGTTGCTTGTAGTTTGAATCCATATATTTATGTTTCACCGTCGTAGTTTGGGCTGCGGCACCATCTTTGGTTCCTTCTAATTGGACCATCCTCATACTGTCGCCTGGGGCTAGATTAGACGGGCATACTTATACTATCCCTACCTCATACATACTGGTACTGTACATCCGGTATGAATGGATCTATAACCGAGCCCAAGGTAAGGGTTTCTCCATTGACCATGCAGCAGCAAGGTGGTTGTGCCTCCCCCTCATCGTCTCCCTCCCTCCCTCCCAGATTGGCGATGATGACCAAGCTGCTCAGCTCCTACAAAGCTTTGCTATAGCTCAAGCACACACCTCAATCAACAATAACTTACATCTACCTATCACCACCAAACCTCTCAGCTACGGCATTGCCACCTCCCTCTCTCGCCCCTCCGCCACCACCACCAAACCACCACCACCACGACTCTTCCACCTTTCCTCCCCTTCTTCTGGCACCGACACCCCTCCAGACCACCACCCCCTCATCAAGCTAGGATGGCACCCTCTGTGCCAAGTCATATGCAATGGCCTCAAAGGTGCTTTCATAGGTGGCCACGATAAAGACTTGTTCATAATTGTATCTGAAAACGGCAGAGTTATGAAGTGCAGTGAATTTGAGAGAGCAGCAGGAAGGGAACTGAGTAAGAAGTGGAAGGAAAGCATCCATGTCCTGCCACCCTCGCCATTGCCACCACCGCCATCACTTGATCAGAATAATAACACACCATTACACACTTCCTCTCTAAACACATCATCATTATCATCATACAAATCATCAACCCTTTTATCGTGGCTGAAAGAAAGAGCAGCCAAGGACTATGGGGAAGAAGTTGTAGGGAGGACTATCTGGGTATGTTGGCCTGTAGATGCAGATTACTACCAAGGTACTGTCACTGCGTATCTACAAGAAAGTGGGAAACATAGGGTGACATATTCACCTGATCTTTCAGAAGAGCTGCATCTACCAGCTGAGAAGTTAAGTTTTGGCCCAGTCAAACCAAGAATAATGGCGTGTGATGTGAGCTCCCCGCCATTACAAGGAGTAACGACTCCATTGTCTGGATGGAGTGGTGGTGGTAAGGGAAAAGCATTAAGTGGTCAGAAACAGGAGATGCAGCAGCAGGCAGTGTTTCCTGGTGTTCTACTGCAGACGGGTAGTGGTACTTTGCTTGGTAGAGGAGGAGGAGGACAAGGTATGATGCCGATGGCTCTAGACGATGATGGTGATAATGTTGGAAGCAAAAATAAAAGGCTAATGCCAGTAAATGAAGAGGGGGTTACGACTGGATCACTACGGAGTCAACAAGCGGGTAGATGGACTGGTAGCAATAGAACAATGACCATCACGACAACAATGACAACAAAGGGAAGAGGAGATGCAGGAGGATCAATGGGAGCTCCTCAAGACAGAGCGCCTAAAAAGTAAAGATCTGCTCCTGAACATACATTATTAGCTGCTGTAGCTGCTGCTGCTGCTGCATCTGCAGCTAGCGAGCAGCAACGACAACAACAACAACAACAACAGATGGTGCTACTGGAAGAGAGTAGAAAGAAGAATGCTCATATGATATCAAGAATGCAGGTAAAGGAAGATATTGCTAATGATGATGATTGTCAAGCTATGTCTGTATGGCTTCACAAGCTAGCACTGGATTTAGATGAGGAATTGAAAGAGATGGAAGGAGAAGGGAAGAAGAGAGAGGAGGGGGGCGTGTCACCACTGTCCTCTTCATCTTCATTGTCTGCACAGTTTCAAGCAGTCGTAGCACTTGCTAGAGGAGATATAGAGAGGGTGAAGGGTCTATTTGAGGGTGCAATGTTAAGATTTAGGTATTTTGAGAAGGATACAAGAGTGCAGAGGAAGAAGATGGCCGAGTTTGTTGTAGCCGTTGTGGAGAGAGGTTGCGAGAGCTTGAAGTAGGAGAAGTGGGGGGAGGCTCCTGCCGCATGGGGAAAAAAGTGGGAGAAAGGGATAAAGCTGGCGTGTGTGTCAGCTGTCAATCCAATGTATCATATCATATGTTTGCATATTAAAGTAACGATTTTTATTTGTTATAACTCTGAGCATCAATAGTTTTCAAAAGTAATTAAAGCTCAAATTTACATAGTTTACTTTTCTCGACTCGTCTAGGTTGTTAAAGCCTCTTCACTCGCGGATAATGGTTCATATTTTATCGTGTTGATCATATTGATGGAGAATATGCAAGCTCATGTTGCCAGGCCAGATTCAAGGGTCTGCACTGGGCATGAATGTGAAACAGTAGCCCAACGCCGGCAGCGCAAGTCTGACCAAAAGACTGCTGTCATTCTTATGTGTCTTAGATGGGCTAGTGATTCCAGATACCTTGGCACAACCCCATTTACAAGAGGGCTCTTTTTCGGTCCATTTAGAGGCGTTCTGTTTGCACTCACGTGGCTCTTGACAACCTTTCAACCCACCTTTTACAATAAATACAGACACTGGGTAATAGCCATTGGGAAGATCGTGTACTGTACAATCCCCAGGATCCCAAATCAACACAATTTCGTTGTCAATACATTCAATGCCGAGTCATCACCAGCAGAATCTATCTGGTTGGCTTCAGGGTCCCATTCCTTTCTCCGCATCCTATGGGGCTCCTACACCGTTGAGCACCTGGTGCATATTTTCCTCCTGTCCCTGCCCCTCAGTTTTTCTCTATTCATTGATACCTGGTATCTTTTTATCAACTCAGCGCGGCTATGTAGGGTATACAAAATGCCCTTCCTGCAGCTGGAGAAAATTCAGCACAGCTTTACAGTTGGACACGCAGGGGCAAGTTCTTTGTTTGGCGGTGGGTTTCCACACCCTTTTCTTCCATTGGATGATAGTGTAGATGAGTCTAGAGTGATTCTGATGTGGTTGAAGATTACGTTTGGGGTGGTGCTGCCTACATATGCGTGTGTGAAGATGGGGCTCATTAGTCGCCTGGATCCAAAGGGGAGAGGGAATAGTGGAGGGTTGAATAGAGTGATGGTTTGGTTGGATGGCAAGATTTGGAAGGCTGTTAAGTGGTGTAGGCATCCGTTTCTACCAGAGTGGTTGAAATTATGGCTGCTGGTGTCGTTGGTGTGGGGCTTTGTGGTTCCACTGGCCAGCCATGTTGATGAAAGGCTGTGTGTGGGAGAGTAAGAGAGAAGGGGTGGTAGACGGGAAAATAATAACAAGAAATTATTAATAATAATATAAAAACCGGCCCCCACATCACCAGAGCTACCATGGCATGGCGCGACGTTTCATGGGCATCAAACCGGCAGATGGTGGATTTGGCGGCATCCAGGTAAAACCACATGTCTTTTCCCGACATGCCAAACACCTGATTGATATGATTGTCAGTGGTACCTCCAAACCATGGACATTAATAGCATGGACACTGCTATTTGCACAACTCTCAACCACACAATGGACGAATTACTGGATTACTCATATGGAACAAGCAGCAGCACAACAGAGCGTCGTCTATACACTCCCACACGATTCATTCATGAAAGCGACGACATTCAAATCAATGCCACCAGCTCTCAAAAGACTCTTCAACGGTGCACACGCCATTCCAATGCTCCACCTAGATGGACAGGCAAGCATTAGCATCACCTCACTAGCGCTACTCCGACTACACCCAACAGCCAACCTAGCTACTCGCTTCTATGGCACCAAGGCGCCAGTCTGGAAGCAAGGACACAAAGAATATAATCTACACACCTACTCCGTCAGCCTTGGCACGTGGCTCCAGCTACAACCAGAACGGGATGAACTCCAGCTTCGTCACGCAGACTACCTTCGCAAAGGCCCAGCTCTACCTAGAGCAGCCATGCACCCCAATCTAGCAGAACTCTCCCCACAACAGTATATACGTCAGCGACTGCAGCGTCTCCATCGACTCAAATGGGCACCATCATACAAAGAGACCTTGTGGCAGATTCTCTCCAACTCTCTGCCTACTGCCCTCCGTCGTAGAAGTCATGAATACTGCGCCTGTGGCCACATCCCAGCCCAAGGTCAGTTCCATGACCTCAATCACTACTTCTATGACTGCCCCATTGCTACATCGCTTGTCAACAGGATTGCGACAGTGATTGGCCTCCCGCAGGACACAACAGCAGCCCACCTCTGGTGGCTATCCCCTCCATCCCACATTACCGATGACGCATGGTTAATCATATGCCTAGCTGCATACACTTCTGTCAGACGCGGCTGGATTCAGATGAGTGAAGCTCTGGCCCAATCCCTCACACTTCAAGGACCACAAACAGCCGCTGCCAGGATGCCACCAGAAGGTACCTATCAACGCCAAGGAGCTACTACAACTCTCCAAGAATTCCTCGAAGCTCTAGCAGACTTCTGCTCCACAAACGATACACCACCCACCCACCCTCCTCTCCAAGCCAACCCACTGTTAGGCCAACTTCTCTTCTTTGATACTGAGTCCAACAGATGGAT
>Ga0209986_10003622_pt1 | contig 13461 bp, 15 predicted proteins | sample BlataG_FD_183168 | JGI IMG/M metagenome (GOLD analysis project Ga0209986, IMG submission 183168) | Deep subsurface microbial communities from Black Sea to uncover new lineages of life (NeLLi) - Black_00105 metaG (SPAdes) (version 2) | ecosystem: Environmental > Aquatic > Marine > Oceanic >...
ATGTTTTTTTCTGGGGCCCGTTTCCCCCCATCTGCGCCTATCCGTTGGCATCACCATATTTCCTAGATCTACACTTCCTCCAAAATATCGTATCGGACTCACTCAACCAGTCAACAGCACCTCTACCTCATCCCTTTTTTTGTCCAATGTCAAGGGCTGGCCTATTTTTTCCGCGCTGTGATGTGGCGTAAAAACCCAGCCACCCAGGTGCCCGCCCGCCTCGCCTGTCTTCGACCCTGAGCTCAGACCGAAGGGAGCTCGCGACCCGCCTGCCAACGCCTGAGACAGCATTGAGCTTATGTGCCGGCATCTCTGGCAATGGCGGGCAGGTGGCGGGCAGGCCTCTATCTTCGACTTTCCTGCCATCATGAACCGGCTCTAAAAGGATTCCTTAGAAACTGTAAAACTAAAGGGCCCAAACTTCCCAGGGGTAAACGCATAGCCAAACAAAATAATTATCAACTGCTTGACTGAGGTACTTATTTATTTATGAACGTCCCCATTGATTCCCTGTATGCGCGTCTGGCAGGACCAGCCTTCTCACCAAATATGCCCAGAACTTTGTCCGTATCCTGCCAGTCGTTTTTTCTTTTTGCCATCAAGACGCTGTGACCGCAGTACTGATGGCGTTCCAGTTCGTGATTTTGTCGGCATGCAAACCGAATAGTATACCCAATTGAGATTATCAAGTTAAATAGTTAAGAACGTCCCCCTTAGCTCCCCCTTAGCCCCTTATTGAGAAGTTACGTAAAAAGCTTCTTCATATCCAATGGGTATGGGTCTTGCCATGGTCAGGCTTTTCTAATCTAAGAGTGCGCCGACTAAAATATCCCATGTCAAGGGCTGACCCCGCTCTCACTACTTACCCTGATGTCACGAAAATAACATTGGGGTGACTCTGTTTTAACTTGCTATCCCTCTTGTCAACCAACACTGTGTTATTGTGTGGGATATAATCCTTTTTGCTATTAATATCGATTATGTTTTGTTTGTGGGATAGGCCATTGACACTACCCTTTTCATCAAATGCCATTTTATTGGCAACAACCGCTCGGATCATTATCTTATTATCTCTAAAACGCCCTTGGATATCCGGTCTGTCCAGAAATAGCTTGATTACTATCCCGCTATTGCTTGAAACAATCACCAGATTAATAGCAGGCGGGAAGAACTTATACACGATCTTCTTAAAAGGACCCGCCTTGTCTATCTTTTCGTCCATTATCCGGTTAAGCATGTCTATGGCATTTTCATTCAACCTAAGATGAGGAATAACATCATTCGTAAGTTCCTTAAGCCCATCCGAGTATTTGAACATCTTATTTAATTCAAACAGATTCTCTCTCCATTTATAGTAGCGTATATACTTCAAAAAGATACGAGGGACTGCTGTCTTTTTCTTCTTAATTATTGCCTCTGCCCAAAGATGTTGTGATGACTGTTCTATGATGGCCTCATCAAAATCTGTAAAAGTCCAATCTTGATTTAGGCCCATTGCCTCCAATCTACTCTTTACCTCTTCAGCCGAGAGAGCTTGCAGGTAAACAATTCTCGTCTTCAGAGAGGAAATAAAGCTAAGAGCACGGGCCCTTAGAGAATAGACTTCTTTTAAAAACCTGCGACTAGCTTCACTTTCAAGCACTCTGATTAGATTCTCAAGAAGTCCTCTTTCCATAAGCACCCTGCGTTTAATATCATTATTCATTTATTAAACGGGATCAGTATACCCGAGTAGACTGCACATACGCAGATTTGTGAAACGCATCTGTCAGCCGGCTCATTGAGCTTTCACGGTACCGACAATTCGGACCTCTACGGGATAGCCTTCGAGCATTGATGGCAATTGGGCTTCGGTTTCCGCATTTGGGCCATCTAGGCCGATAATAATCACGGATTGACCGTTTTTGTTCAAACCGATGCCGACTGAAACCACGCCCGGCAGTTCCAACAAGCACGCTTCGTGCTGTTTTTTAACTTCCTTAATTGAAGATGACATGCACTTGTCCTCGCTCCATGACAATGAAGGTATCACGAGCAAAATGATCAAGATCCAATATTTCATACAGAAACCCCAAGAGCGGAAAATACGTTTTCGATCCGGTTAATAACCGTGGTGGTATCACTGCCCGCAAACAGCAACCCCATCAAACGGTTGTTATCATCCAGTACTGCTGAACCACTATCACCTCCCTGGCTCATGGCGCCGGCCATTAATTGATCCGTAAACGCCGCAATCTGACCCTGCCCGTATTGGACATTCACCGAAACATCCACCTGCTCAATTACTCCGGTGGTTAGTCCTGTGGTGCGTCCGCTCTTTTTGATGGCCATGCCCAACTCGCCTGCGGCCGTACTCTGAATGGTACCGATTTGCAGGATTTCGTCACTCACGTCTTCCTGGTTCAAAGGACGGGCAATGGCGGCATCCACCAGATTTTCCAGTGCTTGCTGGTTGATTGCCTGCATTCTTACCTGGCTTCCCAAAAGCTTAGCTATACCATTGAGCAGGTTGGCGGTTCCGGTGGCAATCGGGCATTCACTGGGTAGCCCGATGATGTTGATCGGGACGAAATCTTCCAGATCAGCGATATGATCATCCGGATAGGTACCGCCGTCATAGGGGCCCGGCTGTAAGATGGGATCTCCTGTTTCAGCCTGGTTACTGTTAGCCAAAACGTGATTATTCGAAAGTATGAATTTCTGACCGTCTTTTTGTACCAGACAGCCCAGCGTCCCGGCCGTGATGTCCCTGTGCCCGATACTCACACCACCCGGCGCCGGCCGGTGTTTATTCGTGGTGGACTGCAAGGCGCGAATAATCCCGGTTTGCACAACATCAGTGGGTGTGCCCTCCAGCGTTGCCGGCGTCATGTCTCGGCTCGATAACTGTGAAGCGGCAACTTTTTTGGTAACAGAGCAAACAATACTCAGCGTTGTTGTTTTTTGGCCGCCGGTGATTTTGTATCCAACTCCTGTAGCGACGACATTTGAACGCTTGAGAAGCTGGTCGCGATTTCTCTTAAGCGTCTCTCTTACTGTAGTTAATTCATTAGCCATGGTGACCTCCTTTCATCCTTCTAGCCGTTTGCCCTTTTTGATTTTAGATATTCAGCGTTTTGGTTTTTAGATTTGGTGATTTCGGAGCTCAAGGCTGGCCTACGCTTCCCCTGTCAACGCTTCACGTGCAGCCTCACGGTTGCCCGCGCATGACTCGGGGCCATGATGGACAAACTCCATATACAACTCCCCAAAGGTAGATAATTTGTCCGAAAATCTGACTATTCAAATTCGTAGGCGTTCACAGGTTCAGAGTTCACCCTGTTAAATTTCCCGAAGGGAACCCTGCTATTTCTCTCTATTCATCTACTCTTTTTAGGGCTTCATCAAGTACGGGCCGCGAAAGATACAATCCTGAACGGATAAGTGTTTCCATAACAGGCCTAGCTTTAGGAATTAAGCCGCGCTTCTTTGCAACTAATGCGATACCCAATGTTCCTCGAACTGGAATATTCAAATATGCAGCGCATCTGCGGCCGGCAAGATCGTCAATGATAGCTTCTGTCCCTCGATGGTCACTCGCAAATGCAAGAACGGATGACTCTCCAGGGCCCAACCCCCAGTCAAGAATACTCTCCGGCACAGAGACAGCGGGTACAACTTCAAGCCATGGAGTGTTATGCAAAGCCTTGGCGGTAACGTCTTCAGGGCCTTTCATAAGTATCTCATTGGCAACAGGCTGAGGCACAACAATCCGGTTGGCAAAGTGACGTAAAAGATCCATCTGTTGGCCACGGCTAAAGAAAACAAGTGGTGATGCATTAATAACGGCCGGTTTATCCACGAGCAAGCTCCCTATCCAGGTCATCAAAATCCACCTGGAACGAATCTTTTCCCATTTGTGCCAGAGCCAGGAGGAAATCCGTGCGATTCATGCCTGCAACCCATGCTGCCAATTCCTGCGAGATTTTACCCTGTTCGTACCAAACAGCTGCTGCTGCAAGCCTCATCTCATTGGCAAACCGATTAGGATCAAAGCGCATAGCGGCAAAAACCTTTTCAGGCAACTCCATTGTCAAAGTCTTCATGGGTTAACCCTCCTTTTCTGATAACTCTTTAAAATTATGTTAACATCTAACTGCATGGTTTTCAAATATTGTATCATATCACAGGTAAATACACATAAATCCCCAACACATCCGGAGGAAGGTGGGGCTCCACCTTATATCGCAGGCCCCGAAAGGCTGGTGCGGGCCGTTCTAATCCGTCGGTGCGCACGGAGAAGTTCTCCAGCCCGTTCGCGGGCAACCTCTTCAATCCTTGGCTTTATTCCCAAACATAGCCTCCATGGAATTCAGGCAAGGCAATGCCCCCAGGATCAATCTGGTCAAGAATCGTTTGGATGTTCAAAGCTTCTTTTCCCTCAATAAGTTGTTTCGGAACCTATGTGATAATTTGTCATTTAGTTATTTAACCCCGTCCCCCATTTTCCATTCAGACCATGTAAAGCATAAAATCATATACGTCCCCAATAATACTTCCATGTGTCTGAGGTGACTTTCACGAACTGAACAGCGCCAAGTTCGAAATCATTCGTTTCCCTTCCGCGATACCAGTCCAGATAAACTTTTTTCGCTTCTGGCCAACGCTTTGACACTGCCAAAACAAACCCCTTACCCCAGGCGCCAATATCGTTGCAAATATGTGTAATCAGCTTTGGACCAGGCACCTGTGGTGTGGTGGCATCTCCGATTATGTACTCTATCTGATTCAATCAACACCTTCCCCTCGCGAACATAGCCAGAGGCTGCTTTACGCTGGGCTTAAAGTGGAGCCAATCAAAGGTAGTAATGTTGAAACCAAACCCTATCCATTTCCCATTTTTATCATTTTATCAACGCTTGTTCTACATACAGATCAAACGTAATCAAATAATTGTGGGGTCCGACTTCATTGACTCGTTTTCTTATAAAACCGTATGGACTGGCTATGCTCTCAACATCTTCAGGTGCGAGCCTGATATTGATGGGTGGCCCAGGTGGTCCGTCAATTTTCTTGAACTCTAAGATCGCCAAGGAGCCTTTAGTGTTCAGCACTCTCGAGATCTCTCTGAAAACGCCATCCGCAGCCTTTGCTTGCACTAGCTCGTGCAGTACCGTTGCCATTAGGCAGACATCAGCACTGCCATTTTCTACGGGTATCCTATTGGTGATGTCACCGACGCAAGTCTGGATGTTCCTGATGCCTTTGGCTGAAGCCTGCTGTTGAAGGCTGGCGATTCCTTCTTCCCGTAAGTCAATGGCATATATTAATCCTTCGGTTCCTATAGTTTCTGAAGCTGCGATTGAATACTCCCCGCTACCACAGGCCAAGTCGAGGAAAGTATCACCCTTTTTGAGTTGCAGTTCAGCAAAAAGCTTTGCTGGATCAATAAGTCCAAAGCTGCTTCTGCCAGGCCCGTGCTGTGTCTCTTTTCGTTCGCTTGCCATTTCGTACTACCCTCACAAAAAATGATAGTCATACACTGTTCCAATTCGGACTTTTCCCTAGACAGACTTCCTAATCTCAAAGTCGGAGAAATTCCCGGCATAATCTCCCCAGGTCACCTCCACTTTTTCTACGATTGCTCTTGGCGGACCCTGGTAGAGGCGTTTGAGTAACTCCTCTAATTGAGATCGCTCCCCCTCAGCCTCAACCTCTACTGCCCTTAATTGGGCTAGGTTACGTACATACCCGGTTAGCCCTAAAGCCGTAGCGTGGCGTCGTACAAAGGCACGAAAAAAGACACCTTGAACTCGACCTCGGACTGTAGCATGAAAGGATATTAAAGGGCCACCCATATCTCCGCCAAGATACTTCAAATTTTCTTTCCTAGGTTTTTCACAAGGGGATCCAGAGTATGAAGCGATAAGGTATGACGCACGGGGTAAGCAACCTGGAGAGAAGCTGAAACACGCGCTGATTTTTTAGCTTGTCCTTATTCTTTTCAGTCATCCATCTTTTCCCAAATAGGCCAACAGGTCAGTGATGATACTTTGTATCCTGTTTGCACCATCCACGGCAGAAGCTATGAACTCATCGGCATCCGAATGAAGCCGCCCCTTGTAGCGTGCTTCGACAAATCGGAGATATCTCGTCACCACATCCAGCGGCTCTTGCAGATCATGTGAGGCCACATAAGCGAACTGCCTCAGTTCCTGATTGAGCTCGTTCGCATGGCGTCGCAGCCGCTCCTCAACCTGCTTGTGCTCAAGTGCTTCTTCTTCCAGCTCCTTGACCCTTTGCTCCAATTCTTCATAACTTGATTTTCTGGGCATGAGCACATTCCCTTTATCAGCACTTCTTGTCAGCTTATCGCTCGTTTTCGCAACAGAGACAGTTATCCGGCCTCTTAACTGACCGGATAGCTAGCGGTTTCAGTCTATGACCGTATGACCGGAAGGTTCGTGCAGAGCGTGCATAATTCGTTAAGGAGGGCTTCTCCTCCAGGTACTTTGTGGCGTATGTCGTCTGGGATATTGTAATCCCGATCAGAAACATGAACGCTTGTCTGGGGCAATATGTCCTGCGATAGTCCCGCCATGGCGGGATTTGAGCTGATTTCACGTCCCTGCCCTGCCTGCCCCGTAGGAACTATCGTACTGGGGTGGAATGTGCAACCTATTCCTCTGGGGTCATGAAAGCTGGGCAAAAACTCTGTGGCTCGGCGGGCTCCGTGAGAGATAGAAACAGATCATTTGGCATCGCCATATTATCCAAATCTACCGCTCATGGACACTCGCCTGAAGATCTCGCATCAGAGTTATTCAACATAGCCTGCCCTGTGAAATCATGTTTGCTTTTATTTAACTGGGGTCAATAACGTCCCATATCTTCCCCGTATCTTCCCCCGTATCTTCCCCTATGTCAGTATCCGAGCCGCTTCCTGCATGAGCTTTCCGATCTCCATGCGTTGAGGGCAACGGCGCTCTGCAAGCTCAAAATCCAGATTCATCAGGCGATCCCGGGTCACTTCGGACAATCCTGCCAGACCGGTTTTGGCTTCATCATGATCGGTGTAGTTGCGATGGTACATGAGATAACGCATCACGTCGCCTATGGGGACAGTCTCATCCATCACCGACTCGCACAGATGGGCGCATCCGGCGCAATAGGTCTGTGCCGTTTCCGCGGCGTATTCATCCAAGAGGTTCTTGGATTCGGAGGAAAGTTTGGTCTTGTTGAGAGCCGCTTCCACGTTGGACATGAGGATGGTCAGGTTCGGCATCTGTGAACAGATGCTGGCAATGTCGGGGGTCTCCCAGACCGCCTTCAATCTGGCCTGTTTGTCCGTAAAACCCTCTTTCAAGAATTTTCCCGCCAGCTTGAATTCCATAGGGGTCTCGGCGCGCACGGCCCCCCCGCCCTGGGTTTTCATGGCGGTCAGGCCGATACCTGCATTCACGCAGGCCTCCACGGCGGCCTTCATCGATTCGGAGTGCATGAGACGGAAATTGTAGCTCATCATGATTCCGTCGATCCAGCCGAGTTTTGCGGCAGCCGACATGCAGGCCTCCATGTTCCTGTGGGTGCTGAATCCGAACCACTTTATCTTGCCCCGGGCCTTGGCGTCTGCTACCCACCGTTTCGTGTCGCCGTTCAGTTCATCGATATCCCTGAGTCCGTGAATGAAATAAAGGTCCACGTAGTCGGTTTTCATCCTGTCCAGAGAACGATTCAGAAGCCTTGTCATGCCTTTGGGGTCGCGAGCATCCGATTTGGTCACAAGAAAGACCTGCCTTCGAACCTCGGGATGCTTTGAGAAGAACTTCCCGATCCCCTTTTCACTCTTCCCTCCCCCGTAACAGTCCGCCGTGTCCCAGTAGGTCACCCCCCACTTCAGGGCCTGTTTGAGAAGAAGTTGGTTGGAGGGGATGTCGAACATGCCCCCCAGGGACAGGATGGACACAGACACACCGGTCTTTCCAAAGGGGCGGGTCGGCACGACCTGCGGTGTCGTTGCCTCCTTTGACAACAGCTCGGTTCCGGCTACGCCGGCCACAGGCGCCCTGGAGAGGAGATAGGTCCCCATCCCGGCGATCCCTATCCCTTTTATCCATTCCCTTCGAGACCATCTTTTCTCAGACATTTTTGGTAACCTCCTTCATGTTGGCATAGGGCATGGCGCCTGGAGCAGAGAGTAAAACACCCTATGTGCCGGGCCCTTTGCCTGCTTACGGGGATTCTACCTAAGATCTACCTGAGTAGCAACGCGTGCCTTTTGCTTCGCGATTCATTCTCCGCGGTGACGCGAATCGCCCTTTTGCCGCTCACAGGACACTCATGTTCGCAAATGCCGCACCCAATGCATCGTTCAGGAGAGACAAACGGTTTTTTGAGCAGCACCTGGATCTGGGCGGACGTTCCCGGTTTAAAGGCCTCGGGCTGTGGGCGGTCCGGTCCAAGGACAAGGTCTTGTTGCGTGTTTTCCAGGATCTTCGCCCGAAGCGCATCCCCCTGGTTTGTCAAGAGACAGAAATAGTCGCCCGTTGCCACGCTCTGGGGCGCCAGCAGGGCCTTGTCCAAGACCACCGTCCGGTCACGAACCGCTTTCACCAGGAATTGTCCGTTTCTGATCGTCACGTATTCCTGTCGTGTGAAAATCGCCTTGGGACTCACGGGGCAATTTTCCTGACAAACGATGCACGGCCTGTCCATGGCCCAGGGCAGACACCGTCCCCGGTCCACAAAGGCCGTTCCCAGGCTGACAGGGCCGGCTTCGGCAAAATCGTTTTTCCCTTGCTTTTCATCCAGTGTGATCGGCCGTATAGCAGCGGTAGGGCAGACGTGACCGCAGGCGATGCAGTTGTACTGGCACCCGCTGGTGCCGACCCTGAAATCGAGCACAGGGGTCCAAAGTCCCTCCCATCCAGCCTGCATGCCGGCCGGATGGATGACGTTCGTGGGGCATGCGCGCATACACTGGCCGCATTTGATGCAGCGCTTCAGGAAGTCGTCTTCGGCCAGAGCCCCTGGAGGTCGCACGACCCCGGGAGCCCAACCGGAACCGAGGGCCCCCTCCAGACGGGTTACAGGAACGGCCACCACCCCCGAGATGAGGGATAGGACAAACCCTCTTCGTGAGAGATCGGTGACGGCAATCTCCCCGGCCGCTGAAGTGGAGGGCCGATACCCCATAAAACCGTCCCCGCAGCTGTCCAGGCAGTTCATACAGAGGACGCATTCGTTGATCCGGATTTCTCGGGAAGGTCCGCAGGCCCCTTCGCAATGAGCTTCACATTTCTTGCACTGACTGCATTCCGCCTCATTGCTTCCCATGCGCCACAGGGCGTGTCTGCCCAGAACGCCGAAAAGGGCCCCCAGGGGGCACAGGTATCGACAGTAGAACCGAGGGACCCTCAAGTTCAGGAGCACGGCGGTTATAAAGACCATCCCGATCAGCCATGCCTGCTGGGTGTATCGTTGACTCGTCGCCAGTTTATAGGTGGCGCCGTCAGCAAAGGGAAGCACCACCAGATTCAGAGAACGATGCATCAATGGGATCGGATCCAGAAGCCCCGTTTGAAGCGAGGCGCCGACCAGATCGTGCCCGGAGAGAAACCATCCGAAAAGGATCCAGGCCCCGGCGAACAATCCCAGCCAGCCGGCAGCGGATTTTTTCGAAGGCATAGACGTTACGGTAAACACAAGGCCGGCAAGGAGGCATGCGGACAGGAGCAGCCCCCACGGCAAGAACTGCTCAAGGAAAAATTTTGGGGGATGGGCCATCAGGTCTCCGGCAGCCGCGCCAAGAAGAAAGACGAGGATTACATACTTGACGGACTGGTCCGGATGGTACCGGTTTCGAGCCACTTTTTCCGACAACGTTCTTGTTCTGTTTGCCAGAAATCCCACTAAGTGATGAATCGTCCCGAAAGGACAGACCCAGCTGCAAAAGAACCTTCCCAGAAAAATCGTCAACCCGACGGTGACCAGCGCCCAGAGCAGTCCCGCGTACAGGGCCCGGGTGGCCAGCATGGTTCCCAGGGCCACCAGGGGGTCCAATTGAAGAAACCAGTTCACAGGCCATCCGCGAAGCTGCCACCACGCGTCCCCCACGGTGCTCACTGTGCAGAACCACAGGAAAAGGACGAAGAAAAAGAGTTGACTGATTTGCCTGGCTTTTACGATTCTCACAGGGTCTCCGGCCTCCGATCAACCGACACGATCTCGTATCGGCCTGATGGCTTTGAGATCCGCTTTTCCCACCCCTTCTTCCTCAGCCTTACCAATGAATGGAAGTCCAGCGGTCGTCATGCCCAAAAGCGTGGCGCCGAAGGCATCCGCCACCACCTGGTCGGTGCTCACGATCATGGTGTTGGTCTGTTTCAAATCCTGCAGGGAGCCTCCCGTAGGGCCGTTGGTCATCATGGTCGTCGTGCCGTCCAGGACGACCAGGGTGGGCCTTGCCAGCATGGCCAGTTCCTTGATGATGTTATGGATATCCTGATGAAAAAGGTTCCTTCTACCTCCAAGCAGGCCGTACCAGTTCTTCATGGCCATGGACGCGCCGCTCCTGTGGTGGTCTTTTACAGGGGCCATGCCGATCAGCTTGTCCACACCCTGGAAGGGCCCATACAGGACGGGCCAATGGTTGATCAAGGCGCCGCCCCGAAGCGTGGTCGGTTCAAAGTGCTGCTTGTCAGGCAACACCACTCGGGCTCCCGTGGACCGGGCGGCTTTGGCAATGCCGGTCAGGGCGAAACAGCTGGCCGGATCGTTGATGGGGTTGTCGGTGACAATCACTGAGGATGCCCCTGCCTGGAAACAGAGTCTTGCCATTTCGGCCACCACGTCGGGGTGTGTGGTTGCAGAAAGGATCGGGGGGGTGGCGAAGGCGGCGTTGACCTTGAGAAGCACCCGGTCTCCGGGCCTCACAAAGCGTTCAACCCCGCCCAGGAGCTTGAGGGCCTGTCGCAACGTCAGGGGGCGATTCTCGCCGGTCACGATGGCCATGATGTGGCCTGTGCCGGCAACGGAAAAGTCGGGAAGGGTGACCCCTCCATTCTTTTCCGGGACACTCTGCGGGCCTTTGCCGTCATAGAGCACGAGACCCAAGAGGCCTGCCCCTGTTACCGAAGCGCCGGCCTTGGCGGCGCGGAGCAGGAAATCCCTTCGGGTAAATGAGGACGCTCGCCATGTCTTCATCGTACAGATCGGGCCAGTGTATGTTCCAGCGTCATCGCAAGGGTTTCGGCGGCCTGCAGGGTTTCGGCCTCGTGGACGCCTGCCACGTACGGTCCATGAGGAAAGAAAAGCTCAAAGGTCTCCATGATTTCCACCAAGATGCCGCCTTCAATGGGGGACGTCATGGGAGCCAGGGTTCCGCCGTTTGCCTCCAGAAAGGCCTGGTAAGCCGCCACCAGCTTGACGGCTTCATCCTCAGCGCCTGTTCGAATGAGAAACGCCGTCAGTTCCTGGCCGTTTACATGATACAGGCCGGTAAAAACATTTTTCATACCATGAAACCCAAAGGCATCGGAAGGCAAAAGGACGATGCTGCCGGCCTCCAGGTCTTCTTGGGGAAAAAGGGCCAGCTCGTCGATGTGCTCTTCTTTGACCGGTGTCTTTTTGACAAAGGCTCTGCCTGAAAAGACCATGGCCTGCATCAGCTCCTCGGATGCCACGGAGGCGATGATCTCGACATACTGCCTGCCATGGACAAAATAAAGCGCATTGCTCGTCCTGGTGCAGAAGGGCGTCAAGTCGAAGGGGGCCGTTCCTTCCCGTTTTTGGGTGCTGTACACCGCAAAGGCATTCCGAACAGAACCCATGTCGTAGGCAAAGAGTTCCATCCAAGATCCAGGGGCGGCGGGTTTGACAAATCTTTGAGCGTCAAGTTTCAAGAATCCGGCCGAGAGATACAGTTCGGCCTTGCCGTTGATTTTATCCGACAGGGTATCGGCCCCAAAAGACTCGACAGGGCTCATCACTTCCATATCGGGAGGCAACATATCCGAAAGGCCGGCCCCTGCAGAGAACGCCCGAGCGGCCTCTGGGGATTCACTGGACAGCTGGACCGGGACACCAGGGTTTATGACGGAAGGATCATAGTCGAATTGCCGGATGAAAACCCCCGTTGCGATGAGCCCCAACAGGCCCATGATGGACCACGAAAGAAGGGCCTCGTGCCGGCTGGGCTGCCTGTGTCCCGGACTCATATCCTGTGCTCACCCCTTTGTTCTGGTCACGTCAGCACTGCTGAGGCGCCAGTAACTCGCACCATTCTCGGTCCGTCTTTGTGACTTTGTCAAGGATGTTTGCCCTTTGTGCCCGAATCCCCGCCCGCCGCCGAATGATGCCTTCGAAGAAAGCCTTCCGCTTTATGCCTGCCTTTTGTCTGCGTCTTCACCTGGCGTCCATCGATCGGACACTGCCCACCCTGCCTCACAGCGGGTACGTCAAGGTGGGCTTGTCTTGGCATGGGATCTATTTCGCATTTACACTTTCCTTTATCAACTTAATTTTTTACCAGCGTCCCCATTCCAGCATGGACACTTCCAATCTTGGCATCAGCGTTATTCAAACTAGTCCATTACGTCCCCACCTTTATCCTCCCCCTTAAATCGTGACGATTTTTCCTGGCACGCAGAAGTCCTTGCCTCCCAGGTGATGCAGCGTTTGAGCCTCCTCTTTTTCAACTCTGAGCCGTTCCTCAAAAACCCCCGGCTTAGCCCACACCGCAAGCACCTCCCCCACCATGATGCTGTGGTCTCCGGCAATCGGATTAGACTCCAACCTGCACTCAATAGCACCGAGACATTCGCCGATCAGTGGTGCCTCAATGTGCTTGCCGACAACAGGGGTAAGGCCGCACAGGGCGAATTTGTCCTGCGTTCTTCCGGACTTTGTCCCACAATACCACATCTCTTTGAGTAGTTTACTATTGGGGACATTTATCGCAAATTCCTTGCCTTGGAGAATCAACTCATGGGAAAATCGCTTCAGCCCAATGGACACGGCAACCATAGGAGGCTTGTGACTTGCCGGCATGCACCAGGCAGCGGTCATAATGTTCGCCTTTTCCTGATATTTTGAGGTTACAAGGACGGTTGGGCCATGGTTAATAAGTCGATTAGCCCTTTCAACTGGAAGTTCCGTAAATGTCATAAGAAAATCTCCTCCCAAAAGGATGGACTTCAGTCATTCTTAAAACTTGTTCGACATACTTACAAGGCCGAATGTCAAGAAGTCAGTCGCGGGCTTCCCCCACCTTCTTTAACAGTTGTTTTTTTGTCAAGAGTGTAGACGCGACCCCCTTGAAGTTTTTCGATTTTCTCTATGGAATCCAAAATGTCTCTGATAAAGGGTAAGACACTTTTGCGCTTATCAGACATAAACTATAGCCTCCATAACATAAGGTTTTATTAAGGGCTTCAAGGCGTCTTCAGTTACAAGATCAACTCTTGCTCCAAGCTTCTCTGA
>Ga0209986_10003625_pt1 | contig 13454 bp, 4 predicted proteins | sample BlataG_FD_183168 | JGI IMG/M metagenome (GOLD analysis project Ga0209986, IMG submission 183168) | Deep subsurface microbial communities from Black Sea to uncover new lineages of life (NeLLi) - Black_00105 metaG (SPAdes) (version 2) | ecosystem: Environmental > Aquatic > Marine > Oceanic >...
AATCATCCACTGGTGCACTGATAGATTTTAAAATTTATGATCTAACTTATTGTTCAGAGTTTAACTAATTTTTGGATACGTTTTCTTGGAATGGGGTCAATATCATATAATTATATGATATTGTAATGTATGACATAATATTTATCTTGATGATTATTTACCTAGACTTTGTACTGTCAAACTTTTTAGTGTAATGCTTTCAAAATCATAAACGAATACTTCTCCCGCTAGATTGACACCTTCCGCTTCGTCTCCAGAAGCAGATACAGCCAATATATTGCTAGATTGGACAGAAAGACGTCCATAGAACGATTCCGTTCCTACTGAAGGGGTTATAGTAGAAGTTTCAAACCATGAATTTTCAAATTTACAGAATATACTTACTTCTGGTGCAGAGGCTCCTGCACTAACGCATACTCTTCTTCCATCAGGAGATATGCTTATACCGTATCCAAAATTTAATTTTGAATTAGAAGTAATCAATTCCGTTCCCGACCAAACTCCGCCTTCATATTCGTATACATACGCACGTCCTAATAGAATATCACCCTTACCAACTTCAAATCCTGGAGCTCCAATTGCTACCGCATTTCCACTATCGCTAATATCTAGATATCTACCGAATCTGTTAGGACCAGTTTCTCCTCCCGACAGTTCAACTATTGTTTCTTGTATACAACTTACCCCAGAACATCTAAAAACGTAAGCTATACCTTGTCCACTACCATTAGTGGAATTACAACCTACAGCAATTATACTTCCATCATTGTTAGATTTAATTACTTGTCCAAATGCATCTGCTACAGATGGTCCTAGAGGATTCGAAATGGGGCTTGCGGGAGATTCTGTACCTGTGCAAGCAGTTGGGCTAACAGATGTAATATCAAAGATTCTTACCTGCAATCCTGTAGGTCCGGCAGGTGGGAGAGACAACGGCCATGCACCTGTAGGTCCATTTCCATTACCTTGACTCAAGAAAACCCTACTCCCATCTCCACTTATACAGCAATTACCTAAAGGTTCTGTAGAAACTGTACCTTCTGGTGGTAGACGGAAAGGAGGATCTTGACGAACTATATTACCGAGCGTATCGAGTTGGAACAATTCTACGGCACCTCCAGCATAAGGACCTGTAGATCCAAGAGGAAGAGGAAGTGCTGCATTATAGTTCAAAGAAGTAAATTTGGTAGAATCGTTAGTAATACTTATACAATTGCCAAATGTAAGATAATCTGGAATTTCATTTACTACAAATCTATCTTGTTCAACAAATTCAGTACCCGTATTTACGAAAGAATATATAGCTCCGGCAAAAGAATCATAAAGAGGCGCTCCTATAACCAAATTGGAGCCGCTGGGGACCCCTGGTGCTCCACCATTTATACCACAACCGGATCTTTCAATAACAGCAATACCTAAACCTCCAAAAGAAGCAGGATCCTGAGCACCTCCTGTAGCGCCCGAAGGACCTGCATTTAGTATATCGTAATCTCTAGGAATGCAATCTGAAGCTAGAGATACAAAACTTACACAATCACCTGGATTTAAGTTGCTAATAGAGTATAGTTGTTTGTTGCAAGAACTATTCATAAGTTCTTCATTCACATAGATTTCTAGAATTCCATCTTGACAAGATTGTAATAAAATGTTATAAATTCCCTGTTCTTCAACCACATATTTTTCATTAACAGGATCCCACGTCCAATTTACTCCAGTTAAATTTTGGAATCCGGTTACTCCAATAGCCAATTTATCATAATTGCACGATATAGGACCTGGACCTGTAGGTCCTCTAGCTCCCGTATTAGTTGCATTGCCCGGTATTCCTTGAGGTCCTGTGGGTCCTGTGGGTCCTTGGGGTCCTTGAGGACCTGTAGCTCCAGTCATTGTTGCTGTTCCTGGTATTCCTTGAAGTCCTGTAGGTCCTACAGGACCTGGATTTCCTGCGGGTGCAAGATTTTCAATATCTATTGTCGAGCATACCTGTAATTCTGATGGATAAAATATGTATGCTGCACCAGAATCTACAGGTCCTGTAGGTCCTGTAGGTCCTTCGTCAAGAATAGCTCCTACAATTGCATTATTTCCATCGATAGATGGATTCACTCCAAGTCTATCCGTAGGCCCTGTAAGTATTGGAGATATCTTTCTGATTTCTCCCCAATTATCAATACCCTTTTCGTTCCTAGAAAACAAGTAAATACTATCTCCTGCGACTCTATTTCCTACAATAGCATAATTATTATTTATAGCGACACCAAATCCAAACCCTTCACCGATTGCACCATCATCAGCTGTAATAACTTTAACCAGCTCCCATATACCTCCACCCCCGGCTCTAGGATACGGCGGTTTCCTGTAAATTGCAGCAAATCCAGGTCCCGGTGGTCCATTAAGTTCTGTACAACCGGCAATTAGATAATTACAATTAATATCTAAACCACCGGCACCAAAACGTTGTCCGTCTACAATTGTTGGTGAGTCGACGATTTGCACTTGTCCCCAATTATTTGAACCTCCAAAATTTCGATTATATATATATACTCGTCCTCTGTTAACGGGTGCTACGAATGGCGATGGAAATCTCGGAGAACAAACTGCTAAATTATCTCCGAAAAGGGAGAGACGAGATCCGTATTCAAGTAGGCCGTCCGTTAATTGTTTTACTAATCCCCAATTATTAGCTCCGCCCTCATTCCTATAGAAAATATAAACTTGACCCTTCAATGTGTTTGGGGTAAAATAGGATGCACTAACAGCCAACCAATCTCCACTGATAGATAAAGCTGTTCCGAACCGAATAATGGTAGAAGATCCAGCATTAGGATTCACGATTCTCTTTATTTGTCCCCAATTATCAGGTCCACCTTGATTCTTATAGAAAATATAAGTTACACCCGCAGGTGGGATAGTACTCGAACCACCGTCAATATCTTCCGCTTGAGCACTTACGACCGCATAATCTCCACTTATTGATACCGCTGACGCTCCAAAAATTGCATTAGCTTGTCTTACGGATGGCACTAATTCTACTAATTGCCCCCATTCTCCTTCACCGCCTTGATTCTTATAGAATATATAGGCACGACCCGCATTCACATCCGCACCTACAGTTGCATTTGGTGCACCCACAACGGCATAATCTCCACTTATATCACAAGTTCCAAATCCCGATCCCGTTTCCGGGACATCAGGTAATACCTGAATATTCTCTGCAAACGCCCTTTCTACGGCTACTTTTTCTATCTCTGTAGAACAAATTACTTCTGCGGATTTATTAGGTGGTAAAACAACATTATAATCTATATAAGCACCGCAATTAGGATAATTTACGTCACAACAAGACGGTTTATCTAGATTTGCTGGTGGTGGACATGCATTTTGATAAACCTGATGTTCTGCATTAAATATATAAGCAGCACCTGCATTTACACCTCCAGTATCTTCTCTAGGAGCACCTACAATAGCATATCGTTCGGTTATTGAAACTGAAGTTCCGAAAAAGTCATTTGCTGCAGCATCACTAGCAGTAATTGTATCTATAAGATCCCAACTTCCAATAATACCATTTGCATTTCGATAATAAATATAAGCCGCGCCAGCATCTGAAGCAGCATTATCATCATTAGGCGCACCTACAATGACATATTGCCCTCGAATAGCTACAGAAGATCCAAATTGGTCATCAGTGGATGGAACAGTAGCTTCAACTTGTTTAACCTGTGCCCAAATACCGTTTCCGCCTTTATCTTGGAAGAAAATGTAAGCTCTTCCTGAACCACTACCATCTGTAGGTTCGCCAACTACAATATATTCAGGATCTATAGCTACCGAAGAACCAAATCCTCCGTTTGGTATTGGTGTTTGTGCAGATAAAATAGTAACTTCTTCCCAATTATTAATTGTAGAACCTGAAGTATCCGAACATTCTTGATTACGATAATATACATAAGCAACACCTGCACCCACAATTCCTCCTACAATATTATCAGTGATATTGGAATTTTGATTTGGTGCGCCAACAATAGCTTGGTCGCCGCGAATAGAAACAGAAGCGCCAAACCGAGAATTAGTCGCAAGTCCAGCAGAAGGTTCAAGTTCAGTTATTTGACCCCAATTATCACCTCCACCTTCATTCTTGTAGAATATATAAGCTGCACCATTACCAGAATTATCTTGATCAGCACCTACAATAGCATAATCGCAATCTATAGATACTGAGATTCCAAATTGATCTCCAACAGCTGCATTGCTAGCTATAAGCTTGGTTACTTGTCCCCAATTATCTGTTCCACCTTGATTCCTATAGAAAATGTAAGCTGACCCTGAATCAGTACCTGCAGCATCGTTACTAGGAGCACCAACAATAGCATAATCGCCACTAATGGATACCGAAGTTCCGAATCTATCGTCTAATGCAGCATCACTAGCAACAATCTTGGTTACTTGTCCCCAAGAACCAACAACTCCACCTTGATTTCTATAGAAAATGTATGCTGATCCTGAATCAGAACTTGTATCATCATCAAAAGGTGCTCCAACAATAGCATAATCTCCACTGACAGATACCGAAGATCCAAACGCGTCAATTGCCGCACCATCGCTGGCTGTTAACTTTTGAGCTTCATCTACAGAATATGAGATATATGAAGTAATACCGAAACTTCCACCAGATGTTTGAGCGTTCAGTTTTACATTGTACACTTTACATTTATCTGCAGAAGAAGAGACTGTAAACACGCTATTTGGTGCACCAGTATTACCTGTTACATTGACTGTAGTAATAATCGAAGAACAATCTGGATTGGGAAGGGTTTCACCTTCAAAACTAATTATGGTTTCTGCAGGAGTAATACAATCACATTTATATCTTTCCAATATATCAGGAATGATATCTGCAGAAGGACCTCGAGGACCTCGAGGACCTGTTGCACCCGTATTCGTTGCCGAACCCGGCGGACCTTGAGGACCAGTATCTCCTGTATCACCCTTTTCACCCTTCATTCCTGTAGGTCCTCGAGCACCAGTAAACCCAGCGGGTAAATTTGTTGATGGACATTGTTCTACAGTCAAACTCTTAAGACAATCACTTCCCTCAGCACCGATATATACTTGACCGCCAGCTACTCCTTGACCAAAAGATACATCTAAAGGAGCAGAAACGGCAAACGAGTTATTAGGATTTTCAGAGTTAGATTGTACTGTGTATACACCAAAATATGATCCCATAGAAGGAACTGGAGATGTGGATTCAAAAACAGATACTTGATTCCAACTTGTTCCTGATTTTTGAAATACTAGAACTTGCTGAGTACCAATATCACCTACAAGAATTCTGGTTCCTGCAGGATCAATACTAATTCCATATCCAAAATCGCTGGTAAGTGTAGTTGGTATTAATTGTTCGCCACTATTCCAAACTCCACCTACAGATTCAAATACATAACAATTATTATTTGTCATACTTGAATTACCTCCACCTAAAACAACAAGTGTTCCATCAGAATTCATATCAATATAGTTACCAAAATTTGGACCTGCCTGAGTAGTTGCTAGAGGTTCTGTCAATGTAGTAGTGTTATATACACCTCCACTCAACGTGAAAATGTAAGCTATACCTCGTCCTGATGTTGTTCTATCAGAATTTGCTAAGACAACAGTTCCATCTGTATTACATCGTAGAGCTTGACCAAATGCATCTTGAGATGATGTTCCAGAAGGATTTAATATAGGACTTGAAGGTGCTAAAGTTCCCGTACATCCCATAGGTCCAGCCGTAATATCAAATACTTGTATCTGTAATTGGTCTATGAATGCGAAAGCTGAATAATCTCCTTCTGTGACAAACAATTTTGTTGCATCTCCACTTAAACAACATCCAAACAATAAATAATCGTTTGGAGCTGCGTATATAATTGAAGAAGGCAATAGAATATTTCCAGATCCATCCAATTCAAATATTTGGACATTATCCGATTGAAGATTTATAGCCAATTCGTTTTGTGCTCTTGTCGCTGCAAATTTAGTTCCGTCATCTGAAATAGATAATTGGTTAGGTAATCTAAGAAAGTCCGTTCCGAAAGGTACAGCATAAGCATCTTGAAGAACATATTCACTGCCCGATCTAACAAATGAATATATAGCTCCTGTATCTCTACCTTCAATATTATCTACATTATTGAATCTAGGTGCACCAACTACTAACCGTTCTCCACCTGGAGTTATATCTATACCCCTATTATCAATTCCAAATGCAGGGTCCAGCACCCCAGCCGGACGAATAAAACCGCCAAACTGGTCTCCCTCATTTGCACCTGTTAATCCCATTCCTCCCGTTCCTGCATTAATAAATCCTTCACTCAATAGTTCACATCCAAAGGTAAACTCGACACAATCTCCTGGAGATATTTCACTTACAGAGACTAACTGTTTATTGCAAGAAGTATTCATTATTTCTTCATTAATAAGTATATTCAAGGTACTAGGTATACACGATTGTAGCACTACGCTATAAATACCTCCTTCAGTCACTACATATTTTTTGTTAACAGGATCCCATGTCCAATTTACGTCAGTTAAACTTTGGAATCCAGTTACTCCAGTAACTGAAAAGTCCAATTTTTCGTAATTACAAGCAATAATAGTTCCTGCAGGACCTGTAGGACCCTGAGAACCTGTGTCTCCTTTTTCACCTTGTTCACCCTTCATTCCTGTAGGACCCGTAGATCCTTGAGGACCTTGAAGACCCTGAGAACCCGTGTCTCCCTTTTCTCCTTGTTCACCCTTCATTCCTGTAGGACCTGTGTCTCCCTTTTCTCCCTTCATTCCTGTATCGCCCTTCATTCCCGTAGGTCCTGTAGAACCTTGAAGACCCTGAGAACCCGTGTCTCCTTTTTCTCCTTGTTCACCCTTCATTCCTGTAGGACCCGTAGGACCCGTAGGACCTTGAGGACCTTGAAGACCCTGAGAACCGGTATCCCCCCTTTCTCCTTGTTCACCCTTCATCCCTGTAGGACCAGTAGGACCAGTAGGACCTTGAGGACCTTGAAGACCCTGAGAACCGGTATCCCCCCTTTCTCCTTGTTCACCCTTCATTCCTGTAGGACCCGTAGGACCTTGAGGACCTTGAAGACCCTGAGAACCCTGAGAACCCTGAGAACCCGTGTCTCCCTTTTCTCCTTGTTCACCTTTCATTCCTGTAGGACCCGTGTCTCCTTTTTCTCCTTGTTCACCCTTCATTCCCGTAGGACCTTGAAGACCTGTAGGACCTTGAGGACCCGTAGGACCCGTGCAACCTGTATTAGTTGATGTTCCTGGCGGACCTTGAGGACCTGTAGGTCCTCGAGCACCAGTAAATCCAGCAGGTAAATTAGTTGATGCACATTGTTCTACAGTCAAACTCTTCAGACAATCGTTTCCTTCAAGACCAATATATACTTGTCCACCAGTTACACCCGATCCCAGCACAACATCCAGAGGAGCAGAAACTGCAACAGCACCAGTAGGACTGGTTGCCTGTACAGTATACAAACCAAAATACGATCCCATAGAAGGAACTGGAGATGTAGATTCAAAAACAGATACCTGAACCCAACTAATTCCTGATTTTTGAAATACTAGAACTTGCTGAGTACCAATATCACCTACAAGAATTCTAGTTCCTGAAGGATCAATACTAATTCCATATCCAAAATTCACTGTTGGAGTATTAGGTATTAGTCGATCTCCACTATTCCAAACTCCTCCTGTAGATTCAAATACATAACAATTATCATCTATCATACTTGAATTACCTCCACCTAAAACAACAAGTGTTCCATCAGAATTCATATCAATATAGTTACCAAAATTTGGACCTGCTTGAGTTATTTCTATAGGTTCTGTCAATGTAGTAGTGTTATATACACCCCCACTCAATGTGAAAATGTAAGCTATACCTCTTCCTGATACTGTTCTATCAGAATTTGCTAAGACAACAGTTCCATCTGTATTAGATCTTAGAGCTTGTCCAAATGCATCAGTTATTCCAATTGCTCCTGCAGGGTTTAATATAGGACTTGAAGGTGCTAAAGTTCCCGTACATCCCATAGGTCCAGCCGTAATATCAAATACTTGTATCTGTAATTGGTCTATGAACATGAAAGATGAATAATCTCCTTCTGTGACAAACAATTTTGTTGCATCTCCACTTAAACAACATCCAAACAATAAATAATCGTTTGGAGCTGCGTATATAATTGAAGAAGGCAATAGAATATTTCCAGATCCATCCAATTCAAATATTTCTACATTATCCGATTGAGTAATTGTAGGTAAATTGTTTTGTGCTCTTGTAACTACAAACTTATTACCATCATCTGAAATAGATAAATGGTTAGGCACCCTCGTTCCAGTTGAGGATCCGTAAGGTATAGCATAAGCGTCTTGAAGAATATATCCGCTTCCGGATTTAACAAACGAATATAATGCACCTGTATCAAAATCTGGATTATTATCTACATTATTGAATCTGGGTGCACCAATTACTAATCTTTGTCCATCTGGGGTAATATCTATACCTCTATCGTCAACGCCTAGAGCAACAAATCCACCAAACTGGTCTCCGTCATTTGCACCTGTCGGTCCTGTACCCGCGTTAATAACATCAACGTCACTTAAACCACAACAGAATGTAAATTCTACACAATCTCCTGGTGACAATTCGCTGATAGAAAACAATTGTTTATCGCAAGATTCGTTCATAGTTTTCTCATTAATAAGTATACTCATTGCACTTGAATCACAAGATTGTAATAATACACTGTAAATACCTCCTTCAGTCACTACATATTTTTCGTTAACAGGATCCCATGTCCAATTTACTCCAGTTAGACTTTGGAATCCAGTTACTCCAGTAACTGAAAAGTCCAATTTTTCGTAATTACAAGCAATAATAGCTCCTGCAGGACCTGTAGGACCCTGAGAACCCGTGTCTCCCTTTTCTCCATGTTCACCTTTCATTCCTGTAGGACCTGTAGAACCCTGAGAACCTGTGTCTCCTTTTTCTCCTTGTTCACCCTTCATTCCTGTAGGACCTTGAGGACCCTGAGAACCTGTGTCTCCTTTTTCTCCTTGTTCACCCTTCATTCCTGTAGGACCTTGAGGACCTGTAGATCCTTGAAGACCCTGAGGACCTGTGTCCCCCCTTTCTCCCTTCATTCCTGTCGGACCAGTAGGACCCCGAGGACCAGTGCAACCCGTATTTGATGCCGTTCCGGGCGGACCTTGAGGACCAGTAAATCCTGTCGAGCCAGGCAATCCTGGAGGTCCAGGAGGACCACGCGGTCCTTGCATTGGAAAACAATTAGATTTACAACATTCGGTGTGTTTTCCCATATTTTATAAATTTATATAAAATATTCTAAATAATAGAAATTATAATTTTAAAAATCGTAAATTGCAAGTAAATATTTCGGAAAATCATTTCACCATATCTCAAACAAACTTACAAATTACTTATAGTAAAAACATTGTGCCCTGTATTACTAATTACACTAAAAGTAATAGAACAAGAAGGATTTGGTATAATCTGATTTTCAAACGATATTAAATATTCTCCAGGTAATTTACATTCTATAGTATTTTTTTGTAAAAATATTTATGATAGTTGAACCAGGAGGTCCAGGAGGTCCTCTAGGACCAGGTATTTCTGCACGCGAATATTTTCCACAATTCGGATTCATTTATATAATATTATATATATATTATATATATAATATATATATATATATATGATTTAATTTATGGTTCAAAATGGAGATAAATAGTATTTAACTGCTGGTCCTTGTGATTTACAACATTCAGTGTATTTTCCCCATTTTATAGTTTATATAAAACAATCTTAAATATAGAAATTATAATTTACAAAATCAATTCCATCCTTTACTAATACAAGAACCTAGCCATTGACTGCCATCGCAGAATAAACTAATACTTGAACCATTATATTCATCTCCAGAACCAGATAATAACGTAGTTCTATTTTGCAATAATCCGTTATCTAAATCATTAACTGTAATAGTATCTGTTCCATCAGCGATTATAGTTAAAGAACCGTTATTTAATCCAGTTCTGATAATCGCATAAGTTACACAACCAGAAAGAAAGGCAGGGGGTAAAGTTATAGTAACAGGAGAGAGTGTAGATACGGTGATTATACAACCACTATCATAATTTGTTAAAACAGTATCTTCATTGAAATGGCGGTGGTTTTTTTGTCTAATAGAACCAACTGTATAATTTGACATTTTAATTCGCACAGATTTTTTACTCAACAATAATAGTTGCAGCACCGTATGCCCAATCTCCAGAATCAGGTTTCATTTTCACAGTTATTAGGTCTAAGGCGTTTAATGTTACAGACCCGGTATTTTGATTTTTCTGAATACCTTCTCCAGATAAAGATACTGATAAAGCTTGAGGATTACCATTAACATATAAAGTAACAGTTCCTCCAGAACTTCCATCTTTAACAGCAGAAATATTTATGGCAGTGCAAGGTGAAGCTATTATCAATTGTATTTCATCAAAATCGCGATTCGCGACACCTTGTCCTATAAATTCGCCTCTACGGTCAATAGTATTACTTCCATTACTAAAATAAATAGCTGTATTGTTTCCATTACCTGATGCATTTAAATTGATGGTTGTCCATTCTTCTTTATATCCTATAAATTTAATACAACCGTTGGGTAAAAGTGAAATAAATGATAATCCATCAATCTTTATATCATCTAATGTATTTATTATTACATTGTTTGATGATACATCACAACGTCTTATTATAAAATTTACTCCTTCTTCGGGAAAAAAGGGGATTGTAATAGTTATAGGATCTGTTTCTGCATCCACATAATATACTTCAAACTCATCATCTAAAATTGACGTTGTTGTAATAGTTTGAATGGGTAAAGTTGCCATTTTTGATTAATCTATATTTTTTGTTCTATTTTAGTTCGTTTAATTTTATATATAATGAAAACTATACTATACTTATACGTACACTCTTACACTCCCCAATAAATAGATATTATGTATATACAATTTTGTTTTTTCTAAAACAAAATTTATAAATCTAGAATTATTATATTATACAATTTCTACACTAACTAATCCTATTGCAGTTGTAGGAGCACCGGATTTTGTATTTCTCAATGAAATTCTATCAAATGCCGTAACATTAACACTATCTACTACATTATTACCTGTAGACATAGAACCGGATAGAGTAACCGTTAAAGATTGTGCTACGCCGTTCTTATATAGGGTAAATGTTCTTGAATCTCCCGTACCAGGAGGTCTGGGGAATCCTAGTGAATTGACCAATGAAACGTGCATATTTGATATTGTTGATGTTTTTGTAATTACTATTTCGGATTTGCTTCTCTGTGGTGAACTTACTTGGTCTCCATATCTAAGATATTGATTAGCAGTTAAATTGTTACCACTATTCCAATAAATAATTTGTGAAGTCCCGATACCTGCTGGACCTTGAGAACCGGTGTCCCCCTTTTCTCCCTTTTCTCCCTTTTCACCTTTCATTCCCGTAGGACCTTGAGGTCCTTGAGAACCGGTGTCCCCCTTTTCTCCTTGTTCACCTTTCATTCCTGTAGGACCCGTAGAACCTTGAGGTCCCTGAGGACCTGTGCAACCTGTATTTGATGCCGTTCCTGGCGGACCTTGAGGACCAGTATTTCCTGTGGGTCCTTGGGGCCCTGTACAACCTGTATTTGATGCCGTTCCTGGCGGTCCCTGAGGACCAGTAGGTCCTGTAGAACCGGGTTTACAGGAAGATAAACATAGTTCAAAACAACCCATAGCTAATTCTACATCAGAATCAGTAGATGTTACAAGAATGGAGACAATGCTTCCATCAAAATAATCAGGACCATTGGATACACCAAAATGTGCTTTAGCTAAATCAAAAGGAAAAGTTGGAGTATTCGGTTCTATATTATGATGATCTATAAAGTTTTTGTCCAATACCAATTCCCAATTTGAGGAAACAACATTCCAGATGTACATCTTCAAGGGGGCTGTTGGTTCTGCAGTACCGGAATTAAACGATATATATGCTCTTATAATAAATTTCTCTACGCATCTTGGATCTAAATCAAGTGTATCCATTTTAATTAAGTATTGTGGTTCGGTAATTCCTTCAGGTTGAATAGAAATAAATGTGTTATCGTTACATTGACTAACATGTGGATAAATATTATTGTTAGTCCTTCCGTCTGTATTTGTATTACTTAGTTCTTGACCACCAAAAGTATCAGGGTTTGCATCAACAGGTAATACTCCGTCAGATTTCTTAGTAAATATTTGACTGGCTGATAAACAATCTTTATTTACACATTCTCGGATTATCAATACTACATTAGATATTTCAGGGACATTTCCTGTACCAAAAATAACACTTTGTCCATCATTAGATATTATACCATCCACAACTGACGTGCCTTCTTTAGAACAAGCAACCACAATAATGGCGGAAACTCCAGGTTTGATCATTGCAGTTACATTTACTAAATCACCGCCATTAAATACAAAATTCGAAAATTCCAGATAATCAGATCCAACGGCTCCAGAATCCCAACTGTAAGGGGGGTCTTGGATACAATCTCGGGCACCTGCCATATTAGAATCGTGGGCATTTTCCCAAGTAAAATCTCCGTTATAATTGGCTTTTACTCTATATGAAGTGCAATCGGGTACAAGGCTAAAATCAAAACATTCACAACATGATTTTCCTCTCTTACCCTTCATTCCTGTAGGACCTCGAGGTCCCGTACAACCTGTATTTGATGCCGTTCCTGGTGGTCCTTGAGAACCTGTGTCTCCCTTTTCACCCTTTTCTCCCTTCATTCCCGTAGGACCTTGAAGACCTGTAGGTCCTTGAGGACCCTGAGAACCTGTGTCCCCCTTTTCTCCCTTTTCTCCCTTTTCTCCCTTCATTCCCGTAGGACCTGTGTCTCCTTTTTCTCCCTTTTCACCCTTCATTCCCGTAGGACCTTTGTCTCCCTTTTCTCCTTTTTCTCCTTGTTCGCCCTTCATTCCCGTAGGACCTTGAGGACCCTGAGAACCTGTGTCCCCCTTTTCTCCCTTTTCTCCCTTTTCTCCCTTCATTCCCGTAGGACCTGTATTGCCCTTCATTCCCGTAGGACCTTTGTCTCCCTTTTCTCCTTTTTCTCCTTGTTCGCCCTTCATTCCCGTAGGACCTTGAAGACCTGTAGGTCCTTGAGGACCCTGAGAACCTGTGTCCCCCTTTTCTCCCTTTTCTCCCTTTTCTCCCTTCATTCCCGTAGGACCTTGAAGACCTGTAGGTCCTTGAGGACCCTGAGAACCTGTGTCCCCCTTTTCTCCCTTTTCTCCCTTTTCTCCCTTCATTCCCGTAGGACCTGTATTGCCCTTCATTC
>Ga0209986_10003626_pt1 | contig 13453 bp, 12 predicted proteins | sample BlataG_FD_183168 | JGI IMG/M metagenome (GOLD analysis project Ga0209986, IMG submission 183168) | Deep subsurface microbial communities from Black Sea to uncover new lineages of life (NeLLi) - Black_00105 metaG (SPAdes) (version 2) | ecosystem: Environmental > Aquatic > Marine > Oceanic >...
CCGTGTGGAAATAGACTTCGAAGACCTGGACCAGCGTATCGTAGCACTACCGCTCGGGCCGGCGAATTACTACAGCCTTCAGGCCGGCCCTCCGGAACAGCTCTACTACCTGAAGAGGGAAGAGGGCCGGGAGACCAGCCTCAGGCGCTACGACCTCGACAAGCGGGAGGAGGAAACGCTGCTTGAAAACGTCAGCCGCTTCTTCCTTTCCGCAGATAACAAGAAGGTCCTGATCCGCAGCGGCAACAACTGGTCGATCGCCGGCGCCAACGGCAAGATCAGTCCCGGATCGGGCAAGATCACCGCGGATCAGATTCAGGTACGTGTCAATCCTCGCGAGGAGTGGGAACAGATCTTCAACGAGGCGTGGCGGATCAACCGCGATTATTTCTACGACCCCAACATGCACGGCGCCGACTGGCCCGCCATGCGCGAGAAGTACCGGATCTTCCTGTCCGACTGCGTCACGCGCGCGCAACTCAACCTGGTGATCCGGTGGATGTGCTCCGAGGTCGCGGTGGGGCACCACCGCGTGGGAGGCGGCGACACGCCGAGCCGTCCGGAAACGGTTCCCGGCGGCCTGCTGGGCGCAGACTACGAGATCCACCGGGGACTCTACCGCTTCAAGAAGGTCTACGGCGGTCTGAACTGGAACCGGGCCCTCCGCTCGCCTCTCACCGAGCCGGGGGTCGATGTCAAGGCAGGCGAATACCTTCTGGCTGTTGAAGGAGTGGATCTGCGTCCACCTGAGAATCTGTACAGCCGGTTCGAGAACACCGCGGGCAAGACCGTCGAGATCACCGTGGGACCCAACCCGAACGGCCGGGACTCCCGTACGGTGAAGGTAGTGCCCATCACCAATGAATACGCGCTGCGCAACCGTGACTGGGTCGAAGGTAACCTGAAGAAGGTGGATGAAGCCACCGGTGGCCGCGTGGCCTACGTATACGTGCCGAACACGACCACGCTCGGTCACACCTACTTCAAGCGCTACTTCTACCCCCAGACGCACAAGGACGCGATCATCGTCGACGAGCGCTTCAACGGGGGCGGTTCGGTGGCCGACTACTACATCGACCTGCTCCTCCGTCCGGAGATCTGCTACTGGGCCATGCGCTATGGAGCCGATCTCAAGACCCCGCTCTCGGCGATCCATGGCCCCAAAGTGATGCTCATAGACGAAACCGCAGGTTCAGGTGGCGACCTGCTTCCCTGGATGTGGCGCAAGCTCGGCATGGGCAAGCTGATCGGGAAGCGTACGTGGGGAGGCCTCGTGGGTACCCTGGGCTTTCCGGTCCTGCTGGACGGCGGTTATGTCTCCGCCCCGAACCTTGCCATATGGACGGAGGACGGCTTTGTCGTGGAGAACGTGGGGGTGCCGCCGGATATCGAAGTCGAGCAGATGCCGGCCGATATCATCGCCGGCCGTGATCCTCAACTGGAGAAGGCCATCGAGGAGATCCTGGAGCAGCTGGAGGCCAACCCTCCCGTCAAGCTGACCAGACCACCTTATCCCATACGCGTCAGAAAGAGGTGAGATCGCGAAAAAGGGTTCCTTATAGAATCGGGCGTGCTGGATAACGACCCGGAAAAGCAGCGTCTCAGGGCCGTCAACGCTGCGGCGAGGGCCTGACCGGGGGAGTGAACTGGTGCGGGTCATTAGAAAATAGCATCGGAAGGAGTTACCGGAATGAAGTCATGGGGAGTGATTCTGGGCGCGATACTGGTCCCGGCTCTGGCATTGGGTGTGGATGGTACAGGAGACAAGGGGGGACCGGCCTCGGGCAATGACACCATCAGGATTGGAGTTGCAACGTTCTCACACGAGACCTGTACCTTCTGCCCCAACCCGACCGGCATCGAAGAGTGGGAGTACTACGGCCCTCCGATGCGGGGCGAAGAGGTTCTGCGGGCAGGCTCTTATATCCAGGGATTTGTTGACCGCTGCGGGGAATACAGCGGTGTGGAGCTTGTAGGCATCTATTCTCCCCGTAACGCAAAGGGTGGCTCTTCCGGCAGCTGGATTACAGCCGAGGCTTTCGACAAATACTCATACGGTATGGCGGACGACCTGAGAAAGGCAGGCCACCTGGACGGGTTGTACCTTGCTCTTCACGGCGCGATGGCCGTTACAGGCGTTCCCAAACCGGAGGCCGAACTCATCCGCCGGCTGAGGGGGGCCGTGGGTGATATTCCGATAGTGGTCACCCTCGATCTGCACGCCAATGAAGACCACGAACTCTCCGATGCCGCCGACGCAGTATTGATCATCAAGCGCTACCCGCACTACGACTCCGCACTCCATGGGGAGCGGGCCGCGAGGATGATGATCAGGATCATCCGGGGGACCTACAAGCCTACCACGGCGACGAGGAAACCGGGAGTGATAACTCCCAGCGTTTACCAGGGGACGGGCGTTTCCCCGGCCATGGAGATCATGGAGCGCGCCCGCAGGTGGGAGTGCAGGGTGAGGGATGCTTTCGTCTCGGTCGCGTTCGGGTTCGCCTACGCCGATGTACCGGATGTGGGAGCCACCGTGATGGTTGTGACCAATAACGATCAGGAAACGGCCGACCGTATCGCGGATGATGTGTCCGATTACATCTGGAGGGTAAGGGAGGAATTCGCCGGCAAGAAGCTTCCAAAAACTGAAGAGGGAGTTTCATTAGCCATTGCGGCGGCCCAGGAGGGTAGGACCCCGGTTGTTATCGCCGACCACGCCGACAGGACGGGCAACTCCACGCATATCCTGGAGGAACTGATCCGCCAGGGCGGCAGGAACTTCTGTATCGCCACCATCGCGGACGGCAACGCGATCGAGGAGATCAGATCAACGGCCGCTGCAGGCGACAGGATCACCATAAAAGTGGGAGGCTATGCAGACAGGTTTGCAGGAAACCCGGTCACAATCGACGCAAATGTCGAATACCTGGGCCGGTACGGTCGCTTCGAAACGGTGGCCGTGCTCCTCTTCGGTGACAACAACCGCGTTATCCTTACCCCGCTGCTGCACCAGGTCACCGACACGAGCATTTTCAGACCGCTCGGCATACCGCTGGAAAGCCTGGATATCATCGTACTGAAATCGCGGGTCCATTTCAGGAGGGGTTACTACGAGAATGGTCTTGCCGGTGCGATCTTCGAGGTCGATGCCCCGGGTCTTGGCCCGGCGGACCTCACGACCATCGACTACAAGAACATCCCGAAGGATATCTATCCAGCCTACATTCCGCAGTCTCCAGGCAGTCTTTCCGGGAGTTTTTCATTGGTGTTTCAGCAGGATTCCGTCAGGCGTAGATGGACGGATCCATATCAAGGAGCTGAAGCAGTTGCTTCTGCAAGGCTGAGAGCCGTATCGGGAAGGTTACGGTATCCCCTCCTCGCTCGAACTCGTACCAGCTGACATCGGTGAACATTTCCAGAACTCGGGCGGTGGTAGGCGTGCGGGTCATGCGTCCTTCGGGCAGGATCGGCAGTGCTTCAAGCCCCTCCCGCATCATACCCAGCCGCAGCGTACGTTCGATCAAAGCATCCAACATCATGGCCAGAAAGCAGGCATGGACAAGGCCGGCAGCTCGCAGGGGCTTTTTCAGGTACACCGGAGCAACCTCCAGCTCGGTTTTCAGCAGCGAGTGCCTCTTCTCCACGTAGGGCTGATACTTGTAGATCAGCAGGACTTCTTTCTTTGGCAGCTGCCTGGAGTCCGCATTGGTGAGCAGCGGGAAGACGCCGTCGGTGCGTGCCTCGGCCTTGAGGGCCTGTTTATTGCGTTGGACCTGGAGTTCGTATATGCGGGTGCGCACGATTTTGACAGGGTCATCCAGGCGGGGGCGCCCGGGGCGCAGTCTCCGGGTCTCAACCTGGGTGCGGGAAGCGATGTGAACTTGCAGGAAGCGTTCACACTGGTGGTGCCGCAGGATCTTGCGAACACGTTCTCCGATGGCCGCCCGTGTCTTCAGACGGCCTCGGTTCAAGCGGCCGCCCAATTCGAAGAGTTCGGTCTCGGCTCTTCGTAAGGCTGCTTCTCTTACCAGGGCATCTTGTTCCTTCTTCTGTGAGCTGCGGATCCAGACGATGCGATACCCCTCGCTGCTGAAGCTGGGACCGTCGGGGGTGGAATAGTAGCGGTCCGGCGGATCATGGGGATGTCGGGAAGAGGCCAGATCCAACAACTTACGCCAGCGCACCTTCTCGCCTGCCCGCAAGGCTGCACGGAACCGCTTGTCCTCGGCCCGGGTGCGTGGCAGCACGGTCACGAACTGGCCACCGTAGCGCGCTACATGGGCCATGTTCTTGCGCGTGCAGAGCTTGGAGTCCGCCACATAGATGAATCCCGATCCCCCCAGGATCTCCCGCAGACGGTCCACGTTGCTGCGATGCACGGTGTCGTCGGTCCGGTTGCCGCTGTAGATCTCGTGAGAGATCGGGACCGCCCCGTCGGCCGTCACGTTCAGGCCGAAGACCAACTGCTTGAGATCGGGGCGATGATCCTTGTTGCTGATGCCTCGTGCGATCCGCGGCTCCCGAACCGATGTGGCATACTGTCCGTGGAAGGTCACCGTGGTGGTATCGTGGTGAATCCTTCGGGTATCGAGTTCGAACTGCTTGATGATGTGCAGAGCCAGCTGGAAGAAGAGGCTGCGCGCCCGTATCGAGACCAGCGCATCCAGCGTACGGGCTATTCGGTCGTCGTTCAGAGAGTCCTTTTCAGAAGCGCTCAGCGCCAGCGCAGCCGGATCGATCGGGTCAGCCCACTCCCCGATGCGGTACAGGGGGGCCGGAGAGAGGATGATGTTCTGTATCAGTACCGCCAGGGTCCGGGCATGGTCCACGATCATTGAACCGGGCGTGGCCAGGCAGGACCGGGCGATCCGCAGAAAGTCCATCCGGCCCAGGAAGTGTAGCAGGATGGGATGGGGACCGACCTGGTGGACCCGCAGGGTGGCCGGCCCCTCTGGGGTGGTTACGTGCCGGGAACCTCCGAAAGGTCTTGTATACATAATATGAATATCATATACTAGATCTATGACACCTTCAGAGCCTGATCTGCTCATCTCACTCCGGCGGCTCCAGCAGGAGCGCCGTGCCTTGCTCCGGCGCCTGACGCGACCGGGCAAACTGGCCATCGGATCCGTCTCGGCGGTGCGCCGTAAGTGCGGCAACCCGTCCTGTCACTGTGCCCGAGAAGGAGGCCATCTCCAAACCCTGTTCCTGTTCCAGGACCAGACAGAAGGGCGCCGTAGATGCAAACTGGTACGCCGAGCCGATGAGTCCTGGATGATGAAGGCCGGTGAGCAGTATCGGTCTTTTCGGAAGGGGCTCCAGCGGTTACGCGCCATCGATTCTGAGGAAAAGCGGATTCTGATGGCGATTGCAGAGGAAAGGGCAGTGCACTACGAATAGCATATCTTGTTGATAGTATACAAGTTACCAGAATCCAAAATTATCTAGAAGTGGGTCTGAAGAGTGCGGAATGTAGGATCCAGTATACAGGAGGGATTATTAAGTACACACTAAGGCTGGCTGGCCAGCCCTCCCGCCGTTTCCCCCCCGTCTATCACGAAGTGCTGGCCGGTGATGAAGCCTGCGTCGTCGGATGCGAGGAAAGCGAACAGGGCGGCTACGTCCTCGGGCCGTCCCAGCCTGTTCAGAGGCAGTTTGAAGGCGTATGTCTGCTGCATTTCCGTTGTATACTCCGCTTCCTGCATCGGGGTCAGGATGAATCCGGGACATACGGCGTTGACGCGCACCATCGGAGCCAGCTCGAGCGCCATGGAACGGGTCAGCTCCAGAACACCCGCTTTGGAGGAGTTGTAATCGGCGTAGTAGTGATATCCGACAAGCGCGTTCGTAGAGCCCATGTTCAGGATTACCCCACCCTCACCTTCGAGCATGAGCCGGGCCGCCTGCTGAGCTGAATAAAATACTCCATTGAGATTGGTCTCTATCGTTTGCCGCCACTGCCGGGGCGATATGTCCAGGAAGCGACGCCTCGTGCTGATCCCGGCGTTGTTTATCAGGATGTCCAGGCCGTCCAGCAGATCGCGTACTTCGGAAAAGGCACGGGCGAGGTCATCGGGGTCGGAGACATCGGCTCTGATCGAACCGCTCAATCGGGGGAGGTCGTGCATGGCCCCGGCCAGTGCCGAATCGTCCCGGTCCAGAATCACTACCCGTGATTTCTCCTCGAGAAACCGCACAGCGGTCGCTCTGCCTATCCCGCCGGCCCCGCCGGTGATAAGGACACGTTTATCACTCAGACCTCGCATGATCTCCTCCTTCAAGCCACTCGAGGAGAGCGCTTCTCACTCCCCCGGCGGATCCGTCTATCACTTTAGTGAAACGTTCTTCCTGGAGGTCGAGTCCGGCAAGCCACTGCGGAATCTCTGCGCCCGGCGCCATCTCCTCGACCCTGCTGGATAGCTGGATAGCAGAGAGCCCGGCTGCCTCCCGGGGCAGGGGATCTTCATACGGAATTCCCTTGAGTGCTCTGAATACGTCGCGGCCGAACTTGGCCCAGTGTGCGGTGGAGGCAACAAGCAACGGTCTCTCTTGCCGGCAGCGTTCAGCGATCTCCCAGGCGACTGCCGTGTGCGGGTCGAGCAGTCGGCCGCATGAGTCGTAGACCCGTCTGATGGTGGCAAGACAGTCGTCATTGGTGACGGATCCCCCCGAGAAATCGCTGCAGATTGCGCTGAAGGTGGCGGAGTCGACCTGGAAGCGGCCTTCTTCGCCGAGTTGTGTGGCCCACCTCCGGATCTTCTCAGGGTCGCCGCTCACTTCGAAAAGCAGCCTTTCGAGGTTGGACGAGATGAGGATGTCCATCGAGGGAGAGGGAGTCCTGATGATCGTGCGCCCGGAGATGTCGTAGACGCCTGTTTCCAGGAAGTCGGCAAGAACCCTGTTTTCATTGCTGGCGCAAATAAGCCGCTCGACCGGCACACCGATGCGCTTGGCGTAATAGGCTGCAAGGATGTTCCCGAAGTTGCCGGTCGGCACGCAAATATCGATCGGCTGGCCGGCCTCGACGGCTCCGGCGTCGACCATCCTCACATAGGCGCTGAGATAGTACACGATCTGCGGGAGGAGTCTCCCCCAGTTGATCGAATTGGCTGAGGAGAGCCTCAGTCGGTACCTCTTGCGCAGATCCCGGTTGAATGCCGCGTCGTTGAACACCGCTTTCACTGAATTCTGGCAGTCGTCGAAATCGCCTTCGACACCGAAAGCGACGACGTTGTCGCCTTCCTGGGTGACCATCTGCTTCCTCTGGATATCCGAGACTCCCTCTGCCGGGTAGAAGACGGCGATTCTCACGTGATCCCGGCCGGCGAATCCATCCAGTGCGGCTTTGCCCGTATCGCCAGAGGTGGCCACCAGTATCAGGTAATCCTCCTGCAGGTCGCAGGATCTCCTTTTCCGGGCAGCCGCTTCACAGAAGAAGAGGGGCATGCACTGCAGCGCCAGATCCTTGAATGCGGCGGTGGGCCCGTGCCACAGTTCGAGCAGGTACATGCCGGGAGCCGCTTCCACGACAGGCACTATTGAGGGTGTGTCGAAATTGTCGCCGTATGCGGCCTCCATCAGTGCACGGGTGCGCCCGGCATCCAGATCCACTTCGAACAGCTGAAAGAGGCGGGCGGCGATGATCGGGTAGGAGAGGCCTTGAAAAGATAGAATGGCGTCCGGTGAAAGCGTGGGCAGCGAAGCGGGTACGTACAGTCCCCCTCCACCGGCTATTCCCCTGATGATTACATCGGTGAACGCAGGTTTTGTGTGATCGAGGCCTCTGGTATCGCGGTAACCCGAAATATATCTACCATCCCCAGCTGAATTCGACTCGCGGCTCGATGCGCTCCTGCGTTATGTACTGTCCATCGACAAGCACGTATGACCACTCGTACCGCATCAGGACCCTGGTGAAGGGGTTGAGCTTGTATCCGATCTCGGCGATCGTAAATGTGTTCTCATCCGGCTTGAAGAGATCTCCCCCCTCCTGGATGTTCTGTTTCACGAAATAGGCCTGGGCGGAAAATACAGGTATTACATTTGTTGCGTCTGCATGGAGTATGAACTGGTCGCCCATATCCGAATCTACGCCTGTCTGGAAGTACGATCCCCGGATGCCGATTTTGCCGATGACGTTCCCCGCTATCTCCCCGTACCATCCCTTTGATTTGTCCTGGTACTGGAGTTCATACAGGATGTCATTCTTGTTGACGTCGTAGAGCGGGCCGATGAGGCCGGAAGTATAACCCTTACTCAAATTGCGCATCTCGAATTTGGCACCGAGGGCAAAGAGCCCGGCGATGCCGCGGATATCGGTCGCTACTCCGTAGGCGGAACCCGATCCGTACTCACGTTCAAGTCCCGGCTCATCCCAATCTGAAATACTCGACCAGTCGAAGTAGAGGTAGAGGTCGATCATGTCGTTGTGCAGCAGCGGCTGCTCCAGATCGAAACCGACAATTGAGAGAGGTTCCTGTAGCTGCGAGTCCCTGTCGGTTATGTATGTCAGTCCCACTGCGAAGTTCTTAATGATCGGGACGGGTGCCTGCAAGAACTGCAATGGTCGGACGTAGCCACGGCCGCCGTACAGTTCCGGCCGCCCCAGGTTGCCGATGAGGGACTCGAAGCCGAATTTGCCGAAGTCGAGGTCAAGCTGAACCCCCCGCTTCGGGTAGTTGTCGTCCAGGGCGTTGTTGTAGTAATAGACGACAAACCCGTGACCGAAGAGCGTGTTGGACAGCTCTCCCACCCTTACGTAGACGGGGTCCCTCTTCACACCATAGCGGATGTAACGGATCAGCCTGGAGTAGTCCCGGCTGCTGTCCCAGTCGATTTTGCGGATCTGCCAGGTGTCAGTGCTGATCAGAAGCGGGATGCTCAGCCCCACGCCTATCTTCCCGAAAGCGAGTTCCGGCTCGATATTGAAACTTATGAAACTCTCCCCGCCGATTCTGCTGTACCCGGGCCCGAACTTCAGGCTCCCGCCGCTCTGCTGGCCCGGTGGGAGCTGGAATTCGGTCATCTGCGCAGAGGCTGGCGCAGTAGATGAGAAAACGATAAACAGTGTCGAAACCAGCAGTGCTGCTGTTCGGGGATAAGATTCTATAGCTTTAACAGTCTCAGTCACAGTCAGAACCTTTCTTCAATAAGGTGTGGACGCCCGTAAGAATAGTACTCCACTGCGCGCGGGGTTGCCAGTAGACTTCTTTTCCTGTATTCACTATCTGGTTAGTTACCGTCCGGAATCTGTTTTTTAGATCGCGAACCAAGCCGTAGCTGGTGAGCAATCTGCCGGATGGGAACTGTCTGAACATGGCATGGTGGAAGTTAGATCGGTAGCGGTATGAACATCGGCTCTCTGGTTTATCAGTTCCTGGTCGGGGGGATAATATTCGCCTTCGGGTTCATCATTCCCTGGCGCGCTGGTGATTATTCGTGGAGGAAGAGGGAAGACCGCCTGACGGTCATTTATATGCTGCTTGGCTTTTTCCTCTACCTGGTTCTGCAGACGCTGTGGCACCTGTCCGCTCTCGGGACGATATAGATGGATACCACTACGGTAATCGGAACCCGCCTCGATTTCTGGGTCATAATCGGATATTTCATACTCATCTTCAGTTTTGGGTTCTTCTTCGCGAGATTCACGCGCTCGACCAAAGATTTCTTCTTCGGCGGCCAGCGATTTTCATGGTGGCTGATCACTTTCAGCTGTGTGGCCTCGGTGGTCGGCTCCTACAGCTTTATCAAATACTCCGCCGCTGGTTTCAGGTACGGGATGTCATCCACGATGGCGTATACGAACGACTGGATCGTCATGGGTTTCCTGCTCCTGGGCTGGCTGCCGATCATCTACTTCAACAGAGTGGCATCTGTGCCGGAATATTTCAGGAAGAGATTCGATCATCGGACCGGTATCGTGGCGACGGCGATCATCTTGCTCTATATGATCGGATATATAGGCATCAACCTCTACACGATGGGCGTGGCCTTAAACGCCATGCTCGGCACCGATTCGGCCTGGGGCTGAAAGTGCTGGGAGGTTGGGGGGAGTTCTGGTCGGGGCTGCCTCTGCTCCACAGGCTTCCTTTCTCCCGATTCAACGAGCCGCACTCGTTCCATTTTGTCGGGATATTCTGGCAGGACGGGATAGCCAACACCTTCGCTCTCTACATGATGAATCAGGGATTCATACTGCGGTTCCTGTCGCTCAAGAGCGTGAAGGAGACGAAGAAAACATTTCTCTCCCTCATACTTATCCTCATGCCCCTGGCAGCCCTGGCGGTCTCGAACGCGGGATGGTTGGGACGGTCGATGGTAAGCCACGGGCTGTTGCCCTCCGATGTAGATCCCAATCAAATCTTCGTACTGGTCGCAGGAAAGATCTGCCAGCCGGGTGTGTTCGGTTTCGTGATGGCCGCACTCACCGCCGCCCTGATGTCGACGATCGATACGCTGCTCAACGCAGTCTCGGCGATAGCTGTGAATGATATCTACAGGCCGTACATCCGGAAGAAATCCTCTGACAGACACTATCTGAAGGTAGCGCGCACTGTGTCGCTTTCTTCGGCTCTTCTGGGGATCGCGCTGGTCCCGGTATTCGCGTCAAAGGGGGTATTTGCTTAACTGAAGTGACCCCTATATCTTGTGGTCATGGGGATAGCAGCTTCGGAGCTCAAGGCGGGGATGGAATACCCGCGCAACCGGCTTGAATTTGACGAGTTCTTCCCCGACGAGGCGAGCTGCCTGGTCTATCTGGAGCGGCTTCGTTGGCGAGATGGCTTTGTCTGCCCGCGATGCGGATGGGGTGGTGAACCGTGGCGTTCGTCCAAGGGCTTACTCGTGTGCCGACAATGCCAAGGGCGCACATCCGTACTCTCCGGGACCATCTTCCATCGCACACGCAGCCCGCTTCGGACCTGGTTTCGGGCGGCGTGGGAGATCACGAGTCAGAAGTACGGCGCGAACGCCTTGGGGCTCCAGAGGGTTCTCGGCCTCAAGAGCTACCAGACCGCGTGGGCTTGGCTCCACAAGTTCCGTCGAGCCATGGTCCGCCCCGGCCGGGACCGACTCGATGGGATCGTCGAGGTCGATGAGGCCTACATTGGAGGTGTCGAGGAAGGGGCAAGGGGCCGGTACACCGAAACCAAAGCCATCGTCGCGATCGCCGTAGAGATCGTGGACGAGAAGCGGCTCGGCCGTGTTCGGATGCGCCCGGTGGCGGACGTCAGTGCTGCGAGCCTCGGTCCCTTCGTGAGCGACGTGGTGGAGCCGAGCGCCACCGTCCTTACGGACGGATGGAAGGGGTACACGGACCTTACCGATATGGGATACGATCATGTCGTCATCAATCAGTCCGCTTCTCCCGATCCAGCCCACGTGCTCTTGCCAGGGCCGCACCGTGTGGCCTCGCTCGTCAAGCGTTGGCTCCTCGGAACCTACCAGGGCGGTGTCGCGAAGGCTCAGCTGCCATACTACCTCGACGAGTTCACCTTCCGGTTCAACCGACGTAGCTCCCGAGCTCGCGGCCTGTTGTTCTACCGGCTCATCGAGCAGTCCACCGAGGTTCCCCCTACCAGGACTGCCGATCTCTACCAGGGCACGGGCCGCGGTCCCTCTCGCACTGGCCGGGCGTAAGCTTGGTCAACCACTACATCTTGTGGTCACTTCAGTTAAGCAAATACCCCCTTCGCGTCATTCAACTCGATATATGTCGCCCACGGAGCGTTTACGGCGTGTGTCACCCCGGCCATGGTGGTCACGATCGTTCTGGGCGCCTACTGGAAGAGATTCACGCCCTCGGCCGCCTTCTGGACGCTGCTGGGCGGGTCACTCCTGGTGACCCTTTCGATCGTCTGGCCGGTTCTCGTAACCCCATTGTCCCATGGTGTGGATCCATTGGGGGGTTTCAAGTACACCAGGGCACTCTATGGGCTGGCCGGGAGCATTGTGATCGCGCTCCTGGTAAGCTTGAGGACAAGGGGAAAGAGGGAGAAAGAGATGGAGGGCCTGGTTGTGGGCTCGCTGCAGCGGGCGAAAGAGAGATACAAGGGAGGTGCTGTTAATGAGAGGGAGGGGGAGAAGGTTGTGGGACGTGTCGTGGTTGATGAGGAGGTGGAAGAAGTCAGCATCTCCCACGCTATGGCTGCACGGCTCAAGGCGGATATCGGAGATATCATCTATCTGGCCGATGCGCGTCTATGGCTGGGAGGGCTCCGTTCAGTCCATTCCAGGATTTCCACCATTCACCAGGATGATGATCCTGCAATCCACCTCGCCCCTTCTCTGGTCAGGAGGGGATACCTTCTTGTGAAACAAAGACATCGGATCGAGAAGATCCTCTGAGGGATGGATGACACCATGTTTCAACAGAGTCGCAATTTCACTTTCATTCTTACTCTGTTTCCTGTTCTGGCTGCGGCAATGATTTCTGGCTGCGGCCGTAAGGAGGCGGATCGGTTCGTCGTAACGGCCCACCGCGGCGCCTCGGGCACGGCCCCCGAGAATACGATCGCCGCAATCGAGAAGGCGATAGAGAGCGGTGCTAATTATGCCGAGCTGGATGTGCATCAGACAAAGGACGGGCAGGTAGTCCTGATGCATGACAATAGCGTAGACCGGACCACCGGCGGGACGGGTGATGTCTGGGACCTGACACTGGAGGAATTACAGGGGCTGGAAGCCGGCTCCTGGTTCGGAGAAGAGTTCAGGGGCGAGCCGATCCCGACGCTGCGTGAGGTGCTCTCATCAGTCCAGATAAGGTGAGCTGGCCGGTGTCGGGATTCCGGTCTATTACTTCTGGAGGAGGAAGAGCTGCGCGGACTTCACAGGGGAGACAATAGATGATCAGGAATGAGGGAGACAGACTGAGGCGTGTCGTGGTCTGCACTCCGGACAAGGAGTACTTTGATGTCGACGATATCGTGGCGCACAATATAAACGAGATCGCCGATCCCGATCTGACGAGAGAGCAGCACGACGGGCTCAAGTCGATTTTCAGAGAAGCCGGATGCGAGGTAATCGATGTGCCCGAATTGGGTGGACATCCAAACTCCGCCTTTGTCCGCGATGTCTCCCTGGTTGTTCCGGAAGGCTATGTGAAGGTACGGATGGGATTGCCCACCAGACGCGGTGAGGAAGAGTGGATGTCGCAGATCCTGGAATCAATGGGAGAGCGGTGCGTGGGGGAAATAACTGAGCCGGGCACCGTCGAGGGAGGGGATGTGATCCTGGCAGGTCCGGTCGCGTTCGTGGGACATTCGTGCAGGACGAATGAGGAGGGGGTCGGGCAGCTCTCGGCGATTCTGGGTGATATGGGATATGAGGTCAGGGTAGCGCCTGTCGGGGATGACTTTATGCACATAGGCGGGATCATGAGCGCCCTCGGGCCCCGATGCGTTCTGTGCTGCCGCGAACTCTTTCCGGATGGCTTCTTTGACGGGTTCGACAC
>Ga0209986_10003627_pt1 | contig 13450 bp, 16 predicted proteins | sample BlataG_FD_183168 | JGI IMG/M metagenome (GOLD analysis project Ga0209986, IMG submission 183168) | Deep subsurface microbial communities from Black Sea to uncover new lineages of life (NeLLi) - Black_00105 metaG (SPAdes) (version 2) | ecosystem: Environmental > Aquatic > Marine > Oceanic >...
GCGACACCCTGTACACAGAGTACAAACTCAAGTTCGATGGAAAAGGAATAAGCAAAACCGGTGGCTCATCGGTTTCTTTTACCAGTTATGATTCATTTCTAAGCACCCCAGCTTACGTTACGTATGTACCTGATGACGACGATGTAAAGGTAACACTTTCTGTCAAGGCCAGCAATTACGACGGTCAATTGGCTAATGCCGGCACATATACCGCCACGCAAACCTTAACGGTTCATTGGGTCGGTCCCTGAATCGATTGATTATCGATGATTGGTCACTGGCTTCGGGGGAGTGGAGAACACACAATACGCATCACGTGGTGCCAATATTGTTCAAGAGAACCGCTCTGAAAGGCCGATAATATATGGAGTCATCAACGTAATTCGTAACAGGGATTAGATATGGAAACGAGCCCCGACCAGAGAACTTCCGAAGAGGCGGGTGCGACCCTGCAACTCAAAAGGTCGCTTTTGCCAATCGATGAGTACGCAGCCCGTGAGGGATTATCGAGAGACATCATTGAGGAATGTGGGAAGCTTGGCGTTGTCCAGATAAGAAGATACAAAGGCAAAACGTTCGTTGTCGATGTGCCTCTGAGTCCATACCTTTGCGCATCAGAAGCCGCCGAGAGAGCAACGAAACCTGTTGATAAAGGTTCCCATTTTGCAAAAGTGCCGCAAAACGGGGTTCCTGATATACGTGAAACTGCTGAGGAACTTACAAAATCAAACAATGAGTCTATCAAAGCTGGGGCGATATCTGCATTAGTTGAAAAGATGTTTCACAAAGCCTCCGAAATTACGGGCAAGCCGGTGAAGACACCCGATGAGGAGGATGGTCAGGTTAAAAAAGTGCCTGGCTCAGCTCAAGTTATCCATCATAAAGCACCTGAATCCATCGACCAATCAGCGAAATTAACCAATAATATGAGGCAGGTTGAAAGTGTATCAGAGTCAATTCAGATGATGCCGTTTGCATCTGCCGAAATCGTCAATGAGCGGAGGTCGGCGGCCGATGGAAGTACTCAGAGAAAACATCGGCCTGAGTCAGCCCAGTCTGATAGTGTCCCAATCAAAGCAAGGAAGACACCTCAATTTGTCAGTCAAAAGTTTCGTAAAGCCGGCCAACTCATTAGCAAGCTGACAGAGACGGCCAGCGATAAAACCGTAGAAAGCGAGGAAAAGGCCGAGTCAGCTCAAATCATCGAGGATAATGGAATTCAGTTTAGCGTTTTGCCCGATAGCGAGTATAGGCCATATTTCGAGGAGTCGCAAAATGAAGAGCTGGCCGGAGAAGTCAGGTCCAAGCGCGGCTGGCAGGTTGTCGCACTTTTTTTGATGGTATTTCTTTTTGCGACCCTTTTTGCCAATGTCTGGTTCTATATGGACAGGCGAGTTCAGCTTGACAGACTTGACCAGGCGTACGCAAGTATTCGAAGTGTATATAACGACTTCATAAGAGCTGACCAACAAGCCGAAGCCCTCCAGAAAGCGCTGGCCGAGTCAGGAACAGAAATCGGACGTATGCAAAGCGAGCTGGATAAATCAAGAGCGGAAGCCAAACGTATTCAAAACGAGCTGGACAGTGCCGGAGCGGAACTAACGACCGTTCGAAATGAATTTGCTGAGGCCAGGCAAAATCTCGAAGTCATTCAGCATCGCAATACCCAGGCGGTAGAGAGGTTAAAGGGACAAATCAAAAAACTAACGGCCTGGCTAAGGGAATCGAGAGGCCCCCAGCCTCCATCCGGCTCCGGCGTTTCGGGCCAATAGAGACATACTGGTATCTGTTGGTCTATTGTGTATCGCCGGATGTGTTAGGAACATTGGAATTGTGCTTTAGTAGCGCTCTGAACATGTCAAACACTGTCACCAGGCCCTGTACCTTGCCCTTGGGTTCCACGACAGGCAAACAGCGCACGCTGAACCGGCACATATTTTCAATTATTGCCGCAAGCGGGGTCTCGGGCACTATGGTATGCACGGTGCTGGTCATTATCCATTTTATCTTGATTTGAAGTGTAGCGTTGTCCAATTGTCGGCACCATTTAGCAAATTCAGGTCGCAGGTAGGGACTGATTGCTCCTGTCAGGTCAGACTTTGATACGATACCTTCCAGCACTCCGTCGTGCCCTATCATCATATAGCCGGTGTTGTGCTGCTGTATCTTTGTAAGAGTGTGCTGAACGCTGTCGTCCGGACCTGCCCAGAGGATGTCTTTTTGCATAATGTCTTTTGCACATATTGCCAGGACCGCATCGATACTGTCGACTGGGGGATTTTCTGCCGTTGTGGGGGAGGCTGGCTCGCCAGGAAGGGCGGCGGGAGACCGGGTCATTTTTCGAATGGTTTTGGAAACCGGCTGCTCTTTGGTCTCGCGCGCATCGGCTGTAGTCGCTGCTTTTTCTTCGACAACATCATCAGGAGTGTCTGATTCAACATCTTTGTTCTTTTGCTCAGCAACTACTTTGGGCTTCTTTTTTCTGGCACCTTTATTTGACTTATTAACTTTTTTAGCCGTTGTTTTTTTCTTTTTCTTTGCAGCCTTTGGTTCCTCGTTGGCATCGGCTTTCAGCTTGGTTGCACGTGCTTGTTCAATATCTTCTTGAGCGGTGGTTTTTTCGGTAGCGGCTTTTTGGTCTTGAGTTTTTTCTTCAGTGGCGGTAGGTTGGTCAGTGTCGGATTCAGATGTTCCATCAAAGATTGTTTTGGGGAAGATAACACCGCAATTGAAAGGAGGATAGGAACTAATTTTTATTTCGTAAGGGACAAACACACATTCTTCGTCTTCGGCCAGGCCCATTTTATCTTCAGGTTCATCCCAGGGATTGCCGATAAAGACATCTGTTTGCGCGAAGCGATTGTGACCGGTTAATCCTTTGCGAAAGACCCGATCCCATGCTCCGACGAGGGTGTGGCCTGCTTCTGTTAATATATTACTCATGTCCCTGGCTTTTTTGAGTGAGCCCTGTTTGATGTTTTCGAGAATTATTTGCTCGGGGTGCATAACTATAAGGCCGGCGAGGGTGAATAGTCCATTCCGGTCGAATACTAATTGAAAGGTTCCATCTAAGGTGCCTTCAGCTTTTACAGAGCAGACGGCTACCAGCTTTTTGAAGCGTTTCCTGAGACCCTGCACGGTTTCGGCAGCAACTGCCTGCTGGTTGCATTCTATATTCACTCCGAAGACAACGGCAATCTCCTCGCAAAAGGTGTCAAGCGATTCCTTTGATAATTCTACGACTTGTGATTCGATTTCTATTTGGGATGTTGCCATTTACCAGACCTGATTATTCTTGTCATCTTGTCCGAAAGCTTTTAAGGACTTTATCCATATAACAACACGAGCTCAGCGATATATTTATCTTCGGTATACTGACTCTTTTTATTTTCGAGGGATTTTCCCAATACTTTAGATTTTTTTCATATTTCGTTGCTTGTTGCTTGTTGTTCGTGCCTGAGTTGATGAACATTCAGAAAACAATGTTTAACCGTTGCGAAGAGCTTGCTCCTGCTTTTGCCGGGAAAGGGCTTAGTTGATGTGCCCAATACCTTAAAGCGGCGTTAATTGGAGCTCGAACGCTTATTGTATGGATGCAGTTTTTTCGAATCTTTGATATTCCGAGCTCGCTTTCTGCCGATAAATAGATATGGTCTAAAACGCAAAAGGGCGAAAAAGGAGATAATCCAATGAGAACAAAAAAGCATTTATTGGCCGTTGCCGCAGGTTTGGTATGCTGTGCGGCTGTTGTCTGGTTTACCACGTCAATTCAGGGCGGAGAGAAAATTTACGAGGTCCAGCCGCAAATTACCACCCTGCCGGAATACAGGACCGATGCAGCCCGGGCCATAGATGCCTATGAGCGCCTAATGGAACGGTATATGGATCTGATGGAAATGAACGTAATCAGGATTGGCATGGACGTTCAAGGCTTTGCTGAGAGACTGGATTCGATCGATGGTAAATTAGCAGAACTTTCCAAAGGGATGACAAGAATCGAAAAGGCCCTCGGTATCGAACAACCCGAACCCACAGTGAAGAATGCCCCTGAGCTTGAGGCTGCTCCTGGAAAAGCTCATAAGAAGGCTCCTCAACCCGGCAAGGGCTGACTGCGCTTGTCATCTCAGGTGGGCAAGGATAATCAGCAGGTCTTAGCCGTAAGTGTTGCCTGCTTCATCTACATAAACAGTGCCTTTTGCCTGCTTTATTACCTTAACCGCTTTCGGTACATCCTCCAGTTTGGGAATTCTGAACAATCTGTTGCACTTGCGGCACCTTACCCTTTTGTCGGCGGAGCCGGCGTTTAGCAGCCAGTTATTACCGCATCCCGGGCATTGTGCAATAATCTGCATTGGCAGGTTCCTTATCTCAAGTGCCGAATACCAAAGTTCGAGGCCGGCACAAGCAGAAAATATTTTAGCAGCAAACTGGACGGGCATCCACCGTAAATTTTATCCGCACCTTCCTATAATATCGCTTTGTCACAGTCAATATCACATCAGGCAAAAAAGTTAGAGGCTTGTAGCTCAACCTGGCGCGATTTACCTTGAATTAATTGTTCGAGTTTGGTAGTATGGGTGTTGTCGGGGTGTGATGAAATGATAAAGAGAATTTCATGTCGAGTTGTTGACTCTGTTCCTCTTAGCAAGAGCGGCAGCGCATTGCGGCGTACAAGTCGGTCAGATGATAAAGGCCGCAGAAGTGGCGCTACTATTGCTGCAAATGCCGGTGGCCCCAGCAATTCGGTTGTCTATACAGGTCGGTTGGGCATAACAAGAGAATTTGTCGACGATAGTTTGATTGGACAAATTCTTGATTGTTACGCTTGAGGCTCGGCTTTGTGATTTACGGGTGCGAGGTCTTGAAGCAAATCAGGGTAACTTATACCAAATCTTTTAAATAGTGTCTTAGGTAATAGCGGCATTGAGAGAGCACTAATGCGCTTGCCATTATAGTGACAAAGACGTCAGGTGAGACCTCATTTATTACGACGGCCAAGGCCGTACCTGCGGCTGGTGGGTGTTCAACGTCCAAGGCTACCATAATGCAGATAGCAATTCCGACTGCGAGGGGATATTCAATGAAATAATGCAGACCGGTGAAGTAAAATATTGTTCCACAAGCCAGGCCGACCAAGTGTCCGCCAACGACGTTTCTCGTTTGTGCGGAAATGGTTTTGGGCATTGCGAATACAATAAAAGTGGTGGCGCCCATTGAGCTGATTACGACCATTCTGTCTTTGCCCAGGATGAGGACGAGGATAAGCAGAACGGCGGCAGCTAATGAGCTTTGCAGGATGTAATATTTCCAAAGCTTCTTAAATTTTGCCTCAGTTGTGGTTTCCAATTCCATATTTGGCGACTCCAGCACGATTTTTCGTATTTGGCCCCGTTTGAAAGCAAAAAATGGCGAGGTGATGGATTTGGGGGTGACCAATAAACCAAACACCTCGCCGAGTCCTATATAATCCGTTAAGGGGTACGGTTTCGGCCCTCCGTGGTCGACCTTGCGTTCTAATACTTTTCTGTTTTTAAGTTATATACCAAATTTTGAGATATTTTCCGCCGCTGCTCGAATGTTCTGCGGGCTTTCAAGTTGGCCGGTCATTAACAGTTCCTGCGCTCGTTTGACGGCGTTAGTATCGGTCTGCGGGCTCTGCGTCGCCTTGTCAATGAGGGCGGCATAATCGAGCTGCAGGGATACATCCGCAGCATTATTTGGAGAAGCCCCGGCAGGGGTGGGCTGCTTGGACGACAATTTTTCCAAAGGGTCCTGGATTTGGCTGGTATTTATCTTCTCTATCATTATATTATTGGTCTTCTAAAATTCTCAATCCGCAATTCTTTTCGCAAATTTTTCACAAAACTTTAATTTTTTTTGGGCGAATTTTCATTTTTTTAAATTAACGCACCTTCAGGACGAGAACAGTGTGTTTTCGAACTTGCCTTTTGGACGCCAGTGTAACAGCTGCTTCATAAGCTACGAACTTGATAAACTTGAGCGAGCTGACAGCCACCACCTCTTCATGCAAAGGCGCAAACCCTGAACGCATCTGGCTGTGAAAATAGTCTTTTATGCGGTATTGGGTTGTTTTATCGGCAGTGTCCCAGATTTGCTCAAGAGCCCATACTAATTGGCCGTCCGTCATATCTACAAGCTTCAGGCGAAGCCCAATGGCCAAATGGGGGTAAGGATGATATTCGGTAATAGTGCCGGTCAATATCGCACCGCACTTCAGTGTCTTGTGGGTTGCGAGTAATTGGTCAAGGGTGTATGTAGAGTTCATATCCAACTGCAAGCTGCGCCACGCAGGGTCGCTTTGGCGGACAAGAGTCAAACCGAAAAGCTGCTTCTTTTGCAATGCCTGGAAAAGCGCTTCGGTTACATCGGCACGAATTGCTGGATAACTCGAATTGTTGTCCAACTCAACGATGGCAACCCTGCCAATGGCGGACAAATCCTTGTCCGGGTTTAGATAATAGTAGTTCGCCGCGGGTATATCAGTTCTATAAAGCTGACAGCCTAAGGGAAGAACTGGCAGCAGTAACAATAATACTGTTCTTAAACTATTCATTTGTTTCACCTGAAATTGGGGTTTCCAGCAGTACCGGCTGAGGAGGCTCACTTTGTGATACTGCAACTGGGCCTATATTATTATCTTGGGTCGAATTTGTTTTGACCTCTCCGCCGAGAACTTTGAGTATCTTAAGCAGTGCCTCCAGTTGGGCTTTTTCGGCGTTGCGCATCTCGCCACGGAAACCGATCACATCGGTTTTCCAATTATTCAGTTCAATAAGCATTTCCCTGAGAAGGTCGTTTGCCTCGGTCAATTCCTTTTGCGTTTGTTGTAATTGAGCCTTGAGAGTGGTGGTTTGGTCTATAAGCCGGCGATTCTCAGCGATAAAGTTTTGATTTTCTTGCTTTAGGACAGCCGCATCCTCGGAGAGTTCGGCGTATTTTTTCGACAACTCCATCGCGGACTCTACCACGGTTGGGCCCTGTGTGGCGGCTCCTTGGAATCTTTTTTCGGCAGAGCTGCTTTGCTGCATTTTGGGGGAGCTGGATGGCAAAAGGGCCTTCACAGGGTCTTGAAGAGTTGTGCAGCCCGACAGCGAGAATGTTAATCCCAGTGACATTGAGAAAGGAATCAGAAAAAACATGATTTTTTTGTTAGCTTTCATTGTACTTTTCTCCAAATTATTTTGTTTGATTGGGTGCCTGGTCGGTCGATGCCTCGGCACCGGTATATTCACATTTCAAATATGTTTTTGTACCACAGGAACAGGTTACTTCCACAACAGCAAATTCGGAATGGCTTTCCACGATATGCGCGGTTGGTATGGTCGAGGCCGCGTTTTTTTCTTTTGGCAGGTTGGAGCCGGCCCGAACCAGTTCGAGGTGAAATTGGCCTTCGAGTTTAATGTTATTGGCCTTTAGGATGTGTCCCGCTGTTTTTTCCATTTATTATTCTAACCTTTCGCTCTTTTTTGTATGGTAGCAGTTTCGGGTCAAGCACAATAATCAATCGTATTCCGGTCATTTTCGTTTTCATTAGGTTCGCTGAAGTCTTGTTCGTCAACCGGCCCGTTTGGCTCACGTTTGGCGGATTTGGGTTCTTGCTTGTCTGGCTCGTGCAAGTTCTGTCGGCGTTTTCTCTGTTCACGGCGTTTTGTGGGAGTTAAACCTGCGATATTATGCAAACCTTCTACCGGCTTTATTATATTGGAATCGTTATCTGCCATCTTTCCATTGCCTCAATTTTACAGACAGGTTAAATAGAGCACTTGCGTGCAGTTGACTAACACGCGATTCGGTAATTTTGAAAACCTTGGCGATCTGCTTCATTGTTAAGTGCTGCTGATAATAAAGTAGAATAATTTGCCGCCTCCTCTCGGGCAGCTGCTGTATTGCCTCAGTTAGCTTATCTATAAGCTCGGTTTGTTCGACCTGCTTATCGGGGGTTGTTGTATTGGCTATTGCCAGGGAAGGACCCAAGGCTGGCGTATCCTCTCCAAATCCATCGATTGAGACAAAATGCTGCGCGCGGGCATTCTCGAACACTTCATAAAGTTTATCAATAGTCATTCCAAGTTTTTCGGCTAACTCGGCATCTGTGGGTGCGGTACCGGTCTGCTCGATAATTTTCTGGTTAAGCCGAGTGGCATTGCGAATCTGTTTATTTAGATTTGCGGGCACAAAAGACCAGCCTCTCAGTTCGTCAAGAACGGCTCCTTTGATTCTAATATAGGCATAGGTTTTGAACTTGGCGCGGTGAGAGGGGTCGAAATCACGGGCGGCCTTAATGAGCCCAACAATCCCTGCCGAGACCAAATCTTCAAATGATAAGGGGGGCTTTAGATATGTTATCACCCGCTGAACTATTTTATGAACCATAGGCAGAAACTGACCTATCCGCTCGTTTTCGGCGGACAGTCTTTTTTGGCTGGAGTATGCCCGCATGGTGACGGTATTTGCATTCTTTTGGCCACTTTTGACAAGCGGACGTTCAGGAATCTTTTGAGTCTGTACTGCCACTGTCCTTTTCCTTTTGTCGATTCATTTGCTTTGTAATCATAGCGTTTATCAGGATAGTATTAATTGCTTTTACAGCGTACGCTGCCGCTATATACGTAAGCGCTGCTCCCATCAGAGCTCTCTTCCAGCAGGTAAACGGCGAAAGCTCGCTAATCCAGCCGATAAGGCTCAAGCCGAAAAAGCATATAACGGCAGCGCTAACCGCGATTGTCCGAGTGTTTAATGGCATAATCAATTTACGATTTACAATTTACAATTTTCAATTTGAAACTCCGACAAGCTCTTGTTCTTTGTGCGCTCTCGAGTCAGTTTGCTGGACGGATATGACTTCTATCGGTTCCACTTCGGTTCCGAGCACGATTTCGTCATAAGCCACGACGGGCAACGGCGGTACTGTTCGTGATAACATCGCAGCCAGAGGCGCTCGCAGTCTCGAATCGCACAGTAAGACCACATTTTCTTTGTCTTTGCCCATTGCTGTTTTCCAAGCTTCTGCGACTTTTCTGCTTATATCCATTGCCATCTCAGTCGGTAAAGCCAGGTTTATTCCATCTGCTTCCTGTCGCAGGGTTGAGGTCATTTGGTGTTCGAGTACGGGTTCCAGTGTTATGGCCGGAATTTTACCGGCCTCGTCCTTATACTGTTCGGTAATGGTTCTGCTGAGGCGTTTTCGAACCATCTCTGTTAAAGCGTCAGTGTTTTTGGTTTTTGAAGCGTTTTCTCCCAGCGATTCGAGTATGGTAGTTAGTTCACGAATCGGTATTCCATTTGTCAAAAGGTTTTTAAGCACGGTTTGAAGCAGTCCCATAGGTATGAGCTCGCCGACAACCTCTCCGACCAATGACGGCTGAGCTTTGCGAAGTCGGTCAACAAGGAGCTGGACATCTTCACGGGTCAGCAGTTCATCAGCGTGTTTCTTCAGCGTTTCGGACAAGTGTGTTATAAAGACCGATTCAGGGTCGATAACAGTGTATCCGTTTAATTCAGCTTTTTCCTTGTCGGCTGGTGTTATCCATAAGGCCGGTAGTCCATAAACGGGTTCGGTGGTTTCGATGCCCTTGACCTTGGTCTGGACGGTACCGGAATCCATAGCGAGGAACATATCAGGCTCTAATCTTCCCTTCGCTACTGTATGGTCGAAGATGCGAATCTGGTAAGTGGTGGGTTCGAGATTGATATTGTCTCGTAGCCGAACCAGAGGGATGATGACGCCGAGCTGCTGGGCAAATCTTCTTCGCAGTGCTCCGATGCGCTCGAAGATAGTGCTGTCTTTACGGGGGTCGACCATACTAATCAGTCGCACGCCGACGTTTACAGAAACCCTGTCGATATCCAACATATCTTCGACAGGTTGTTTCTCCAGCTTCGCTTGCTGGGATATTGTCTCGGGTTTTTTCTCACGGGCCTTTTCGGATTTAGCTGCGACTCGTCCAATCAGGATGGTGCCGGTGGCCAACAATAGAAAAGGTATTTTGGGCAGGCCCGGCACCAGTGCCATCGCAGCGATAATGAAAGATGCTATGGTCAACGGCTGGCTGGCCTTGAGAAACTGTCGGCAAAGGTCCTGGCCGACGCTATACTTTGAAGAGATTTTAGTTACAAGAAACCCTGAGCTTATGGCGATTATCATTGATGGTATTTGGGTGACAAGGCCATCGCCGATTGAAAGGATGGAATAGGTCCTGACTGCGTCTGCGACGGTATCACCGTGTGAAAGGCCCATAGCTATTCCGCCAATGATATTGACAGCAGTGATTATCAGGCCGGCCTTTGCATCGCCGCGAATGAATTTGCTGGCGCCGTCCATTGCACCATAGAATTCGCTTTCCTTGACAATCTTTGCTCTGCGTTTATTGGCCTGTTCATCGGTTATGATTCCTGCGTTCAGGTCTGCGTCGATTGCCATTTGCTTGCCGGGCATAGCATCGAGTGTAAAACGAGCGGACACTTCGCTTATTCGCTCAGCGCCTTTTGTGATTACTATGAACTGAATAACAACGAGGATAAGGAAGATAACGAGCCCAACGACGACGCTGCCGCCAGCAACGAAGTGGCCGAATGTCTGGATGATTTTGCCCGCATTGGCCTGCAGTAGTATCAATCTGGTTGAGGCGATGTTAAGGGAGAGGCGAAACAGGGTTACGAAAAGAAGCAGCGAAGGGAAAGCAGATAATTCGAGCGCCTCAGTTGAGGATAATGTAATTATTAACACGGCCACCGCCAGTGATATGCTGCAGGCCAAAAGCATATCCAACAATGGCGTTGGCAGTGGGATCAAAAGCGTTGCGAGCACGGTTACCAGACCAACAGCCAAAATAATGTTACTGTGGACTGCCAAAGGCGTATTGAGCGTTTCTGGTGAACTTGATTTATCAGCAACCGCCATTATGCTTTTCTCTCCAAAGCAGAATCTGCTGTGGTTGTGTTTTATTCCTCAGTCGAGTTCGCAGTCGAATCACCGAGGCCGATAATTTCTTTTATCTTTACGGCGAACCGGCCGTCTACCACGACTACATTACCTGTCGCAAACTTAGTGTCTTTCAGATACAGGTCTGCCGGTGCGTCAATAGGCTTGTCAAGCTTTAGTACGGAGTTAGGTCCAAGCTGTAGAAGCCGCCGGATCGGCATCTCTTTTTTGCCAATAGCGACCGTGACAGGGATATTCATATCCAGTAGGATGTCGATGCTTCCACCGGCACCTGCGGCCTCAGTGCCTGTAGCTTCGGAAAATTCGACAGATTGTACCTGTGTTTTTGAGTCTGCTTGCGCAGTATCATTTTGCTGCTCCTGCTTTTCTTGTGCTTTTTCTTCTACGGCTTCCGTTGTTTCTGCCATATTTTTATTTCCTTTTAATTATTATTAAGTGTTCGTAATTGGACTTTTGTTCTATTCCGTATCACACAGTTCCGTAATTACCACGGCGTACTTGCCGGCCGATTTTGCGGCCTGGCCGCGAAACAACATCCGACCTTCTGCAATCAACTCGACCGGCTCATCAATTCCTTTATCAAGCAACAAGATATCGTTGACCTGGAGACTCATTACTTCTTCAAAAGTAAGCATTGCGGAACCCAGTTGAGCCGTGACAGAGACCGGCATTTCTTGCAAACGGTCGAGAATTGCTTTTGAAATATCTTCAGCCGGGAATCCATCGGCAGCTTGTGCGGTTTTTCCTGCGATAGGCTCCAGTGTCTCACAGAATATTAAAAGTTGAACTTCGGAGGTGTTTTCTGAGTCGGCTTTCTTGACGTTGAAAGTGAATTTGCAGAGTTCTTCTATGCCTTGCAGTTCAAGGGGCAGCTGGCCTTGGACAATGCTTCCGGTTGGATGGAAATCGTAGTTATCATAAGAGCCGGAAAGTATCTCAACAATGGCAGATGCGAGATCCAATAAAAGCGATTCTTCCAATTGCGATAAAGCCTTATCTGAATCTTGCCCGGATTCGGAATCACCGAGCAGTTGTGTCACCAGGATAGTTGCGGTTTGCGAAGGTATGCTGACGATTCCACATAGATGATTCGGGTCGGAGCCGAAAGGCAGGTGATAATCATCCTTTTTGCTTTCTGAGGTTTGGCCAAGAAGTTCATCGGCAAAGTGCTGTATAGTTGAAGCAATTGTCACGTTGAAGCTGCTGTGACATAGGTCGGTAAATTTCTTGGTGATCATTGCGGCGGTTTTTTCTGCGAAGTCATCGAGCTTGCTGAGCTGGCTGCTGCTAAAGTAGTGAGGCTGGTGCCAATTGTATTCAGTGGTCTCTATTTGTGTTGTATCATCTGCTGACCTTGAACCAATGGCGGCAAGGAGCTGTTGTATCTTTTTTCTGCTAAAGTTGTTATTGATAGTGCTGCTCATTGTATGACAAATTCCTTGAAAAGAATTTTTCTGATTTGCGGCTTGGCATCAGGAAAAAGTTTTTCGTTAAAGGCGTCGAGTATTTGCAATTGAATACGTTTCTGATTTCTCTCACCTCTGATGTCATCAATTTTTAGACTTGCCAGGTAGATAGAAAGCCAGTTTGTCAAGATAGGTTTTTTCTCTTCAAGCATAGCAGTACCTTTCTTTCGTTCCAGCTCGGAGCTGAATTCCAACGTCAGAGTTGCCCGAATATAGCGTGTTGCGCCAGGTTCATCGAGACAGGCCACAACGGGCTCCAACCCGTAAAACCAACCTTTTTGAGAGTTCGTTGTCGAGTCATCCGCATTTAGGCCCTCTGTCTGAGTCGGCTGGTCTTGTTGGGAAGGTTCGGCTGTTTCGGACGTAACGGTACCGGCAAATAATCGACCGAGTCCGAAGCCGACACCGGCGCAGATAACCACTACAACAGCCATTATTATCCATTGCAACATACCGCCGCCCGAGGTCTTTTCATCGTTCTTTGCCGCCTTTGAATCTTCTTGCTTTTTTGTATCATCCGCATCTGCCATTTTTTCCCCTTTGTCTTAAATTTTTGTTAGTAAGAACATCGTTATAAGGCTAACTCCAAGCACTCTTGCTGCCGGTATCGCCGTATCTTATCTCGCAACGTTCGGTCACTGATGCCTAATACCTTTGCAGCTTTGGTCTGGTTGCCTGCTGTCTGGCGTAAGGTGTCTAAAATTGCCCGTTGCTCTATTTGCACAAGCGGTATTCCCCCCAGTTCCGACATTTGAGAACTGCGTGGTTCGGCATTTTGGGCCTGTTTGGCGAAATCGCAATCCTTTTCCTGCGGGAGCGGCTGCAGTTCATCAAAAAGCCAGGAGACATCGGCTAATGATAGGGTTTGGCCAACTCCAAAAATCAGTGATGTCAGCACAACATTTCGCAGTTGCCGGACGTTGCCGGGCCAATCGTATTTGGCAAAAATATCCATCATTGCAAGGTCAAGTTTAGTGATGCGACGTTGCGCTTCGCGTGCGTAAAGGTTGACAAAATGCCA
>Ga0209986_10003629_pt1 | contig 13449 bp, 12 predicted proteins | sample BlataG_FD_183168 | JGI IMG/M metagenome (GOLD analysis project Ga0209986, IMG submission 183168) | Deep subsurface microbial communities from Black Sea to uncover new lineages of life (NeLLi) - Black_00105 metaG (SPAdes) (version 2) | ecosystem: Environmental > Aquatic > Marine > Oceanic >...
ACAAATGCCAACCAAATTTATGCTCAGCTCTCTTCTGTCTGTTCATGCCAACCAAGGTGGTGCGCGATCTGGTCTCGATCTCTTCTACAGCATGGAATCTACATACAACGTCAAGCCAGATGAGATCAGTTTTAATATTGTGTTGGATGGGCTGGGCAAGGCTGGGTTGTGGGAGGAGGGTATTGAATTGGTATTGTTTGGAATGAAGAATGGATTGTGTCCTCCTAGGTTCCTCCCAGCTAGTAAGGGGGGATTGTCTGCTGGATATTTTAATAATAAGGAACATGACGCTGACAAGGATGGTGATGATATCAGTAGCAGCAGCAGCAGCAGCAGCAGCAGCAGCAGCAGCAGCAGTAGCAGTAGCAGTATTGCCCCTGCTACTAGCTCACCACCACCACCAACAACAACAACAACAACACCAGCACCACCATGTAATGGCAATGATATAGTTACATCATTTGGAATGTCATCTGCGTATGCTAGAGAACGACGTGCTAGAAGAATGGCTGCTGCAGCACCATTTCCAACTCCAGTTCCACTTCCTGCAGGAATGAGTCCAACCACACCACCAATCAACATGGATAGTAGCGACAGTACTATTACAAAGACCACTACCCATTCTACCAAAAGCAATGGCAATGCTGACCTGATGAAACGAGTAGATATACTAGATCTGCACAATTTTGCTGTCCATTCTGCAGCTGTCATTCTCAGAGCTTGGTTGCTCATATTAAAAGTACAAGCTATTAAAGGCAACAGGGTTGATGATACTGTGCGTATCGTCACGGGTCAAGGGCTAAGCTCTTCATTTCCTGGTGTGTCTAAGTTGAGACCCGTAGTACAACTTGCATTTAGTTGCTCTGATGAAGATGAAGGTACTATTAGTACTAATATGAGTAAAGTTACTTCAACTGAGACTGCTGTTGAGGATAGAAATAGTAGTACTGAAGAAAGCAATGCTTCTAATGATGATGATGATGGAGGGCTAGGAGATAGCACTGCTATTAGTAACAGCAACAATGCAGGGTGGGGCATTATAGGAAAGAAGCCATTGAAATACACTCTACCACTGAAGAACCAAGGGGTGATTAAAGTGAGGCCTGGCCACCTGTATAGCTGGTTGATGGATGATGAAGTGGATTTAGGGGTGGATGTGGGGAGCGAAAAGGGAATGGCGTTGGGGGAAGAGTTGTTTCAAGCAGCCATCGCCATGAAGCATGGCAATAGGAAAGGTAACAAAATATAGAAAAGATGTATTATAGTTTTTTTAAGAACAATTATTATATAGGCATTGTGTAATTTAATTTATTGGATCGTAGGAGAGGCCAACTGGGAGTAGTAACAACAAAGTTTGCTTGCATTCATCTTTCTTCGACCTCCCCATCTCTTGTCTCCCCTACTCCTGCTCCACCTCCCAATGATAGCACCCGCTCTATAAGAGGCAACAATTTGGGTAGTTTTGGTAAGAGAGCCAGGGGAACCTTCATCCCATCAAATGCAACTCCTGCCAACAATAATGATAATGATGAATCTTCACCACCACCACCACCACCATTGTCTCCCAATCCTTGAGGAAACTTTGGATACCTCTGACTAAAATGAGTCAATATAACTCTATACGCATTGCACTCTTTAGCAACTGCCATTGCTTCAGCAGTGGTACTATGCTTCTTCTTCTCTGCCTCATGTAATAAACCAGGCTCAAAGGTTGCTTCATGTATGAGCAGGGTGACATCTTTAGACAATTCCTGTAAAGCAACACATGGACGTGTGTCTCCACTGTAGCTTATTGACCAGCCATCTTCGTGTCGTAACAAAATGCCGTATGCATCACTGCAGTGTCGCACTGGGAAGCTCTGCACTGCGGTGAGCCCAAACCGTTGTTCAAGAGCAGGCCGTAACCATGCACCATGATTAATACTACTCTTACTACTATTATTATTATATGTGCTCTTCTTGTTGTCATCTAGATCACCACAATGCACAAACACATAGCTCCCACCATCACCACCACCACGCCGTCCTTCTGCACTTATCAACGTCTCTGACAACCAGTACCGCAATGACCTCGGTCCAATGACCAACAACGGCTGGTTTATTGGTACATCCCTCCTAGCATACAACACACCAGGCACTCCACTCATATGATCAGCGTGCCTATGCGACACCCATATGAATGCCAGCGATAAAGCTGTTTCCTTTGCTTTTTTGGGCCCAAACATACGAATCAGGGCCCCCATGGTACCTTCTCCACAATCCAACAGAGCACACTGTCCCATCCATCTGAGGAGGATGCTACTGGGTCCTCTGTATTTGGAAGGTTCAGCTGATCCAGTACCTAGAAAAGTGACATCTACTGGTTTGTGTCTTAATGTTGTGGTAAATAGAGAGGATGGTGGTTGGGAAGGAGGAGGAGGCTGTTGCTGGCTGGTTAATTGCAATTCACCACCACCACCATCACCACCACCAGCAGCAGCAGTAGTAGTAGCAGTAGCAGTAGCAGTGTTGCCTAGTAGTAGTTTGGATTTAAGTGACTCAGCAGCTAATCTGTTACTACTACAAAAGCTATTGCTAGTAGTGGATCTTTTCTGACCCACTAGTAATGGTGGTTTAGAAGCAAGTTGTTGTTGTTGTTGTTGTTGTTGTTGTTGTTGTTGTTGTTGTTGTTGTTGTTGTTGTTGTTGTTGTTGTTGTTTATACTGTTCTAAAAGTATTTCTGGACAAAAATGAGCACAGGAACCGATCACACATGGCTCCATTATGTCTTGTTCATCACCATCCTCATCATCCTTATCATCACCCTGATTGTCTGGATGCTGCTGCAAAAGTAGCTTTATTTTTTCTTGAATATCAACTATACTATCCCTGCTACGAACACCATCACCACCGTTACCATCACCATTATTATTGTTGTCATACTTATTTTGAACGTCAGTCAAGGTGAACGCAGCATCACTGCCATTCCAACACATTTCCATCGGCCAATAACAGACTTCACGGCAACAACTACTTCTACTACTACAACCACTGCTTATGCTACTCTTACTAATCCTCGTCCTCACCTTACTGCCACCGCTACCATCACCCGTACTTCTGCCAAACCCCCACTCGTCACTGCTACTCTCAATCAGTCCTAGCTGTTTCTTTATGATATAAGGAAGTGGAAATACAGTAGGAGAGAGAACATTCAATTTAGCAGTGAGCCTACATGATGCTCTATGTCCCAGAATTTTTATCATATCCTGCCCATTAATACCAGCACCAGTAGCAGTAGCAGCAGCAGTAGCAGCAGCAGCAGCAGCAGCAGCAGGAGGAGAATGCGCCTTATAAGAAGCTTCAGTAGCAGATGGCATGATGACAACCTTTTGAGAACCTAGACCAGACAACACTCCATTATCACCATCCAGTTCAGTGTTGAGTGTATGCAGAACGTCTACATGAATGCAATGGATGGCAGCTGCAAGTCTTCCTGACGTTTGTTGTTGTTGTTGGAGTAGTGTTAATGCTGGGTGATCTATGAAATGTTGTACCGACTGCTCATCTCCCATAGTAGTGATTAACAGCAACTGATCAGTGCTCTTCAAGTAGACAATCCATCCTACGATACCATTCTTCTCCTCTCCCTTCCTCTCTTCTTCTTTCTCTTTGTTTTGTTGACCTTGTCGCTCTCCTTCCCATCTTCCTTGTGTTCCCATTGCTACTTTCTTCTTCTTCAAGTATAATGAAATACCCTGATGAAGAGTAGACTCGTATCCTTGAGTAGCTTTCTCTCTCCATTCAATTGTAGATGCAACAGTTGGAGCTTGAAATCGTACTGGCAGCGGTAGTGATGGCGCTGATGCAATAGCAGCAGGAGCCAATGGATTTCGTGAAGGCCCTTCATGTCTCCTCCTTCTTGGAACATCACCAACAGCAACAGCAACATCAACAGCAATAGAAGCAGCAGCAGCAGAAGCAGCAGTGATTGGGGTAGCAGCAGCAGTAGTAGCAGCAGCAGCAGCCAATCTTTCGAGCACCTGCCTCCCTTGTAGTGGCTTTGAGAAGAGTTCATCCAAGTCTTGGAATAAGAATAGTTCTTCTTTAGCATCTGTCCCATCTTCGTCTTGTTTCAAAGTATCACTTTCACTTTCACTATCACTATCACTATCATTATCAGTATCGCTATCGCTATCAGTACTATTACTGCTTGTCTCTTCATTGGAGCTTGAACTATCTATTGGTTTTATTGTCTCCACACCTTTACCTTTACCATCTTCATTTTGACAGGTAGAACACAACCAAGAAGGAGCTTCCCACGGTTCTCTATCACCACCATTATTATCATTATTATCTGCTGATAATCCCTTCCATAGAGCTACTACAGCTACATGTTCATCTTCATATACAACATGACTCTCTGTACTTTCTACCTCGTTGACCAGTATATCCGGATGGCTCCATCTTATGAAATGGCGTAATGAAGCTACTGCAGCACAGCAACTAGTATGATTATTTCTACTATTATAACGATCATTAGTACTAATATTGTCATTAGTAGTAGAAGAAGAGGAGGAGGAGGAGGAGGAGGAGGAAGGAGCAATGATGTGTAGCTTTCCGTGACCGTCAATTCTGAGTCTCATAATTAAACCACCAAGGCCCCCGATACATGACTGGTTTAATGAAGGTATGAAAGCAGCTCTCAAGTCAGTAGATGGGCGGATAGAGTGCTCTAAAGAGAGTCTGGAGAGACCTTCTGGAATGTTGAAGAGATACTGGCCCTTGAGACGAGAGCCACCGACGGTGAGGAGGATGGCGGGGTGGATGCCATCGGCAGGAGCGGTGATGAGTTGGGCTTTCCATGTTGGGAGAGACATGGTGTGATGCGTATAAGTGTTTAAATGGGATTATGATTGGTGCAGAGGTGTAAGAGATATGAAGGAAGACGAGAAATTCGATTGGGATTTGCGATGTGCCATTGCGAAAACGGAGTTTTATGTAAATGAATAAATTAAAAACACTGCGATTGTATGACTGAGATGTATAAATATTGGTTCATACATTCGCTGGCATGGGTTTCGTTCTAAAATTTGAATAACATTATTTGGTTTGTTCTTCCCATTTCTTGCGACCGCCTCCCGGTCTCTTGTTTTTCTTCCATCGTTCAATTTGCCCTCTATTATCTTTTCCTCCACTATTTCTGGGTTCCTCAATCTGTACAGTGTCATCTGTTGACAGGAAATGTGGTGTCCACAGAACTCTTCGTATCCACGAGAGAGAGAAAATGTACCAAGATTGTCCTTCCCCTTTTCACTGAACGTAAGTCATCAATGTCGGGGAAGCTAAAGACCGGCGTCCTCACCTTGTTCATGCCTATGTATCGCATAATTTCAGAACCTACTTGCTGAGAAAGTTCAAATATAGGATGCAGTATTGTCTCATCACATAATTGTTTGCATAGCGGAAGAAATGGACGATTCTAATGATCAACCCAAGAAGAGTGTCCAAAGTCGGCAACGAAGACGACGTCCTTCTAAAAAACCAGACACAGACCAACCAAATCAACAGCTTACATGGCAACAGCAAGCTCTTTTAGCGCCAGAGTTTGTTCCAGGCCAACACCACCCCCCGACATCCAATCACCCACCACCAGGTCCACCCTCCATCCCACCACCACAACAACAACAACGTAAACCCAGGCAGCAACAGCCAAACCCCAGAATAAAACCCAATAAACCACAAGCAACCTACTCCTCATCACCCTCCCATCATCCAGATGCCCCTCAATGCATCATCTGCATCTCTCCCATCCAAGAAGTCAGCCTAGGCCCTTGCAACCACCAACTCGTCTGTGCCAATTGCTGCCTCCGACTGAGGCTCTCCTACAACTCCCTAGACTGTAGTATATGCAAAACAAAGCAACCAGAGGTAGTCATAGCTCCATGGAGACCAGATTTGCCCTCTTTTGCTGATTATAAAGCTAATATGGATGCTATGATTAAGAGAAGTAGGAAGTTGGGAGGTGGTTTTATTTGGGTCGATAAGAAGGGGGATTCTGGGTTGCTGGAGAAGTTGGAGATGAGGACGTCCTTGGCATGCTCTCTCTGTGAGAAGGAATATCTACAGACTAATAGAAACAGCAATAGTGGTGGAAGAGGTAAGAATGGCTCTGGTAGGTATAAAAATAGAATAACAACAGCAACTGCAGCAGCAACCGTACAGTATAAGAATAAACAACATCTACAGCGACATCTACGACAGCAACATGGCGCATGCCTATGTGAACTATGCCTAGAAAAAGGCCACTCTTTCCCTCTAGAACTACCAACATACAAGCTAGCTACCAACGATCTAAAAGAGCACTACAAACACCGCCATCCTCGCTGTGATTTCTGCATGGAACACTTCTACGGCGACGACACGCTCTACACACACATGCAGCAGAAACACTACTCCTGCCACGTTTGTGCACCTACTACTGCAGGTGCAGCACAGCATGCTTATTTCAACACAGCTGTCGATTTGAGCATTCATATGAGAGACGCCCATTTCGTGTGTGAGGAGCCAGAATGTGCTGATTGTTTTGTGGCTTTTACTACTATAGAAGAATTGAAAAGGCATCATATTCAGCAGCATAGTACAAGAATGCCTAGGTGGGATGCTTCTAGAGCTCGTCCTCTTCCTCTTGATTATAGCTTCACTCAACAACAACAACAACAACATGATAGGAGAAGTACTACAAGAAGTAGGAATACTGCTGAGCATATGAATGGCAATGGCAGCGTGGTAAGATTCATGAATGGAAGGAGACAGAGACGACAACAACAAGGCTCAAGTGGTACTGGTATGGGTATGAGTAACAACAATCAGTCCAATAGGATGTCTGCAGATATATATGGTAATAACGATAATAATAATAATAATAATAATAATAATAGTGGCAGTTATACTATGATAGATGATGATCTAGGCATGCTGTACCCTGATGATGTTGATAATAGGTCAAGGTCTTCCTTTGCATCAGCAGCTGCATCAGCAAGAAGGAGTTCTGGTACACTGAGAGGCCCTGAGGATTTTCCTTCCCTCTCTGCTGTGGCTGCTGCTTTGCCTCGTTCTTCTTCTGCTGCTGCTTCTGATGTAGCAGCAGGAGGAGTAGGTATGCGATCATCTTTCATTCAATCATCAACACAACAAAACCAGCAACAACAACAACAATCTTCAGCCTCACGACCACCTCCACTGATTAAACTGAGCATTAAATGCCCGTGTGGAAGAAGGACCAGCCATTTTGTAGTAGAAGAAGGCCAAGAACCGCCCCAACTAGCCTGTGATGCAATATGTCAAGTAGAACGGAGAAAATTAGCCCTTGCCGATGCATTTGGTATCCCTGAATCAGACAGAAACAGCGGACTCAGTTCATTTGATAGAAACAGACGCCGGGTGGCTTCCTACAATGGCGCATTACTCTATGCAACTAAAACACACCCTAAATTGATTGAAGGCTTTGAAAAGGACCTCCACGACTTTGTCACTGATCCTTCTCAACCCAAGAGGCATGTGCTGGGGGCAATGAGTAAGGAACACCGGCAGCTGCTGCATCAACTGGCGGAACACGGTTATGGCCTGGCCACTCAAAGCGTAGGCCAAGATCCACGACGATCTGTCGAACTATTCAGAACTCATTCCACAGCACTCCCAACAAGGCTGTTATCAAGGGTAGCCCCTACTGTATCAGATGAGGAGATAGTAGCACTGATACAAGAAGCAGGGGGGCATTCAATGAGGTTTACTGATGTTGCTCCTACTACTGATATTAAATACTTTTTGAGACGGTGGGATGGGGGGTTTAGGTGTGAGTGGGAGGCGGGGGGAGACGGTGTGGTGGTTAGATTTGATAGGGAGACTGATAGAGATGAGGCATTAAATGCTCTAGGGGGGGGTATTCGAGGGGTATTTTTAATTGATAGGGCTTATAGACCAAAAGTGGCAGTGCAGACACCGTCTGGAAGTGTTGTAGTGGATGAAATCGGGGTGAGTGGTGGTGGTGGTGGTTCTGGTGGTAGTAGTTGGACTGCTGTTGCTCGCAATAATGACAGTGCTACTAGTGCTGGTGGTGGAAACAGCAAGGGAGAAGAGGTGAGTCAAATGAAACAGGGATGGCAAGTGATTGGATCATCAAAGATGGGAGGGAAGGTTGCCAGGATGAATGGAGCTGGGGAAGTGAGAAAGTAGTAGTAACAAAAAGCATGTTGCTGCACTTACTCAGGGGTTGAAAGATGGTCTGAGGAAAAAAGAGGATGGATAAAAATTTTTCAAGGGAGGGGACTGATACCTCAGTTTTTTGTGAATCCATTGATTAAAGGGTAACTTTGACAAGCATGCTGGAAGGATTGACGATCGTATATAGCTCTGGAATACTGATAATCTTAGCATTGATCGCTTTCTCAATAATGGGCTGGTTTAGCCGTCGTAAATTGATAGGTAAACACGTATTTATAACGGGTGGTAGTAAAGGTATCGGTTTAGCTGTTGCTCAGCAATGTGTCATGGAAGGCTGTCACGTTTCAATCGTTTCCAGAAATGAATCTGACCTCGCCACTGCAGTTGACCAGCTCCAACTCCTCTCAGACACTCTAGCACCAAAGCTTTCAACCAAGCAACCAGGATTCAAGCAACGCGTTACATCCATATCAGCTGACATTTGCAACTCAGATAAGGTTAGTTTATGCTTTTTTATTTCAAAAAAGAGAGTCTTTTATCCATCCACACCCACTCCAACAATTCTCTCGCACTCACACACCATTAACACCACACCACAGCTCAAACTAGCAGTAATTAAATCACAAATAGACATTGGACAACCTATAGACATAGCTATCTGCAATGCAGGCATGTGCATCCCCGGCCTTCTCCTAGATCAAGACATCTCCATCTTCCAACGCCAACTGGATCTCAACCTCCTGGCCAACATCCAACTCACCAAGCTCCTCCTCCCCGAGATGCTATCCAGAAAATCAGGCCACTTAGTCTATGTATCATCACCACTAGCAGTCATGGGATTTGCTGGATACAGCTCCTATTGCCCTTCTAAATGGGCTATGCGCGGGTTTGCTGATGCACTGAGAAATGAGGTGCAAGGGACGGGGGTGGAAGTTTCAGTGGCGTATCCACCGGACACTGATACACCGGGGTTTGCCCAGGAAAATGAGAGCAAACCAGAGATTTGTGTCAAGGTGAATGATAGTTTAGGGGTGTCTTTGTATTCGACAGAGTCGGTGGCAAAGGCAATGGTGAGGGGGTTGAGGATGAAGGGGAGGTATCATTTGCCGACGCCAGATTTGGGGTCTGGGATGTTGATAGCTGCAGTGGCAGGGTTGACACCCAAGCCGATGAATCCAGTGTTGAGTGTTTTCTTGGCTCCGATATTGGTGGTGGTGACGAGTGTGTGTAGGGTGCTGATGGATAGAGCAGCGAGGAAGTGCAATGTAGAGAAGAAGGAGAAGGAGCGGTGAGTCAGAAGGGTTGAAAAGGATGAAAGGGAGCACACAGGTGTTGTAATCAATTGCAATTTCGATTGTCGCTTTGAGCAGTAATTTTCATATTCTGGTAGTTATTCATCCACCCTAACCTAAACGTCGTATCATCTCTGCAAACATGGTGATCTCAATGCAGTTGTTGTCTTCAGGTTCTGCAGCTTCCAAAGGAAATAACGCTGTCAATAGTCTATCAATAGACTCAATTAGACCCCAAATCAATCACAGTCGACGATTACTTCTCCTGGGAGCTACAACCATCGTCCTACCATTCCTCCCACCACACCTCCCCGCTGCCTCTGCAGCTCCACTCATCCTTCCAAACAAAGAGGTAGACGACGCCACTAGTCCAATAATCCAAGACCTCCTCAAGAAGACAGCAGAGAAGAAGGATGAGAGATATAAAGAAAGATTGGATAATTACTATAAGAGGAATTTCCAAGATTATTTCAATTTTGAGATGGGAAATAGAGACGGTGTCTCAGCTGAAACAAAAGCTGAGGTCAAGGCGTGGTTGGAAAAGAATAAATGATAAAGTGTCCCAAAGCACCACCCTCGTATAACTTTCTATACATTTGTATGTCGTGTGAATGTAAACGATATTAGTGTAGTGTTACTTTGGTTTCTTTTTACCCACTCAAAAAATCGGGGGATTATAATATTTTACAACTTCTGAAGTGCTTGGTTCAAAAAAGATGCCTCATTACCGTCACCATTATGAAGTACCAGGTTCATTAATATTGTTGCTATAATAAGGAGCAGCGCTAGTTCTAATCCCTACCCTATTCAAAGCATCAGTTAAATCCTCAGTTGTCAGCACAACTCTCTTCTCTTTACTAAATCCCTCTGCCTTTTGATGTGTCACCAAGGCCTCTCTCCGTGTTTTGTATATGTTATGTGCCTCTTCTAATACCTCGCTCATGAATTTCTGTGTAGCTAAGGATACAAGTCTAAGTGTAGGGAGGTCTCTGCATTCACTGCCGTTTCTTCTCATTTCATAGTGTGTCAGTTCGTCTGGTATCTGTGAAAGAGAAATGGAGGAGGAGAGAGAGGTGAGAGACGGGGGGATGTTGGGGTGGATGGCAGAATGGAAACACGGATATTGCACCAATCATTGAATCTACTGATGAATCTGTCTTGAATAGACTTACTGTAGTCCTGTACTCCGGTAATGCGTCTAATAGCTCTTGTAATTTCTTTTCTAAACTCATCTTTGATTGAAATCACCTTGTGCAAAGCAGTTGGGCAGTTGGGAGGTTTTAAAGGGTATTATGTGCAACAATAGACTTCGGATATTTCAAATATTATTGAATTCTATGTCCCAGATCAGCTTTAAGAGAAAAGGGGAAAAGTTTGGAAGCAATGATACAACTTGCAAAGCCAATTTCCGTTGAATTGGCAAGCGCATTGCGTAGCTGCACCAATAACATGCTTTAATACATTGCGTAGCTACAATTTAGAATGAATAGATTTGCAAAATATAAAAAATTGAGAAGCGATCGAATACCCCATCTGAGAGTTTTGAATCTGCGAATCTTTTGCAATATGACCTCCGAAACTGACAAATTACGAGTTTTATGCCTTCATGGGTACAGTCAAAATGCCGAGGTAGGTTTTGATCCCCTTTAACTAGACGAGAGAGTAAAAATTATTACACATCTCCCCCAACATCTCACCCTTGCTCTCTACCATCCCTTTTCCAAACCACCTCTAAAAATTCTCAGATATTTCGGTCAAAGATAGGCTCCACCAGAAAGGCTCTCAAGAACAGATGTGAATTTTTCTTTGTTGATGCCCCCTTCCTAGCCGTAAGCGCTCCCCCCATTGAAGAAGATGATGCCAACGCCAACAACAACGACACCAATACTGACGGTCAACCACAACAACAAGGTAGAAGTTGGTGGCAATGGACTGATATAGAGCCTGGAACACAACCTTCTAAAGCAACAAAATATATAGGATTGGAAACATCTCTAGATACAATAAACGAAGCAATAGAGCAACATAAACCAATACATGCATTATTGGGATTTAGCCAGGGCGCTACAATGGCAGCACTGTATCTCTCTAGTGCTGGTAAAGGTGACGATGATGGTGTTACTACTGGAGGAGGTCATTTACAAGACATTAGGCTAGCTTTAATAGTATCTGGATTCCTACCGAGAGATAAAAGCTATGCCGAGGTCATAACAGCAGTGAAACCCAGCATACCGACGTTGTTTGTAGTAGGGGAGCAGGATGAGTTGGTACGGGAAGAGAAGAGTGCTGAATTGTGGGCGAATTTTAAGATTAAGGGGGTGTATAGACATAAAGGATCGCATTTTGTGCCTACATGTAGTGGAGAGTATAAGACTGCTGTGATTAAGTTTCTGGATGAGCATGGGAAGAAGAGGGAATGAATGAGGAGGGGGAGAGAGCCATGGCCATGTCGGTTCAGGAGGTATGGAGGACAAAAACCCAAGGGAAGGAGCTTTTCGGGTGTAAACGTTTGTATTTTAATGATAAGGGTAGTCACTTGATACATAATGATAAGCAGCTATCATTCTTAACGCTACCCTGTCTTTAGAAAAAAATTGAAATAAAAAATAAGGAATCGCTTTATTTGTTGCAAAGTTTCTAGATATTCGACTTAGCACACACATAGCACAGAGTTGATAGAATTAAATTAGTTGATATGGATCGTCCCTTGAGCAATGAAGCGCACAGAAGGGTCGTTATGGAAGAATTTCTGAGCAACCTGATGGCCGCTAATGAGCGTGCTGCAGCAAGATATAACGCAAATATAGAACCAGACGATCCATCTCCTCCTCAGAGACGCCTTGGCATCGAGGCTGGTCGCCAAATGGCCCCCCATAGATATCCACCCGCTCCTTCAGGCACTGTCGTCAACCTCAACGCTCCAGAAGATACCTGGCGTTCATCAGAGGCCGATGCAGCTTTCCCTCAGCACCTCCTTCCTGCTGCCCTCATCAATCATGAAGGTAGCCAAGACGAAGACTACGAAGTCAATGGCGATGAAGAAGATGAAGAGGATGATTACGAAGAAGAAGGGCAAGACGACGATGACGACGAACTTCATCAACGTGCTCGCCGCCGTCGTCGACGCAGCTCCCCCAGTTTTGAACGCCCCTTCACTAACATGACCAGGGGAGACTTTGATATTATAGACAGTCGCGTGGACAGTCTCTTCCGTTCCTACGCCCTAGCCCTCGACCAGCGTCTCCAACCCAATGCTCGCAATCCTGTAGACACCAGTAAAGTCTACTCCTCCCTCCCTCCTCCCTGCTCCTTCCTCCACCCAGGCACCTCCTACAGAGGAGAACAGCTCTTCACTGCTGCCATTCATAAATCAGACTCCTGGAGGGTTGCAGTCAACATTAACTCCTACATTCCATTAACAGGCGAACTAGCTGGAACAATGTATGCCAATAACGTCAGTCAAATCCACGCCAAAGACCTCCCAGTACGTACCTTTTTCGAAGGAGAAATCATCGACATCGTCAACCATTCCTTCTACACCTCAGAGTTTTCCGCATCAGCACTCACAGACCTTCGCCATTGGAGCAAATTTCCTTCCTTTAAAGATCTCAAAGCGGAAGCAGTCGTCCAAGGAGGAAGAGTACAGCACTTAGACTCCCACCCATTCATCTACATGAGGTGGAAGGAGAAGTTCTTTATTGGTAATGATGGGTGTAAAGCTGACTCAGCAGGGAGGTTGACTATTGCTGGGTTTTATTATGTTTGTCTGAACAGAGTGACTGGTGACATGGATGCGTATTACTGGGATCCAACGGGGCCTCCTGAGCAGAGGTTGACTTTGAAGGTGGAGCCTTCTAATGATAAGGGGGGGTTTGGGTTTGGTTGTGTAGAGGTGTGCTAGAATTTAGATAGATAGATTAGTATTGTAAAGGTTTTGTGGTGTTGTAGGTGGGGAGAA
>Ga0209986_10003630_pt1 | contig 13441 bp, 8 predicted proteins | sample BlataG_FD_183168 | JGI IMG/M metagenome (GOLD analysis project Ga0209986, IMG submission 183168) | Deep subsurface microbial communities from Black Sea to uncover new lineages of life (NeLLi) - Black_00105 metaG (SPAdes) (version 2) | ecosystem: Environmental > Aquatic > Marine > Oceanic >...
AGAGGCCTCGCTTACTGAGGACCATTCGGGGAATGGGTTACCGTCTCGATTTGCCCCAATAGTTATCGGCCTGTCATAAACCGGCTGACGCCCGTAAGGGCGTCTTTTAGTTTAAGGGATTTTATGCTCGACGGGGGTCTGCGACCCCCGCCATAGGCCAATATACTTATCGATGAGCAAGAACATCAGCAGGGACCCTGCTGGAACGAGAAGAGGGTCTGTCCAATGATCTTTTGGGACAGTCCCTTTTGGTTTAAGGGTTCCAATTTAAATCTGCACTTAGAATCCAAGCGCGATAAAAGGAAGTGGGGAAAATGCAGGAGTGACATGCTCCCCCCACTAAAGTGAGGGGCATCTTTCTATGCTTCGTAGACCATATGCCTTTTGGGCAAGACTACGGGGACTATCACAGCCCCACTACTCCATAGACTTCAAGGAGATACATTGAACAAGTTTCGTCCAATCACATTGATTATAACATATTTCCGCCTGTATCCCCCATTTATAAAAGGGGGGATACAGGCGGTGAAACCCTCTAAAAGGAAACCTTGACATTGCGCGTGGTCAGACCTGAGCGACTTTGTGAGTCAATGGCACGGATACAGAGGGTGTAGGTGCCAGGTTGATCGTATTCATGTCCTAATTGGAGATCGATGAAGTCTTCCCGCCAAGGTCGGACTGATTGAGATCGGCTGTGAAAAACGCGTCCGGCATGGTTCCAATCCACTTCCCACAGAACCAGGTTTTCAGGAAATGAATCGGATAGTGCGTTGTTGGATTGCAGTCCCTCAAGCTTAATTATGACCTGCGCATCTAATTGGGAGAGCGTGATCTGTGGCTGCAACGAATTGTGGTTTTTCTCCTCATCAGCCTTATAGACCGTGAAAGGTTTGTCGACATTTTTTAGCATGAATCGCCGATATGTTGTGTGAATGGCCTGATGAGACCGATCGCAAGCCAGCCAATGCCTGGAAAGATGGGAGGCGACAACCGGGGTCGTGCCTGAGCCGCAGAAAAAGTCGGCAACAACTTCGCCGGGGTTGCTTGAAGCCTTGATGATACGCTCTAGAAGGGCTTCCGGCTTTTGGGTTGGATAACCGGAGCGCTCCTTATGCATGCGGGCGACGACAGGGAAGTACCACCAATCTTCTGGAACTTTGCCCCGAGCCAGATCTGGTACCTTGCCAAACCCAGCTTTCGGGGAACTGTCAAAGGTCTTTACGGTAGAAGGATTGTATGCCACGCGCACCGCGTCAGCGTTGAAGGTGTAGTCCTTCGACTTTGTGTAGACCAGAATCGTGTCGTGTTTGCGTTTAAAAGCTGAGCGGATGGGCGAAGGACCATGGTAGATCCAAACGATTTCGTTTAGAAACCTATCCGGTCCAAATATTTCGTCAAGCAGTATGCGGGCATACGCGGAAGCATGCCAGTCTAGATGAAGATAGAGCGTACCCGACGGAGCCAGAAGTTGGTACATGAGTTGCAGGCGGGGGTAGAGCATATCGAGGTAGGTTGCGCCGTTTGGCCAAGTATCACGATAGCCGTCTACCGTACGCCATTCGGATGGGCGGCGGGAATCTTCGCCACGCCCGATTCGTGCAGCGTAAGCTTTGCCAGTGAGGAATGGCGGGTCGACGTAGATCAGGTCAATCCGTTCCTCCCATTCCGGTAGCAGCGCGGCCATGACGGTGAGGTTGTCGCCCAAGATCAACTGTCCACCAAAATCTGTAATGGGGTCAACACCGGGGGGATAGGCTTCTACCTGAATTTGTAGGTTGGCCGCTGATGGTTCATATGTGCGGCGGCCAGGCCACTCAAGACGGGCGAATGGTTTACGATGATGTCTGCGTTTCATTTATCTAAATGACTTAGCCTGCTGATAAAGGCAGTCACTAGCAGGAAAAGGGCTTTCTCGAATTTGGGTTCTTTTCAGTGCAGTCATTGCTATTTACAACCGAATTATTTCTTGAGCAGGTCGGCTGACGAAGGCTGACACCGCTTCAGAGGGCGGCGTCGTCGATGGCTACATCACTCTCGGCGCCTCAATACCTAAAAGACGCAAAGTATTTTCCATGGTCTGCCTAGCGGCGGCGGTGATACGCAAACGGGCATCCTTCATTTGTTTACTCTCCGCTTGGAGAACCCGGGCGGTGTGGTAGAAGCTGTGGAAAATCCTGGCAAGTTGGTGGGCGTAATTTGCCATATGTAATGGTTTGTAGTCCGTTGCAGCCTGTTGCACGATTACTGGAAAGCGTGAAATCAACTCAATCAGCTGCACCTCCATTGGCATGAGCTCATACTCGAACGAAGCTTCCGAGGGTAGAGGACCGGCTTTTCTGAGGATGCTGTTCGCTCGTACATGAGCATTCTGAATATACGGTGCCGTCTTACCGTCAAAGCTCAGGGCGTTATCCCATTCAAATACGATGTCCTTGTTGTTGTCCACCGAAAGTAGACTGTAGATCAGTGCTCCAAGGCCTACCTGGCGGGCGACCTCCTCCCGCTGTTCTTCAGGCAGATCCGGATTCTTTTCAGCGATGATATCCAATACCCGTTTCTGGGCTTCGTTAAAAACGTCCATGAATAAAACAATATTGCCTCGACGGGCTGACATTGTGCCTTCGGGGAGGGTGACGAAGCCATAAGCGAGATGATGACACTTGGAGGCTTGTGGGAACCCCCACAGTTCGAGGATTTTAAATACCTGCTGAAAGTGTAGGCTTTGCCGTACATCAACTACATACACTGAGCGATCGACGTTGTATTTCTCGAATTTTTGTTTTGCAAGGGCGAGGTCTTTGGTCGAATACAATGTAGTGCCATCACTGCGGAGGATGACCGAAGTGCGATACTTCTCCTTGCCCAGCCCCAACTTCTCATCGATCTTGACGATCACCGGTCCTTCAGGACGTTCATCCTCAGCAATACCCAAGTTGATCAACTCATCTACTATCGCTTTCGCTGGTTCGTCGACTTCGCTTTCGAAGAAGAAGACATCAATTTTCACCCCAAGAATCTTCAGGATCTCATCCAACTCATCAAGGCTCCACTGTCGCGTCGTTATCCACAAATTCCGGACTTGAGAATCGCCAGCATCCCACATCTGGTACATTTCACGGCGTTCGGCTTCATAAACCTCTCGCTGAGCTTTTTCTTCCCCTGTTTCACCCTCTTTCGGCGTTAACAACGCGGTAGCCTCAGAGTAGATGTTTGCCAACCACTGACCACGCTGGTGAACGCCTTCCGGCTCTTGATCCACATAAAATTTCTGGTAAGCCCACATGCATGTGATGACACCCAATCCAATGTCACCCGGATATGAGGCTCGTATAGTTTCGAAACCGGCGAATTCAACCAGGCGGGCAAGCGCTTCACCCAATACGGTGTTGCGGGCATGCCCGATGTGGAAAGAATGATGGGTGTTGGGCTGCGCATACTCGACCATCACCCTCTCGCGTTTAGGAGCACCGCGACCGAAGTTTTCGCTTTGTTCAAGGACAGTGTTTACCACACGGCGAGTGTAGACCGCTGGATCGATGTATAAGTTTAAGTAACCACGCTCAGCTTCTGAATGCGCGAAGCTGGCAACAATGCCAATGTCGTTGAGAATCGCCTCGGCAATCTCTTGAGCCCGTGCCGGTACATTTATCTCTTTCCCTGCCCGAGCCTCAGCAGCCGCGGCCTGGAAGCATGTATTGGTGCCAAATCCCCACTGACCTTTGAAGGGAGTAGGCACCCACTCAATGCGATCAGGGATGGGGATCTTTAAACGTTTGAGTGCACTCTCGATGTTCTTTGTAGCAAGAGTTAGCTCTTGATCGAACATGATATATTCCTTTAGCCGGTGGGATTATAGCATGCTGGCATTGCATAGACGCGAACACGACGCACTACCTGGTGCGTCGTGGATTGGATATTCAGTGCTCCAATAATGGATATTGACTAAGAGGTCTCCTCCAACGCAGCCAGGTGCTTCATAAGACGGCTCTTACGGCGTGCAGCATTCTTGCGATGGATTACACCTTTGGACGCGGCCCGGTCCAATGTACTGACCGCCTGCCGGACTGCTTCGTTCGCCGATTCGGCGTCGTTTGTTTCAAGTGCTATGCGAGCACGTTTTACGTAAGTACGTGCTTGGCTGTTATAGATCCGATTGCGTATACGGCGTTTGGCATTCTGTCGGATTCGCTTTTTGGCTGAAGCTGTGTTTGCCAATGTGTCCTCCATGGACTGTTTATTTGTCCAAGTGGAATTTTAGCCCAGGCTGGGCGTTATGTCTAGGGTCCGCTTATACTCATTCAATATGCTGCTGACGGAATAGGATTTCTTTCGGTGAGATTCCACAAAGTTTGCATTTCTGGTGACTTATGTTATGAATGCTATATATATATCCTGAGCCCACAATTACAGTCTTTGGGTCGTAAGACACAGTAGACCACCTGCATATGAGCAGCAAGAAATCTGATTGGTCTCATAGACTATGACCTCATTAAAACTTTCCCAATGTCAATTGAAAGTCATAAATGCTCCTATCGTCGGTACGATATTCCTTGAAGGACCGGCAGGAACGGGTAAGACTACAACCGGCATCGCACGGACCCTTCATTTGCTCGCTAACGGTGTCAGGGCTGACTCAATTCTGGTCTTAACGCCGCAAAGGACACTGGCTAGCCCCTACTATTCTGCTGTGCATCGACCGGATCTGGTTGCCGGAGGGCAGGTTACAATTCTAACTGTGGGTGGCCTAGCACGACGTATGTTGGACCTCTTCTGGCCATTGGTTGCTGAACAAGCAGGGTTTGCACAACCCGACTGTCCACCGACATTTCTCACCCTGGAAACCGTCCAGTATTACATGATGCAGATAGTCCAACCTCTTGTAGGACAGGGCTTCTTCGAGACAGTGACTATTCTCCGCAATCGACTTTATAGTCAAATCCTCGACAACCTGAACAAGGCTGCTGTAGTTGGCTTTCCTCACACCGAATTCAGCGAGCGTCTTAAAGCTGCTTGGGTTGGTGATCCAAGTCAGAAGCGAATTTTCGAAGAAGCGCAAACGTGCGCTAATGCCTTTCGAGCAACCTGCTTGCGCCGTAATTTATTAGATTTCTCACTGCAAATAGAAGTATTTACCAAATACTTATGGTCCCTACCACTCTTCCAAGAATATCTAGTGGATCGCTTTCATCATCTCATCGTCGACAGCATTGAGGAAGACACGCCGATCGCGCACGATCTGCTGGCTGATTGGTTGCCTAATACTGAATCGGCTCTCTTGATCTACGACATCGGAGGAGGTTACCGAAGGTTCTTAGGCGCAGACCCTCAGCATGCTCTTACACTCAAATATATTTGCAGTGAGCAGATCGTCTTCGACAAATCCTTCAACATTAACGCTGATATACAGGCTTTCGGTGCCCACCTTTCGGGTAAATTTAACCAACCATCAGTGGAGTTGGTTGGAGATGTCCGCAATGTCCTTCGGTTTAAATACCACCGTTATCATCCTCAGATGCTTGACTGGGTGACGGAACAAATAGCGCTCCTGGTGCATGAACGCGGTGTTCCACCCGGAGAAATCGTAATTTTAGCGCCCTTTATGACCGATGCTTTGAGTTTTTCGTTGAAGGATCGACTAAGCAGGAAATCGATCACCTCCCACACGCATCGGCCTTCGCGAGCATTGCGTGAGGAGCCGGTCACACAATGTCTACTTACTCTAGCTGCCCTATCAAACCCACAGTGGGGGCTCAAGCCGGCTTCCATTGATATTGCCAACGCTCTGACTATAGCGATAGAGGAACTGGACTTCGTCAGATCTCATCTATTGGCGAAGATCCTATATCGTGTCCGTGATGGAACACCTACTTTGGAGCCTTTTGACCAAATTAAGCCCGAAATGCAGGAGCGGATTACTCACCTCATAGGCGAACGATATGAGGGTCTTAGAACGTGGATCGAAGACCAGCCGGTGGGCCCGGAAACCGAGCTTGATCATTTCCTGGGCCGACTCTTCGGAGAAGTCCTTTCCCAGGCCGGATATGGTTTTCACAACGACCTTAATGCTGGTGTAGTTACAGCTAACCTGATCGAATCAGTTTACAAGTTCCGCAGGGTGCTCAGGGATGAACTTCTCTCTCACAGTTTATCACCCGGGGGAGAATACATTCGGATGGTGCAGGATGGATTGGTCGCTTCCCAGTACATTCGTAGTTGGGATTTAGTCCGGAAGGATTCGGTACTGCTGACTCCGGCTTATACGTTTCTAATGGCAAACCGATCGGTTGGTTTCCAATTCTGGTTGGATGTCGGGGGAGGTGGATGGTGGGAGCGTCTCTATCAACCGCTCACCCATCCTTATGTACTCAGCCGTCATTGGCCGGCAGGCATGGTCTGGACTGACTCAGATGAGTTCAAGACTCGTCAAGAGGCACTTCATGCCTTGACCCAGGGCTTGATCCGTCGCTGCCGCCGAGGGATCTTCCTTGGTTTGAGTGAGTTGGGAGAGGGTGGGTATGAGCAGCGGGGCCCACTTTTACGTGCAATCCAACAGGTACTTCTGGATTTGCCGTATGAGGGAGTGGAAGGTGTTTAAACCACGACCGTTGCAGCAGGAGGTCTTGAATTACACTGGAAGAAAGATGGGGGTCTCTGCTGTACCTGGGAGTGGTAAGACCCAAACACTCTCATACTTGGTGGCCGAGTTGATCGTTCGTGGGGTTATCGGACCTGATCAAGAGGTACTGGTGGTTACGTTGGTTAACTCTGCAGTGGATAATTTCTCACACCGGGTAGCCAGTTTCATCCAGCAGCGGGGTTTGGTGCCGAGGATTGGCTATAGGGTACGGACGCTACATGGATTAGCCCACGACATCGTGCGCGAGCGACCAGCATTGGCTGGATTATCCGATGGATTCCAGATCATCGATGAACGGGCAGCGGAGCAGATCCTTCTGGGGGCGACTGCTGCCTGGTTGAGTGGCAACCAGCATGTGATCGACGAATTCCTCGCCCCTGAAATTGAGGGGTTAAGTGGTGAGCGCATACGTCGGAGAGAGTGGCCCGATTTGATTAAGGGGCTGGTGAGTGACTTGATCAGGCAGGCGAAAGACATACAGATTTCGCCTAGTGAGCTTCACCTCAAACTCGATGAATTTAACGCCACAATCCCATTGCTTGAGATGGCATGTACAATCTATGCTGACTATCAGCGTGCGCTTACCTACCGCGGTGCAGTCGATTTCGACGATCTGATTGGCAAAGCCCTCCAGGCGCTTCAATCGGATCCGGATTACTTGGCCCGGCTTCGCCATCGCTGGCCTTTTATCCTTGAAGATGAGGCTCAGGATAGCAGCCGTTTGCAGGAGGAAACCCTGAGATTACTATCGGGTCCGGAAGGAAATTGGGTGCGAGTTGGTGACCCGAATCAGGCTATTTTCGAGACCTTCACCACAGCCAGTCCCCAGTTTATGCGGGATTTCTTGCAGGAATCCGATGTCGTTGCCCGTGAATTACCGAATTCAGGTCGTTCAACAGAGAGCATCATCAAGTTGGCGAATGAATTGATCGACTGGACTCAAAATGAACATCCGTTGCCTTCAATACGAAGTGCGTTATCTGTGCCGTATATTAAACCCACCCCTCCCGGTGACCCTCAGCCCAATCCGTTTGACTCCCCGGAGGGAATTCACCTAATTGACCTGATGTATACACCCCAGGAAGAGATCCAGGCAGTTGCTACCTCAATCGAAAAATGGCTGCCGGACCATCATGATAAGACAGTCGCCGTTCTGGTACCTACCAACCACCGTGGTTTTAAGTTGGTCAACGAACTTAAGCTCCGAAATATTCCGATTGTGGAAATCCTGCGTAGCACGCGTCCCACGCGCGAGGTTGCTGGAGCATTGACCTTGGTCCTCAAATACCTATCCGAGCCTACGTCACCCCGCCTGCTGGGGAAAATCTATCAAGTGTGGCGCCGGGAGGAGCGTGCTGATGAGGCTTCAAATGTGCGCCTATCCCGCGGTATTAACCTGCTTCGAAAATGCCGTTGGGTAGAAGGTTACCTTTGGCCAAGACCTGATCGAGACTGGCTGACAAATTTACAGCATGAATTAAAGGATCCTGAACTTATCGGCCAGTTGCACGACTTCCGGACTATGGTTCAGCGTTGGCAAAGGGCTATGCCGTTGCCGATTGATCAGCTCATTCTCACCCTGGCTCAAGATCTCTTTTCAGAACCAGAGGACTTGGCGGTAACATACAAGTTGGCAGTCGTCCTCCGAAGGGTAAGTGACGCAAATCCTGAATGGCGATTACCCGAGTTCGCCGGTGAGTTGGAGTTAATTGCCATGAATGAACGACGATTCCTCGGCCTTAGCCAGGATGACCTCGGATTTGACCCGGAGCAGCATAAAGGGGAAGTCGTGGTGGCTACAATTCATAAGGCGAAAGGACTGGAGTGGGACCGTGTGTACCTGATGTCGGTCAATAACTACGACTTTCCCTCCGGAGAACCCCACGACACTTTTATATCGGAAAAATGGTTTGTACGTGGAAGATTGAATCTGCAGGCAGAGTTGCTGGCTCAGTTGCGAGCGTTTCTTGAGGATGAACCAATGGCCTCATATATAGAAGGCATGGCGACCAAACAAGCTCGGTTGGGTTATGCTGCCGAGCGACTACGTCTACTATATGTGGGTATCACCCGAGCCAAGGAGGAATTAATCATCACATGGAATATCGGGCGACGGAGAGACAAGAAGCAGTCCACACCATTCGTCGCCCTGCAGGCTTTCTGGGAGGGGATCATCGATGATCCTGCCGACTGATTTTCAATTCAATCAAGCCAATCTCCAGGATTACGTTGACTGCCGGAAAAGGTTTCAACTGCGATACCTGCTACAAATCGCATGGCCAGCGATCGGGATCGAACCAGCCCTGGAGCATGAACGGTTACTTCGATTGGGTGCAGAACTTCATCGCATGATCCAGCAGCATACGCTTGGGGTGTCGGAGGAACGGCTTAATCGGGTTGTGCAGGATGATGACCTCAACCGTTGGTGGCAGAATTATCTACAGTTCTTACCAACTAACCTGCCCCAAGAGCGCCATCCAGAAACATTATTATCCGCACCCATTGCTGGTCATCGTCTGGTGGCTAAGTTTGACCTGCTTGCAATAAACCCAGGCGAAAGGGTGGTAATTGTCGATTGGAAGACTTCACTCCGGCGACCATCAAAACGTTGGTTGGTGGAACGTCTGCAAACCAGGGTTTATCGCTATATGATCGTCAGAGCTGGTTCTTATCTTAACCGGAGTGAGCCCATCCACCCAGAGCAAGTGGAGATGATTTACTGGTTTGCCAATTATCCATGGAGGCCTGAGCGTCTCGGTTACGATGACGTTCAATACAAGGCGGATGATGTGTTTCTTAATTGTTTGTTGGCGGAGATCGAAGGCTTGGATGAGGATGAATTCGATCTGACGGATCAGAATGAGCGATGTCGATATTGCTGTTACCGATCTCTTTGTTTGCGGGGGGTGAAGGCGGGAGAGATAGACAGTTTCTGGGAGGAGATAGAGAGTTCATATAAGCACGATGCCGATTGGGAATTCAACCAAATTGCCGAAAGTGAGTATTAATGCAGGGTGCGGCTACAGTGATGCTAGAGCCAATCGAATACCATTTACAAACTGATAACACCATCTATCACATCCTTCAAGTGAAAGCCATGAGCTCCAGTATAAGGATATTCATCCCAAGTCTGAACCAAACCTCTCCTTGCGGGTTTTTTAGCAATGTATCGTATTTGAGCAGACAAATCTTCATTTTGTCGAATGATATGGTCAAAGAATCCTCTTTGCCAACGATACATCGGGCGATGTTCACCAAGCCAGAAGCCTGATTGCTGTTTATAATCCACTATCGCTCTCCATGCATCTGCCGAAGAAGTTGTTCATCGTAAGATCAAATGTACGTGCTCTGGCATGAAGCAATAAATCAATGCTATACAGTCATTTTTCTTAATCGCCGAGAGCAAGAATTTTACGAATAAATCAGCCACCGGTGTGTCTATGAAGAGAGGTCGCTTTTTATCTACACACACTGTGAAAGCTACTGTTACATCGCCATGGTAAGCATCACATGGCAAGCGGTGTGGTTTTTGTCGAATTTGATCCTTTAGAATTGGCATAATTTTCCCCATAGCATAATGTAGCCGCAGGCTTCAGCCTGCGATGTGTACCATAAAGGGTGTGGCTATTATGGATGCAATGGGAGCTGGATGCGAAAAGCACTCCCGCCGCCGGGATTATCCTCCACCCATATTTTTCCCCCATGGGCGGTCACCGCCATTTTGGAGAAGGCAAGACCTAGTCCTGTTCCACGGCGTCGGCCTGCGACTCCAGGTACTTGCCCGAACCGTTTGAAGATCCGCTCACGGAACTCCTCAGGCACTCCAGGACCGGTATCGGCAACAGTAATGATCACCTCTTCCCCCTCACATTCAACTTTAAGGTCGATCTGCCCACCAGCAGGTGTAAACTTCAGGGCGTTATCGAGTAAATTGGATAATACGCGTCGAAGTTTTTCCTCGTCCGCGGTGACCTCAGGCAATCCATCGGCCACATTGAGATTGAGAATGATGCCATCCTCGTTAGCCTCATAGACGAAGATCTCAACCAATTCTTCACATAAGACATCTAATGATAGGGATTGCAATGAAAGGCTCAACTCGCCTGATTCAAGCTTGGCGATATCGAGTAGGGAATTTACCAAGCCCAGCATTTGCTGAACGCTGTGGTTGGAAATCGAAAGCGCCTGCTTGACTACCGGTGACGCTTCATCATCGGCTTGTGCCTTGTCAAGCAACTTGATGCTGCCAAGGATGGTTGTCAACGGGCTACGCAAATCGTGAACGATCATTTCTGTGAGTTGTTCACGTGTCTGGCTAAGCTCGCGTTCTTCGGAAATATCACGCAGAACCACCAGCCAACCTATCAATTGATCGTTAATATCATGCACTGGAGCTTCTGAACGCTGAAGAGTAGAACGACTGGGATGCTCGACCTCAAATGTGGAAATACCCCATTGTAGGGGTTGCCTACTTCGTAATGTGGTTAGGATATTCGCCAATTCGTCTGATTGATAGCCGAGGTGGTCTGCCATATGCAACTTCTCCTCGGAGAGGTTGCTGCCGACAAGCTCATCGACACGAAGTCCGGTAAGCGTCTCAAGCTGCTGGTTGGCAAGGACGATCTTACCTTGGGCATCGACCATCAACATGCCTTCCTGAGTGGAGTTCAGAACCGCCATCAATAGGTTATGGCTTTCCCGGATGCGACGGAAAAGGTCAGTATTTTCAAGAGCGATCGCCGCTTGGCTAGCAATAGTCTGTGCGGTACGAATTGCATTTTGGTCAAAAAAACGCTCGGCGTGATTGAAAACCTCTATTAGACCCAGAGTCTGATCACCCACAATGAGTGGAACAGCTAACAGAGTACCAGCTTGGCGAAATTCGGCTAGATAGCGGTGGTCGGCTGCACTGGGAGCATCTTTCAGACTCCATTGAACCGTCTTGCGTTCCTCGAGGCAGGTGGCAAGGGTTGGGACATCATTGGTGGTGATAGTTGCATGAGTTTGTCCGTTTACTGGTTTCCCGTCTTGGATAACTGCCTGTGAAATTAACGTACAGCTTACGGGATCCCATCGAGATACGCGAGCGCCGTCGGCTGAGAGAGCGACGGCTATGCTGTCAACTACAGCCAATGCCACGACCTCACTTTCATAACTGGCGGCAATCTGAGTGCTGGCCTGGTAGAGCAAAGACTGTTCACGGAAGTGGGTTTCGATCTGTTGATAAAGCGTTGCATTAGCTAACGCCACAGCAGCTTGCCGCGCAATCTGAGCTAAGAGATACTCATGATCTTCGGTGAAAGCCCCTAGGGTGGATGCCTCGACTGTGATGACTCCCAGGACACGTCCCTGGCTAAGGATTGGTATGGCTAATAAGCTTCGTGTGACACTGGCACACCAATCTGTGCAACATGAATCTTGGAGGACATCTGGCACGTTGCAGATCTCCGCAGATTGGAATACCCGTCCGAGCATGCCCAGATTTGTGGGGTGGATCTTGTCCGGATCAATGACCGGAGAGTCAGCGGGGTAGCCTCGATGGGCGACGATGTGTAAACCTTCAGATTCAGGTTCGTATATCGAAAGGTGACCAATTGTTGTCTTAGGTACGTTCAGCGCGTGGGTAAGAATGACCTCGAAAAGTTCATCCGTGTTTAGCATTGCAGTCATTTCGCGCCCAACAGCATCCAAGGCGGCGAGTTGGTCTACTCTGCGGCGTAGAGCTTGATCGGTTTCAGCGTGGGCACGGGCGTTAGCAACCGCGAGTGCGGCTTGTGCGGCGAAGGTCTTCAACATATCGACCGGATCAGTTCGGAAACGTTGAGGCTCTGAGAAGTAAACCGATAGTTGACCAATCGTACCGGAGGGAGTGATAAGCGGGAAGTCCGCATATGCGTATATCCCCTCTGCGTGCATCTGCTCAATGATAGGTTTAGATAGTTTAGATTTGGACACGTCTGGGACAAGGACTGGTGTCTCGCTGTGGTATGCCTGGATTCGTTCCCGATCCTCCTGAGGAATGATCTTCCATGCTTGGGTGAACTCGGCGGAAAAGTTAATCGCTCGGGCGAGGAACAGGTGTCTAAAATCCCTGTCGAAGAGGAATATGGCGGACTTTTGCCCACCACCGACACGGATCATCGATAAGCAAACCAATTCCAGTGCTCGATCCGGGTCAAGGGTCGAGCTCATGGAAGCGGTGATTTCGTTAAGCAGGGTTAAGGCTTGGGCTCGATTTCTTGTTTGTTCGTAGAGCAGAGCATTTTCAATCGCGACAGATGCTTGTCCGGCTAGAGTCGCTATGACATCAAGGTCCTTTTGGGTCAATATTTTACTTGGGTTAGTGTGAAAGACTGTCAGGCAACCAATGGTGCGATCTGAAGCTAGAAGAGGTACTCCCAACCAAGCTTGTGGGGGGGTGTGCTTATGAGCCAAATCCGCTTCACTTAAGACCCGCAGAGCTTCACGCGGTATGAGGATGGGTTCACCAGTACGAATAACACGATCAGACAGGCAGTCAGCAATTGGCCTACTAGACCAGTCTTGCTGGGTGCCATTCATCACTGCTAGAGGGTAGGAGATTAAGTCATCATCAGGATCGTGGAGTGCGATATAGAAGTTGTTGAGCTGGAGCAGATCTGTGACTTGAGAATAAATCGTTCTCAGTAGAGCCTCCAAATCCAAACTTGTGGGCATTGCCTGGCTGACCCGACTGATGGTTGAGAGCTCCTGGACACGTCTCTTGAGGTCGCGCTCAGCGACCGTCAGATTGCGCACAATCGGAGATATGGTTGCTACTATGAC
>Ga0209986_10003631_pt1 | contig 13437 bp, 11 predicted proteins | sample BlataG_FD_183168 | JGI IMG/M metagenome (GOLD analysis project Ga0209986, IMG submission 183168) | Deep subsurface microbial communities from Black Sea to uncover new lineages of life (NeLLi) - Black_00105 metaG (SPAdes) (version 2) | ecosystem: Environmental > Aquatic > Marine > Oceanic >...
GTGTTTTTCCTCACTTTTTCTTTTAATACAAATGCTCAATTTGATATTAAAGCAAAAGCTAAACAGAAATTAGAAGAGAAACTGAGTAAAAAAAAGCAGAAAGAAGAGGAAGAACAGAAAGAACAGGAAACCAAAGAAGTAAAGGAAGATGTTTCTAATGAAGAAGTTTCTGATAAAGAAATATCCGGTACTGCTGAACAACCACAATCTCCTGAGGAACAACTAAAAGCCTGGTCAAATTATAATTTCGTCCCTGGTGATAAGATTATTTTTGAAGATGACCTTTTATGGGAGGAAAACGGTGAATTCCCTTCAAAATGGGATTTAAAGCAAGGAATTGCTGAAAATGCAATGATTGGAAATGAAAAGGTGATAAAATTTTCTGTTGATAAAGATATAATTTTCCCGTTAATGAAAACAGAGGAGGATTACCTTCCCGATAAATTCACCATTGAATTCGATGCTTATTTTAATCGTGAAATAGATGAGGATGGGGATCCTGAACCTTGGCAAACAGAATATTATGTTTGGCTCTGGAATATTAAAAATTATGATGAAGATTATTTTGAGAGATGGGCTGCAGGCAATAGAGAAGATAAAGATTTACAAAGAATTACTATTGACTATGATAAAGTTTATATGTTTGATAAATATAAAAGTCAAATACCCGTGGATCCATCAGAAGAAAAGCTTTTATCAAAATGGCGTCATGTTGCCATTGAATTTAATATAAGGTCTTTAAAGGTATATTTAGACCAGCACAGATTATTAAATATTCCAAATATTAAATGCAATCCGTCAGCCTTTTTTATAGGTAATGTGTCTGATGACATGGAATGGATACCGGGTGCACCTGATGTTCTGATTAAAAACATCCGTATAGCCGAAGGAGGAAAAAAATATTATGAACGGTTTATGACCGATGGAAAGATTGTTACTACCGGTATTAAATTTGCTTCGGGAAAATCTGATGTCAAGCCCGAATCAATGGGTGTAATTAATAAAATTGTCGAACTAATGAATCAACATCCTGAGGTCAATTTCAGCATAGAAGGTCATACCGACAGTGATGGGGATGAAGCTTTAAATCAGACACTTTCAGAAAAAAGGGCAAAGGCAATAAAAGCAGAATTCGTCAGGCTGGGTATTTCTGAAAACAGGTTAAAGACAAAGGGTTGGGGAGAAAGTAATCCTGTTGATGAAAATTCCACACCTGAAGGAAAGGCAAATAACAGAAGGGTTGAATTTGTGAAATTTTAAATAGATATTATGTTGAGAGTTCTTAAATTCTAATTAATTGACGCTTAAAATTGAACATTGTAACTAAATATATAAATGCCTAAAATGAGCTAAAATGCCTAAAATCAAATAATAACAATTTTAAATGTTGAGTCTACTCCGAAAAGTATTTATTTCGCCACTCCCAAAGGGATGCCTGTGGCAGAAGGCACCCCCAGTACAGTCATTCTTCCTTACGGGGCAGGCAAAAGCACTGCCAAAGGCATGCCTGTGGCAAAAGTTTCACGAAGAATAAAACACTGAAAATAAATTCTTTGTGAATTTTGGTGTCTTAGTCCCGATAGCTATCGGGATAGTGGCATTTCCATATTTCACGACTTTTCGGAGAGGGCTCAAAGTTATATGTTAAATGTAGCGCGTTTCGAGTTTGTAAAAATTTCTTGATTTATTTGATTAATTCAACAAAAATCACGTATTTTGCGCTCTGTTTTGAAAAAGTTGATTTTAATAAATAAGCAGAGATGTCAAGAGTTTGTCAGGTTACAGGAAAAAGCGTAATGGTTGGGAATAATGTTTCCCACTCCAAAAGAAGAACGAAAAGAAAGTTTTATCCCAATTTGATTACAAGGAAATTTTATCTTCCGGAAGAGGATCGTTGGATTACGCTTAGGGTTTCTGTTGCCGGAATACGACTTATTAACAAAAAAGGTCTCAAAACCGTTCTAAAAGAGGCAAAAGAAAAGGGATTTATCAAGAACTATTAATGATCTAAAGCAATGGCTAAGAAAGGCAACAGAATTCAGGTCATTTTAGAATGCACTGAACATAAGGAAAGTGGAAAGCCGGGTACATCAAGGTATATTACCACCAAAAATCGTAAAAATACACCCGACCGGCTGGAAATGAAAAAATATAATCCAATTTTGAAAAAATATACCCTGCACAGGGAAATAAAATAATGACCCATTATGGCGAAGAAAGTTGTTGCAACACTGAAAACAGGTTTAGGTAAAGATTTTACCAAATGCATCAAGATGGTGAAATCAGAAAAAACCGGGGCTTACCTTTTTAAGGAAGAAATGATTCATAACTCCCATATCAAAGACTTTTTTGAAAAAAAATCCTGATAAGGATTAAAAATAACAGAGGACAAAGCTTTCTTCTTTAAGAAGAGAGCTTTTTTATATCCTGAATATAACATCAGCCGTATAATTTTCACATCATGACTCCTTTCGGTATCTTCTCAAAAGAAAAAAAAGAAAATCTTAACAAAGGTCTGGAAAAAACCAAAGAAAGCCTGCTGAAAAAACTTTCAAGGGCCGTGGTTGGAAAATCGAAAGTTGATGATGAAGTATTGGATAACCTCGAAGAGGTATTAATTACCTCCGATGTTGGAGTGGACACCACTTTAAAAATCATTGAACGGATTGAAAACAGGGTTTCAAAAGTCAAATACCTGAATACGGCGGAATTAAACACGATTTTAAAAGATGAAATCGCAGGTTTGCTTGAAGAAAACCAAACAAGTGAAGAATTTGATTTTGCAGCCCCCCCTGAAAAAAAACCATTTGTTATTATGGTAGTGGGAGTGAACGGAGTTGGTAAAACAACCACCATTGCCAAACTGGCACACCAGTATAAAAAAGCAGGCAAAAAAGTCTTTCTGGGAGCTGCCGATACGTTCCGGGCCGCTGCGGTAGATCAACTTCAGATATGGGCAAACAGGGCAGGGGTAGAGCTTATAAAACAAACAATGGGCTCCGATCCCGCCTCTGTTGCATACGACACCCTTAGTTCAGCAAAATCGAAAGACATAGACGTAGTTATTGTAGATACAGCCGGCAGATTACACAACAAGCAGTTCCTTATGAGGGAATTGACAAAAATCAAGATGGTGATGAAAAAAGTAATCCCCGATGCTCCTCATGAGGTTTTGCTGATACTCGACGGATCGACAGGACAAAATGCCTTCGAACAGGCTAAACAATTTACCGCAGCCACTGAAGTAAACTCAATCGCCCTGACCAAACTCGACGGTACAGCTAAGGGCGGTGTGGTGATCGGTATATCAGACCAATTTAAAATACCGGTCAGGTATATTGGCATCGGAGAAAAACTTGACGATATTCAGGTGTTCAATAAAGTGGAATTTGTCGACTCCCTCTTTGCTATATAATAGTTGGTCATACGATAGTTATACAATGGTCATACAATTGTCATACGATTGTCATTAAGTAGTTTACCCCGTGAAATTGCTTGCCCTGTGTAATCCACGAAGTGGTGCAACGCAATTACACAGGGCGGGCAATATTTCACTGGGATCATTAAGTAGTCATTAAAGAGAAGTAAATGACAACAAATGACGTATGCTGCAGAGGGTATACTAATGACAGCGAACGAAGTGAGCAAATGACGCGAGCGTAGCGAGCTAATGACGTTCCATAACTCAACCCGTAACATTCTTCATTTAGATGACAAAACCAATAAACAAAATTAATATCATTACCCTTGGTTGTGCTAAGAACCTTGTTGATTCTGAGGTTTTAATGAAACAGCTGGAAAGCAATCAGATAGAGATTGTACAGGATTCAGACAAGACCGATGCCAAAACAGTAATTATAAATACATGCGGGTTTATTGAAGATGCCAGGGAAGAATCCATAGAGACGATCCTGCAATTTGTTAAAGCAAAAGAGGCTGGTGAAATTAAAAGACTATTTGTTATTGGGTGTCTGTCAGAGCGTTATAAAAAGGAACTTGAATCGGAAGTACCGGAAGTTGACCGGTATTTCGGAGTAAATGATCTTGCGAAAATTATCCGGTTTTTGGGAGCAGAATATAAGAAAAACCTCATTGGTCATACAATTGTCATTCATAGTTATTCGCTTCGCTGTCATTCGGTGGTCATTAGGTTGTTGTAAGGTAGAGATAAAGTTGAAATAGAATAGAAATAAGGTGGAAATAAGATAGTAATTACGTGTTCGCATCTGTTACTTTTGACTTTTTACTTTTGCCTTTTATCTTTATGTAGTAATTAAACAGAACTTTGAACTCTGAACCCTGAACTTACTATTCTTTTTCCTGTTTTTCTTTCTGCTTCTTAATAAAGATGGTTATTTCATCTTTTTTCTTATCCAACCCCACAGAAATCACATCGCCTTTTGTCATCGAAGCTTTTATAATCACCTCAGCCATCGGGTCTTCGAGGTATTTTTGCAGTGCCCGTTTGAGAGGCCTTGCCCCAAATTGGATATCATAACCCTTTTCTGAAATGAAGTCTTTAGCAGTATCTGAAATTTTCAACTCGTAACCGAGGTTTGATACCCTGTCATATAGTCCTTTCAATTCAATATCAATAATTTTGTGGATATCCTGCCGTTTTAGGGAATTAAATATTACTACATCGTCAATCCGGTTCAGGAATTCCGGTGCAAATGTTTTTTTCAGTGCTTTTTGTATAATACTTTTGGTAAGTTCATCCCTGGTTTCTTTCCTTGAATCCGTCTCAAAACCAATGCCATGTCCAAAATCCTTCAGTTGTCGTGAACCGATGTTTGAGGTCATGATCAAAATTGTATTCCTGAAATCAACCCTTCTTCCCAGGCTATCGGTCAATTGCCCTTCATCCAAAACCTGAAGAAGAATATGAAAAATGTCAGGATGAGCTTTCTCGATCTCATCAAGCAAAACAACAGCGTAGGGTCTGCGTCTTACCTTCTCCGTAAGTTGTCCTCCTTCTTCATACCCAATATATCCGGGAGGAGCTCCTACAAGCCTCGATACTGAAAACTTCTCCATATATTCACTCATATCAATCCTGATCAGGTTTTCAGTGCTTTCAAAAAGGTATTCGGCAAGAATTTTTGCAAGCTGGGTTTTTCCAACACCGGTAGGACCCAGGAAAATAAAGGTGCCAATGGGTTTATTCGGATCTTTTAATCCCGCACGGTTACGCTGAATGGATTTTACAATCTTTGTGATGGCTTCGCTCTGGCCAATTACACCCTCCTGAAGTTCTTCCTTCATTTTCAACAACCGTGTTCCTTCAGCCTGAGCAATACGCTGAACAGGAACTCCTGTCATCATAGCAACCACTTCAGCCACTTTCTCTTCGTCAACGGTTTCCCTGTTTTTAGACAATTCCTTTTCCCATTTTTTCTTCTCTTCTTCAAGTAGTTCAATATATTCCTTTTCCCTGTCACGATAACTGGCTGCTTTCTCAAAATTTTGATTCTTTACAGCCATAATTTTTTCCCTTTTTGTCTCCTCAAGTTTCTTCTCCAGTTCAAGGATCCTCTCAGGAACAACTATATTGGAAATATGAACGCGGGATCCTGATTCATCCAATGCATCAATGGCCTTATCGGGAAGATGCCGGTCACTTATGTACCGGTTGGTAAGCTGAACACAAGCATTAAGTGCTTCATCCGTATAAGTGACATTATGATGATCTTCATACCGTTCCTTGATGTTCTGCAGAATGTTTATGGTCTCATCTACGGTTGTGGGTTCAACCATTACTTTCTGAAAACGGCGTTCCAAAGCACCGTCTTTCTCAATATGTTGGCGGTATTCATCAAGGGTTGTTGCGCCGATGCATTGTATATCTCCCCTTGCAAGAGCAGGCTTCAACATATTGGCAGCATCAAGCGATCCGGTTGCGCCACCGGCGCCCACAATGGTGTGTATTTCATCAATAAACAATATGATCTTGTCGTTCTTGGCCAGCTCATTTAAAATTGCTTTCATTCTTTCTTCGAACTGTCCGCGGTATTTTGTGCCTGCAACAATAGAAGCCAGATCAAGCGTAACAACCCGTTTCCCGAACAATACACGTGACACTTTACGCGAGATAATTCTCAGGGCTAACCCTTCAACAATTGCTGATTTACCAACTCCCGGATCACCGATAAGAATGGGATTATTTTTCTTTCTTCTGCTCAAAATTTGAGCCAGTCGCTCAATTTCTGTCTTCCTGCCAACAATTGGATCGAGTTGGTCTTCTTCCGCAGCTTTGGTCAAATCTATGCCAAAATTATCCAATACCGGAGTTTCCGATGCAGACTTTGATGTTGGCTGTGAACTTCCTTTACTACTACCACCAAATCCCTTGGATTCTTCATCTTCCTCCTCACTTGGGAAATCAGCCCTTATATCGGGAATACTTTCTTCCAACTCAGCCCTTACCATTTGATAGTTTATGTGTAATTCTTCCAACTTTCTGGTAACCAATGAGTTCTCATCTTTCAGGAGAGCCAGCAAAAGATGACCTGTATCAATGGTAGATTGGTTGAGAGATTTTGCCTCAAGATAGACAAGTTTTAAAATCCGTTCCGACTGTTTAAGCAAAGGTATGTTTTCAATATCAGTTAGATCATCGGGGTTTTCAGACTTAATGCTCCCCTCGATCATTTTTTTCAGATCGTTCAGATCAGCACCCAATGAAACCAAAACATCAATAGCCAGTCCTTCTCCTTCCCTGATAATCCCTAAAAACAAATGCTCGGGACCAATATATTTATTGCCCAGCCTGATGGCTTCTTCCTTGCTATAGCTCAGAACATCTTTTATCTTTTGTGAAAATTTTGCATCCATAATAAAAAAGATGGTATACTATTTGTTAACTTGTGGATTGTTAAATTACTGAAATTAAATGTTTTAAGCCTCACTTTTCTTGTTTTTCAAATGCCCGTTTGTAACACCCCATTTAATTTGAATATTTTACTCCCTGAATTTAACGATCCTATTCCAAATTAATTGCAAAGTTAGTAATCAATTATAAACATACAAGTGTTGATAATTAAGGCTCTGAATCACCTGTTAATACATAATAAATAGCTATTTTCGCAGTTTAGGATCCGGAGAGCAAGGAAAACATTATCTGTTAGAAAAATTTAATATCAAAATGCCTGAAAACGAGAAGATTATAAAGATCAACATTGAAGAGGAAATGAAATCTGCATATATCGATTATTCTATGTCGGTTATCGTTTCCAGGGCTTTACCTGATGTTCGCGATGGATTGAAGCCCGTTCACCGGAGAGTTTTATATGGCATGTCGGAATTGGGAAGCCTGTCAAACAAAGCATATAAAAAGTGTGCCAGGATAGTAGGGGAGGTGTTGGGAAAATATCATCCCCATGGTGATTCTTCGGTATATGAAGCCATGGTCAGAATGGCACAAAACTGGTCGCTTCGATACCCTTTGGTTGATGGTCAGGGAAACTTTGGTTCAGTCGACGGAGATAGTCCTGCAGCCATGCGGTATACCGAAGCACGATTGAAAAAAATTGCGGAAGAAACCCTTTCAGACCTTGATAAAAACACAGTCGATTTTCAACTCAATTTTGACGACACGCTAACAGAACCCACCGTTCTGCCTACAAGAATACCCACCTTACTTGTTAACGGAGCATCCGGAATCGCGGTAGGAATGGCTACCAATATGCCACCGCACAATTTAACGGAGGTAATCGATGCCATTATAGCTTATATTGAAAACAAGGATATCGAAACAAGTGAACTGCTTAATTATGTAAAAGGACCGGATTTCCCTACAGGAGGCATTATATACGGCTACCAGGGTATCAGGGATGCATATGAAACGGGGAGAGGCAGAATTGTAATGCGTGCAAAGACCAATATTGAAATCACACCTTCGGGCAGGGAAAAAATTATTGTCACCGAAATCCCGTACATGGTAAATAAAGCTGAATTAATCCGTAAAGCAGCCGACCTGGTCAACGAAAAGAAGATTGAAGGTATCTCTTATATCAATGATGAATCGGACCGTACGGGAATGCGTATCGTAATCATCCTTAAAAAAGATGCTACATCCAACATTGTTCTGAATAATTTGTATAAATATACCCAGCTTCAATCCACTTTTGCCGTTAACAATATAGCCCTGGTTAATGGAAGGCCTAAAGTCTTGACACTTAAATTGTTAATCAGCTATTTCGTAAAACATCGCCATGAAATTGTTTTAAGGAGAACCCGGTTTGAAATGGAACAGGCAAAAAAACGGGCACATATCCTTGAAGGATTGTTAACTGCACTCGATCACCTTGACGAGGTCATCCAGCTTATCCGTTCTTCAAAGACTCCGGAAGAAGCAAAAAACGGACTCATGGAAAACTTCGATCTGACCGAAGTACAGGCAAAGGCAATTCTGGAGCTTCGCTTACAGAAATTAACCGGGCTGGAGAGGGAAAAAATCAGGGATGAATATGAAGAGCTGAAAAAACTGATCGAACATCTGAGCCGGATACTTCTTGATGAAAACCTCCAAATGAACATTATTAAGGAAGAACTATTTGAAATTAAGGAGAAATATGGTGATGACAGAAGAACCGAACTTGTTCCTGATGAAGGAGAGTTTAATCCGGAAGACTTTTATGCCGATGAAGATGTTGTAATCACCATTTCGCACCTGGGATATATAAAACGTACACCGCTTTCTGAATTTCGCCGCCAAAGCAGGGGAGGTGTCGGGGCAAGAGGTGGAACAACACGGGATGAGGATTTCCTTGAACACCTTTACATTGCCTCAATGCATAATACTATGCTGTTTTTCACCGAAAGAGGTAAGTGTTACTGGTTAAAGGTCTACCGGATTCCTGAAGGGACAAAATATTCCAAAGGAAGAGCCATCCAGAATGTGATTAACCTGGAACCCGAAGATAACCTTAAGGCATATATAAACGTTAAGAAACTTGACGATCAGGAATACGTGAATAATAACTTTATCGTTCTTTGCACTAAAAAAGGAGTCATTAAAAAAACCTCCTTAGAAGCGTATTCCCGCCCAAGGCAAAACGGCATCAATGCCATCACTGTAAGGGAAGGAGACCAGTTACTCGAGGCAAAGATGACTAATGGCAATCATGAAATACTTCTTGCTGTAAGATCCGGGAGAGCCATCCGGTTTCCCGAAAAAAAGGTCCGGCCCATGGGCAGAACAGCTTCAGGAGTCAGGGGAATTGTTCTTTCCGGTGAACATGACGAAGTAGTTGGAATGGTTTGTGTTGAAGATGAAAGCGAAAATATCCTGGTGGTTTCGGAAAATGGATTTGGCAAGCGATCAAAAATAGAAGGTTACAGGATTACAAACCGGGGTGGGAAAGGCGTGAAAACCATAAATGTTACCGAAAAAACCGGTAGTCTCATTGCCATTAAGGGAGTTATTGATACCGATGACCTGATGATCATTACCAAATTGGGCCTGACGATCCGTATGCCGGTTGCTGATATGAGAATTATGGGCAGGGCAACGCAGGGTGTAAAGCTGATCAATCTTAAGAAAGACGATTCAATTGCATCGGTTGCCTATGTTGAAGTGAATAATGATGAAGAAAATGAACATGAAAATGAAAACGGGGATGTCATTGAACAGAATGATTCCAAATAAGGTTAAATTGGCAAAGTATTTGAACATTCGTATTTAAAAAAATAGTATTTTTGAAAAACTATTAATAAACTTTAAATCATATACATATGAAACGAATAACAATTTTAATTATGCTTTTAGTTGGGTTTTCCCCGGTTTTTGCACAAAAAGGCAAGGTAACCAGTGCTTTGAACTACATTATATCCGGAAATCTTGAGAAAGCCAAGGAGGCGATCGAGCCGGCGATGACCCATGAGAAATCAAAAGACTGGGCTAAAACATATTATGCAAAAGGAAGAGTTCTCCAGGCTGTTGCCGAATCAAAGGATCCGAACACGAGGAAATTATACGAAAATCCTTTACCAGAAGCATTTAAGGAATATCAAAAGGCCATTGAACTGGACGAAAAAGGGAAGTTGGAGAAACTGGTAGCCCTTCAGTACCCATTATTATCAAACGATTTTATCCAGCTTGGGATTGAAATGTTCCAGGCAGGTAAACATAAGGAGGCCATGGAAGCCTTTGAATACTCACTCGAAATCGGAAAAACAGCTATGTTTGGTGGAGCTGTTGATACCAATGTTGTATTTAATGCCGGACTTTCAGCTTTCAATGCAAAAATATGGGACAAGGCTATCGTCTACTTTACACAGGCAAAAGACCTGGAATATGATGATCCGAACCTTTATCCACTGCTGAAAGAGGCTTACATGGAATCAGGTGACACATTAAGCGCTGTTAAATGCCTCCAGGAAGGTTTTGAAAAACATCCTGGAAATGAAGCGGTAATTATTAATCTTATCAATTATTACATTGAATCAGGCGCTAATGAAGAAGCCCTTGGGTACCTTAATATTGCAATAGAATCTGATCCTGATAACTATTCTTATTATTTCGGTAAGGGTCTTGCATATGAAAAGATGGATAGGATAGATGAAGCAATCGAATCCTATAAAAAGTCGATTGAACTTAAGGATGATTATTTTAATACCTATTACAATCTCGGAGCATTATATTTTAACCGGGGTGTTAAACTGATCGAGATCGCCAATGAGATTATGGACAATGAGGAATATATGAAAGCCAAGGCAAAAGGGGATGCCGAATTTGCAAAGGCATTACCATATATGGAAAAAGGGCATGAAGTCAATCCGGAGGAGGTTTCAACCATGGAAACCCTGAGGATCCTGTATTACCGTATGAAGATGATGGACAAACATGCCGAGATGGAAGAGAAATTAAAAAAATAATAAAACAAAATAATAGGGGAGGCATTTTTTAGAACATTTTAAATACTTCCCTTTATTTTTAAATACTCTATTTAACATAATATATATTATGTGACACTTCATATTAAAAACACATATAATCCTTTCCTTGGTTATAAGATGAAAAAAAGTCAACAAATATTTTATATTTTCTTGAATAAAATATTTTTTCTGGAACATCTTGGTATAAATAATCAAAAAATCTTCTTGCGACATTTGCCTTATTATATCTTATAAAATGTGCTCCTGGTTTGTTTTGTGTATGGCTGTAATCAATTTTCATTAAAGGGAAACCTATTTTATGTAAATATTCATTTAAGGTTTTAATAAATTCATATGATCCTGACAAAAGTTTTATTCGGATATATTTTCCATCTAAATATACAGATCCGTCCCCGTCAAATAATCCTCTAATGAAATGTCTTAAATATTTTTTTGGGATATCTGGAAATTTTATATCTAAACTCTTATTTGGCGTGACTCCAAGCCTTATCAAGTCATTAGATAAATCGTTATTTCCTATACAGAAATAATATAATTACCCAGCGGTTGTGTTTTCAAGTTCACGCCTTTCTCTAAATCGAATTCTATCATCACAATCCATCAACTTCAAAAACTGTTCTACAAGCTCTTTATTTTTTTGACCAAATGACAATATACCGGTTTCGTATCCAGACTTGGCTTTTCGAATATGTAAGTTCCCATCGGTATATATAAGTCCTAATACATAGGCCATTTCAGCAGACCATTCCTTGAAGAAATTTTCGTTATACCTAATCTTTTCGAAAACAATTTCATCTTTGTTTCCAAATTCATCGATTCTTATAGTCTTTATTTTTCCCTTGTCTAATGCTATAGTTCGCGCTTCTGTTTTAGATCTTGCATTAATTCCGATTTTTTTCAATTTATAATGTACATTTGCTGTCTTAGTTTCTATTTTCCCCGCACTTCGTACGGGGTTATTCATAGTTTAACCCCTGTTCGGGGTTAATTATATCGTATTCACTTGCTAAGTTTTAGATTTTCCAAAATCTCATTTTTATTTGTTCTTTTCCTTGTCCCGAAATTCTTCAATTTTTAATTGATTTGAATTTCGAGGATCCTCGAATTGATAACAAAATCAAAGATTTTGGTCAATTCGGGAATGAAAAGAACCAAAAATCTCCCAAAGGGATGGCAAAAGCTGGCTTAAGAATTCAGACAAATGCAACCGTTCACTGCGCTAAATTATTCGAATTATGTCAATATTACATGCACCCTATTTAACATAATATTAAGAGAATAATCTATAATTGTGTAGAAAGAATGTCAAATTATATTTTTTATAGCACTTAAACAACTCTAATACAATGCTTTAAATCAAATCAGTAGATCTTATACTTCAATATTCACAATTCAATATTAAATATTCATTCTTAACTTACTTTGTTGAATTTCAATAATTTAAATCAGTTTCTGAAATTTCTCCTCCTCTACCCTATCTAGTTCATTATTAATCAAATAATTTTTTCTGTTGTTGTATATTGCTTTTCAAAGTGAAACGCAATGGTTTTTTCTTCAAAGTTTCTACCTCTTTATGCGAGTTTAAAAAATCCCTCAGTTTCTTTTCAGAAATATTCAAACTGAATTTTTTTATTATATCTTTTACCGCATACTCGCCATTTTTCAGAAAATCTATATTTTTTTTTTCATAGTCAGCCATTGGTTCATTCACATCTGAAAACAGGTCTTTATTTTCAACAGGAACATAGCCTTCAATTGTTTTGCCATTGAAATCTATTGGAATTGCCCCTTTCCGGATGAGTAAATGATTGGCATTCTTTTCATAATCTTCCGGTTTTCGTACAAATATTTTTCTGTTCTTTCTTAACCCATCTATAACTCCTGACCATGTACCTCCTTTATCAGAGGACTCTGCAACATAGATTTCGGCTGCTAACCCGTAAATGATGGGATTTCGTGCCATGGCTAATTCGACTTTCCATTTACAATCACCTTGTATTCCTTACTTGCCAGTTTAGCAATATTGTCGGTGAATTTGAGGGATATTTCCGATGTATTACGGGAACCGACAATGGCTATGGATTTCTCCTGCATGATCTGCTTGTTCCCTTTTACATAAAGCAGAGCCGGGGCATGTGCAACCTTAAGATTATCTTTTAATGTTTTTGAATATTCAGAAGAGGTGAGTTATATTTTATAGTATCGGAATTTATTCACTTCGTTCATAAGATCGCCCCGATATTGAACTTGGATAGATTTGTATTTATTAAGCTGTGCCTTGTATTCCTGTTTATCGCAAGAAAAATAGACATACTTTCCATAACTTTATTAGATTTTTTTAACATATTTTAACAATCAATACTTAAAATATTCTGAATCAGCGAGATTCCATATATTAAAACCTTATGATTTCATATTCTGACAGAAAACATGGTTTTTTAATTTTAATTTATATTTTAAATTTGAGTCCACTCCGAAAAGTCTTTTTGCCCCTAAATCCCCTAAAGGGGACTTTGCGGAATTCAATGATTTTCAACT
>Ga0209986_10003632_pt1 | contig 13437 bp, 24 predicted proteins | sample BlataG_FD_183168 | JGI IMG/M metagenome (GOLD analysis project Ga0209986, IMG submission 183168) | Deep subsurface microbial communities from Black Sea to uncover new lineages of life (NeLLi) - Black_00105 metaG (SPAdes) (version 2) | ecosystem: Environmental > Aquatic > Marine > Oceanic >...
ATTGTTTAGGGTCCCCCCTCCTCATCGACGGCCACCACTCCTGACTCTTCCCGTGCCTTACCGAGTCGCCATACTTCACCGAAGCAATTAGGGCAGAGCATGACCGGCCTCAAGTAGCGGGGCTCGACTGCTTGGTGGCAGCCCTCACAGGCATATTGGGGCGGGGGCGGCGGTTCGCCAGGCGGGACCGGGGGCGGTGCTTGCTTGAGTAGGTCCATTTCCTTTAGCACCGCGTCAATTTGGTCATGTAGCTCTTTGACAGTGAAGCGCCACACCTGATGCCGAGCGAGTATTTCCTCCTGTTGGATGGGATGAGGTAGGCGGCTTAACTCAAAAGCGTGACCCACACCAAGTACTCCCCGGTCCAGACCGTCAAGGATCACCGGGCTTGCCTCGGAGATCTTAACCAACTTTTCGATATAATCCCGGGTGAGACCGGTTTTTTCCTTGATTTGGTCAGAGTCAAGGTTATATTCCTGGTGCAGAGTTTTTATCACGACGACCATCTGGCTGACGGGAGTTTTACCGCGAAGATGGTCGATGAATATGTTTTTGGTGAGGACATCAACCATATCCCCGGGGATCACTACGACGGAAATAGTAGCATCCCCATTGGCGATTGCCTCCTGGAGACGGTGGAGACCGTCGCAAAGAACCAGCTCCCCTTCCACTTCGTAGCAAATAGGAGGGGTGATACTACCGACCGCTGCTATGGAGTCTTTGAATTGCTGGTAGAGCTCCTCGTCAAACTGAGCCGTTACTCTTACCTCCGGGACCTTGATACTGTGCGGGTCAATGTTTCGTAGCTTCATTTATCCTCCTTAATCATTCTTAATCATTCCATTCTCAAAGGAATGTCAGCTACTCCTCGGTCTCGCCTGGAAAAGGTAGATGGCCTTGATGTGGCCAGCGTTGACGCCAAGCTAGCTCCCGCGTTAGAGCTTCGCGGCCTAGCTGGGCTGCATGAGCTTCATCCTGTGGCGGGACCCTGTGTACCCCTCGGCTCATGGGCTCTAGAATTTCAATGGCCTTTTCTATCCTCATTTCAGTCCCCTCCTATTACTTCTCGACCTCGCCTGGCAGTGGTCCCCTAGGACAAAGTGATTTACTTAGACGAGCAACTTTTACTCGTTTCAGGGCTTCGATGCCTAGCCCTATTGATTTGGCTTCGTGGTCTTTGCCGAGCCGTCTTTTAACCTCACGTTGGACTGATAAATCAGCCATCGCTTCGTCTAGTGTCATATCTCTCCTTTCCTAGACATTCTCTCTGGAATGTCAGCTATCTCGCTGTCATTAAAGGCGTGCCGATTTCCCTAAGCGTTTGGTGGAGTTCGGCTATTCGCTTTAGGTTGTCGCTTATCGCCACTTCTGCATCATCGGCTTGGCGTTGTAACTGCCTATTTTCGTTCTCCAGTTCGCAAATCTGCTGCCTAACTTCGGCCTTTTGCTCGATAAAGGTTTTCATTCTTTCCTCACATTCGTTCAGGAATGTATTTGCAGTTTATCTCCCCACCGCCATTGATTTTTGGTATAATGAGGTTTTGTAGGTCGTGAAAAGAGCTCGCCCGGTGCGAACTCACCAAATGGGAGACAACGCCCGGGCGGAAGGGAGATTGAAGTGACGAGTTGGTCATTCTCGTCAATACCCCTTATGGGGAGAACTATATAGGAGGTTATGTCAGATGTCAAATTATCACCCGCAAAAAACACAGAGTCCCGATTCAAAGCGGGACTGGAGGCGGACCAAGGCAGACTTGAGGCCGGACTTGAGGGAGCTGATAGAGCAATATAGGAACGGCATCTTCTTTTCGCGCAAAACAGGGGATGCCGCGGTAGCCGCGCTCTCCCAGGGAGAGACAGACGTGCTAGAGCAAGTCGCAGAGATCCTGGGCTGGCGGTCCCTAGAGTCGCTGGCGGTCAAGTACTTCCCGAAGTTCCCGAACAGGAAGTGGTGGCTGGAGGCGAGGCGACGAGTTTTGAAGTACTCACGAACCAGGAGCATAACATACTTCTTGCTCTGTCTCCAGACAATACAGCAGGAATGGCGCAAGGCCGCTTTTTCCGGCAAGGAGGCCCTTAATCGATTAGTACACAAAGCTAACAGTAAAGGTACTGAAGGTATTAATCGATTAGTACACGAAGCTAACAAAGAGACCAATAAGCCGGACAGGTACATCATGCTCAAGTATCCTCACCTAGTGAAGGGTGGAGGTGTACCCGCGTAACCGCAAAGGTGGGCCAGGTGGTAACCTGGCGGAGCTCGAGTTTTACCTCTTTATCGGCCCGGGCGCAAAGGGGGCAGAGGGTAAAGTTGCCGGTTCGGACGCAATCTTCGATGGCGTAACCGCAGCCCGAGCAAGCCCTGACAAAGTAGCCCTTATCGTCGTTTTTGAACACGAAGCGGTTGTACAGGCTTTTAGGTTTTACCATTTACCCGGGTAAACTCCCACTTGGAGAAGCTATCATACCAGGCCGGGGGAAGCTCTTGCTCTTCCCGCTTGTAGGCGGCCCTGGCAAGTCTTTTGTCGAGCAGATAGGTAAAAGGGAAGATGAGGAGCGCGATCCCATAGGTAGGCAGGGCGAGAGCCAATGCTGCGGCCCCATTCGTCAGCCAATAGCGCCTTCGGGCCTTAACTGTTAGCGGTAGGTCCCTTTTTGTCAAATTCAGCCATTCCTTGTATAAAGTTCATGTAGCCCAGGACGATAAGAGGCTCCATGGCGCGCACCTTCTCACGCGCCAGACACGCGGCCTCATTCTGCAGAACGAACCACATTCGCCGGTAGTCAAGCCCCTCGGGCAGGTCCTCTATTCTGATCTCGTACATTCTGTACCTCCTTGCGTTACTTCATTTTACTCCGGCGACATCGTGGTAGGCTTCTGCCTTGAGTACGTCGTCGGCAAGACGATTATAGTATGTAGCGTCTGCGTTGTGGTAGGACATGGGGAAGTCGTCGGAGTACTTGCTCTTAATAAGAGCCATAATCTTCTTGTTGATCTCGACCGTTTGCTTAAAGCTCATGCCTTTCCTCCTTTCTTAGCCACAGCTCGAGGGCTTCAAATACCGCCTCGCGCATGGTGATCCCTCTGAGGATCGCCTTGGCGTGAGCCCGGCGGCGGAGCTCAGTCTCCTTCCTGGTTTGTGGCTTCAGGCTCTCTAATCGCATTTATCTCCTCGGTCTCGCCTGGTAGTAACTTAGAAGAGGGAAGGGTACCGTATCGCCTTTCCCATACAAGGCGTTTCAGGGCTTCGATGCCTAGTTGCATGGCGTCAATCATGTCAAGGGCGCTGACTGAATCAGGGTCAGGAATCGCCATGCCGAGTATTTCGATGGCCTTTTTTGGTGTCATGGTCCTTATTCTACCATAGGGGGAAAAGGGTTGTCAAGGGGGTATTGGGGGGAAGAGGGTACAGGTTCCGCGGAAAAACCGCGGCCAAAGGGTAAAACGTCGAACCGCCGTAAAATAGCTACGAAAAGTCCGCCGGCAGCCGGGCTCCGGAGCTCGGGCCTAGCTTTGAGGGGAAAAATCACGGCGGTTTGTAATTTCTGCCGGCAGCTCTCGCGTCGTGACTGGGAAAAAAGCTACGGCGGTTTTGGCGCCAGCGATATCCCCCGGATCCGCGGGGTTACGGCGGTTTTCCCAACCTCGACCGTCCCCGAGCTCGGCCCTTTTTTAGGGCCAATGGCGGTTTTAGAGGTTCAAAAAGGTTTATTTTCACCTGAGAGGCGATTTTAGGGGGGTAAAAGAAGTTTTGAGGGTAAGTGGTCAGGGGGGATGGAAATAAGGGCGGTCTTGACAACGATACCAGGGGGCTGAGGGCAATTTTAGCGGTCTTCCTCGTCCTCATCGTCGTCGAGGTAATCGTCGTCAGGATCCTGGGGTGGCATTTAGGCTTTATGCCTCCACTCGGCTACCAGGGCGTCGTAGTGAGCCTGGGCAGCAGCGAGGGTAGACTCGGCGCGGTGCAGGGCGACCCGGAGCTCGTCCCGCCTGGCGGTGGCCTCAGCGGGTAGGACCATTTCCTTGACGAGCTTCGCTTCCTCGTCGTGGACTAGTTTTTGTAGGCTTTCGAGGTCTTTAGTCCACTTGACAACCTCACCGGCTGCCTTCCTGATCTGCTCGGTTATCGCTTCGGATGTCATGCCGGCTGCCTTCCTCCACTTGCCGGTCGTGTCCTTAAACTCCTGGTAGGACATAGGACTAAACGGCGACACTTCGGCCCTGACAGTAAGTATAAACTGTGCCGCCTCGGGAGTAAAGCCGATGTCCTGGAGCATGAGGTAGCCATCTTCCGGGGTGATTAGCCCCTTCTTGACCGCCAGAACGATGTCGGCCTTGGATGCCTCCCTTGATCTAGGCTCTGTGGGCGGTGTTACGAGTGCCAGGTATATGTTCAATAAGAACTCCGCGTCCAGTTGGCTGTACCGTATCTCCTTCAGCCTCTCCAGGGCCTCCTCCTCTGTGATTAGGTCAGCTTTGAGCCCTTTGAGTATGTCAGTCTTGGTCAGGTCCCGCTGATTCACTACCACGTCCTCCTCGTCGACAGGTATGTTGATAGTCAGGATATAGTCGGCCTCATCCTCGTCATAGCCGAGGTCCATCAAGAGCTCCAGGCCCTCACCCCGGGTAATTACGGCCTTTTTTACTCCCTTTATAATGTCGGTCTTGGTGACGTCGCGCTCTCCAGTCACCCGGTCTCCCTCGGTCGATTTGAATTTGGTCTCGAGTAGCTCCTCGACCCTTTGTGCCGGCATACCGTATCCGATGAGCTCGGCCCTGACTTCGTCAATGGAGATCCAGCCGTTCTTCCAGCGGGCGATCAGGTCCGGGAAGGCGACATATACCTTTGTCCATAGAACATAGTCGTCAAGGTCCTTGCCGTGGTAGCCCTGGTGAGCGTAGATCTCCCTGAGTCGTGCCTCGTCGATGGTCCGCATATCCCACCACCGCCTGACGTCCACCCGGGTAGGCACTTCGTAGGATATTTGGATCAGCTTGTCTCTCCAGTACGGGGGGATCTCAACCAGGCGGAACCAGTCGGCCATATCCGCCTCGGTGAAGTCGGTCCGGCGTAGCATTTCGATGATAGTCCGCAGCTCGGGGTGCTCCCAATGCGCCCGCCAGAAGTTGCGGGCTTGCTCCTCGGTGACGCCGATCTTCCCGAACAGGGTCAGGTCAAGGCCCGCGAACTCATCATCCAGACCGTACTTTGCGACCATGTCAGGCTCAAAGACCTCTTTGGCTTGCCAGTTGACAAGGTCCTGGGCCGAGGGCATGAAGAGGGTAAAAAACTTGAGGGCTTCTATACGGTCGTCGGTCCACCCCTGGTCTCTGAGGTCGTCGAAGTATTGCTCAAACGCTGCGGGGTCACGTCTCCAGCCGGTCATAAGGGATATGGGATCGAGGCGGTAGGTCTGTGCTACTCTCTCTTCGCCGTATTCCATTCGTTTTAGACCAGGAGGGAACATCGTACCGACCGCCTGAATGACCATAACAACGACCATGCCTATGAGTACGACTATCTGTATCCATGACTTAGGCTCCAGCGCTCGTTCTACGATGGCCTTGAGCTCAGGGGGAGTGTTGGGGTTATCTCTTATCTTGATGAGGACATCCTTGACGTTATCCCGGGCCTCGGGTTCCGCATCATCGAGGAACTTTACAGCGCCTTCGGCAATACTGCGTATAACCCAACCACGGAGCCGGTCCTTCCAGGATTCGCTCAGGCTTTCAATCCAGTTCCTCAACCTGTCTGCCGGATTCATGTCACTCTTCCTTACCTAGAAACCAATCGCCAAGCCTGGATTCCAGCCAGTCCAGTGGAGAGGTAAAAAAGCTCTGTATATCGTCGAACCATAGATTTACCAGGTTGATTGGTCCGGCTATCGCGGACATGGCGAGGTTTATCATGCTCTGGACTATGTCAGTCGTTACCGCTCCGATAGCGGTGACAACACCGTCAATGTAGTCCTTTATCTCAGCGGGTATACTTTTGACCCAGGTGTAGATTTCCTGTGCCTTTGCCGTTACCGCATCTGCTATCTGCTCGTAGGCCCACACCGCCTTGTTGTAAGCATCGGTCGCTTGCTGCTCTAGCCAATTCGTGACTGAGCCCCATATATTCCCCGCCCGGGACCAGGCTTCGTTAGCCCGGTCAGTGAGCCAGCCGGTCGCATAGTCCCAGGCGTCCCGTGCCAGATAGTAAGCAGTAAGCGCATAGTCCTTGGCACGCGCGGCAGCATCTAGAGCATCGTTGACCAAATCCGTGAGCACGTCGTAGGCATAGGCAAACACCTGTTTTGCCTTGCTCCAGGCATCCTCCAGCTTCGTCTCGATGCTTCTCGTGAAGGTATAGCAATCATAAAAGAAGTTCCCTATGCTGCTGCAAGCGCTTTTGAGCAGGTCGAAGGGCGCCCCGAGATAGCTCCACGGCCAGCCCTGGTCATAGAACCAGTCGGCTATGAGGAGGAACTGGTAGGCGAGGTTCTTGAAGCCGTTGTATATGTCGTAGAAAACATCGGACAGCATAGAGGGCTCCCCCTTAGAGTGCCTTTATTGCTTCTATGTGCGCGGCCTTCTTGGTAAGCAACTCGTCTACTTTCGCCTTGGTGAAGTCGGCTTCGCCGATCTCAAGGGTGAAGCGGACATCTGAGCTGGTGAAGGCAGTAACACGATATACCTTCTGGACCGCGCCGTCCCGGGTGATCTCGGTGCGCTCGATAACGTCGACGCTATGGTATTTTTCAGCCATTGTTCTTACCCTCCTTTTTGGGAATCTTCCTCCTTTATTACCCTCTCAATATGCCATTGAGGGTATTTTGCCTTACTGGCAGTATAGGCCGTAAAAGCGGCAGCCAGGCCCGAGATCGTGGAGATAGACGCCGCAATAAGGGCGCTGTTATGGCCCATGAGCATAGCGACTACGGTGATGATTGTGATACAGCCCGCTGCCATGATAGCGATTCCCACAGTACTTCGCATTATAGGAGCACCTCCTTAATTAAGCAAGCTATTCCAAACAGGATGAAGAGCAGGGCGATGAAGCCGACGGCTCTGCCGCCGACGTAGTAGTGATATTCTCCCTCGATTTCCTTCTTTGATTTCTTACATATCGGCCGGGCAGCGGGCCAGGGGCAGACCGACTCGAAGTAGCCTATCAGGAAGGCGTGGACCTCCCCGGGAGTACTGAGGAAGGTTGTGAGTTTAATGCCTTCGAACATTTTAGGTTATGTAACCGAAACTTGCAGCGACAGCAGTCTCATCTGCCACCGAGTTGCCTGAATAGACAATGTTCGTTGTGGTTGCCTGTCCACCGCCATATACATACACACCTGTATCCCAATCTCTAATTCGGATATGTCCACCAGCACTTCCACCTATCATGGAAGCAATAGTGTTATCGTAGGATTTGACACCATACAAACCAGTATTACCACCATCGAGAATACAGCCGTTACGCATAACCAGAACTGCGCTACCCAAAACCCATATTGCTGCACCAGTGGCATGAGTAGCGACTATTTTTGAGGAGAGCATAACGATGTAGCCCAACCACGCGACATATACAGAAGCCGTAGATAAGGCCGTAGAAATGAAACATTGAAATAAGCCAAAGGTTCCCCCCGAAGCTGTTTGAATGTTCGTAGAACTTGCAACTTCATACAGGGTTATCGTTGAATGCTCTGCCGCCTGTATCCCTATATTTGATACGCCCGTTACCTTTAGCTGTTTTAGCACGATACCCTTCTGTGCCGCAGCAAGGTTGATTCTGGCTATACTGGTCCCCCAATCATATACTGTCCAGACATAAGCACCTGCCCCCCCAAAAGTTCCCACAATAGTAATCACATCGTTGGTGTGAGAATCTATTATCCTGTATTCATCTATTGTAGCCACATGGAGAAGCAGGTTGGCATAACTATCACCCATAAACGCTCCCGTATCTGTGAGTGTTCCTTGAGTAGCTCCTGAACCTGTAGTCATAGAATCAGCCGTAGCAGTTTCCTGAGACAGCAAATTACCCTGTAAAGTGATGGTATAGTCTCCTGTTAGTGCCTTACCCCGTATGGTTACAGTTTCAGCGTAACTATTGGCCGCTGCCTCGCCGTCATCAATATAGATAGTAACATTACCGCCAACCAATCCAGGTATCCGGTCAACAGCGTATTGAACAGTAACAAATCCGTTAGCTGAGGTGTCTCCCTTGTCTATTGAATCCGCCGCTGTAGCTCCGTCAACGTTCACGTACATGGTCATAGTCCCAATCGACATTATGCTTATCCAATTAGAGCCGTCATACTGCATCAGCACGGTTCGGCCCGTAGGCGTATGTAGGAACCACTGACCGACTACCGGGGAGGTAGGAACTGTCGCCCCACTATCGCAAGCCATAGCGATAGCCTTATAGGTAGCATAGTTGACATCGGCTGTGAGTGTACCAAGGGTGGTATCCGTGCCCTGAATATGTCTCTTGGCTATTGCGTCCTGGGCGGCAGCGGAGAGGTCCGCGTCGACGAGCTTCCTGGACTTCCACAAGCTAGTGGCATCGTCGTAGTAAAACAGGTCGTCGTCTGCCGGAGCCGCTACGCTGACATCAGCCAGGTCGTTAAGGTTGATATTCGACATATCGACCTTGACGTAGCCGTTGGCGTCGACGGACAGAGGGACCCGGACGCCATTAGTCGCGTCGTAGCCCCAAAGCAAAGCTCCTGGCATAGTGTCTCAGATCATCCCTTCTTAATGATAAGGTGGCCGCTGGTGTTGACCTGGACCTTGACCCATACCTTGTTGGTGGCGTCGTAGGCCCACATTAGTACTCCTGACATAAAATCCTCCTATGGTTCGTTTTGTGTGATGATCAGGCTACCCAAGTAGGTAATAGCATTGAAATTTGCTCTTGTATAGAGGGTGATGTCAAAGTAAAGACGAGGTTCTTCACCCTCTGCGACATCACTCCATGCTTCCTCGCCTGTCAGGTCCCAGGTCCGGTTATTGACGATGAGACGGACGTACTCTTTCGTGTTAAGGTCAATTACGAGTTTGGTATGAGTAAATAGATAATCTTCGCGGCTATGCAGCACTGGCGGGCTGAGTGCTGTCCAGCCGTCAATGTCGTCGAAGTATTGCCAGGTATCATCGTCCACATGCCAGCGTACCAGAAACTTCCAATAGTTAATACTATCATAAAACCACAGATTAAGTTCAATATCCCTGAGCCATATCTTAGGTAACCAGCTAAATTCCACCCCAATCCTGCTCAGTACAGGGTAGGCCAGGAACGCCCAGATATAGGCCTCGTTATCCGTAGCGTCGCCAGTAACCATCTTGCAGGAGAAGCTGCCGTGTCGTGCCCTCTCGCTGCTAATACTGACGCTGCCTCCGGAGCCTGTCGTCCCGACACCAAACTTAGCCAGGCTACCCTGAAAGTCCTCCAGAAAGAGCACATTACCCCGCCGGTCAAAGGTAACGATGGAGCCGAGCCGGGCAGCAAGCTCGGCCATGTCCTGTATAGTATAGATGGTCGTAGCGGGGGCGTAGTTTCCATAATCCGGGTGTCCGTGTGCCATTAGAGTCCAAGCCTCTCTGTAATTCGTTTGATAGTTGGCATGGAGGGCCTCCCGGAGACTAGCACTTTAGCGGGAAGGATGCCAATTCTTACCTCGAGGGTATGGTCGTAGATGTCGTCGAGATTCCAGCCTGAGAGGGTGAGAATGTAGGGCTCGCGGGTAAACTCCAGGTGCTCGTTGAAGGCTATGGTATAGCCGTCGGTGTTGAATGAGCCTTGAGTGTTGGTGGGCCAGCGCTGGTGAAGGGCCTCCTTTATTTGAAGGTGGGCAAGGCCGGCACAGCCCCGGGGGAAGCCTATTTCGACCCGGTGGATTATGCCATGACAGAGCTTTACGGCCTCAGTGTAAGGGGAGGCTTTGGCGGTATTGGCAGGGATTGTAAAGCTAACATCATAGAGCACAAGCTATCACCCGGGAGGCGGGTAACTGAGTTACTCCGCCTCCCTTCGTGGTAATTCTCGCCACTGGACCAGCAAGCCGGTTACGTTGGTGCCGACATCTACATAAAGGCCACGGCGGCAATAGATGGGCACCGGCGGTTTGAAGTCATGGCCAGTGACCGCAGCGGACTCGAGGGTAGCAATCTTGTCGCCGTTGGTGTTCGCGCCGTTGTAAAGGTGTGTATCCGTCGACGCGGCGCTTACTACCAGGTAAGCCGATATGAACTCACAAGGGCCAGTGGATAGCAACCGATCAGCCGTCACCCAGGCCCAGGAATAGTCGCGACTGTCCATACACCTCCTTAGATTAGTGGGCCTAGTAGCGGTGAAGCTCCTCTAGTACGACTTCACCGGTTCCGGAGTTTCCTCCGGTGCTAGCACGTAGCCTGAGTCGAGGACGCTTCCCCTTGGGGTCGTACCAGTCCTCGATGACGTCCTTGAGGCCCATGGGGAATTGGTAACAATGCCAGGGGAGATAGCCGAAGGCAAGGCCAATGACATTGACCCCAGCGACAGACTCTATGAGGGTCATTTTCCCACCGCGTCCGGCTGCGAGGGAGTTATAGACCTCAGTTGTCCCACCAAGGCCGAGGAAGGTATAGCCGGCATAGTAGTCAGTCATGGGGAGATAGTAGGTCGCTCCGCCTGTCCCAGGTGCCGTGGCAACTTGCTGCACAATTTGAGGCCAATGGGCCTTCATGCGCCGGTAGTAATTCTCGAGGTTGGTAAACTCCCAGGCGATCTTATCCAGGGTGCCCTCGTCGAGGCGGGCCTCATCGATCTGGTACCAGGGCTCGTAGGCGGCCTGATGTGCCCGGACCAGGAGCTGACGGATGATGCGGTCGTCGGGAAGCTCGATTGTCTCGTAGGAATCAGCGGCGCCACAAGTATAGCTATAATGCTCGATGGCCGATAGGAAGCCCTGGGGGCTGACCTCCAGCTCATCGAAGATGTGGGCCCAAACCTCGAGCTCGTTAGCGGTAACACTGTTGTCACTGACGTCCTCGTCGTAGGTTATGCGGAGCTGAGGATTAACGAACCTCTTAGGGTCAAAGGCGAGCAGCTTGTCCCAAAGCCAGCGCCCAAAGAGTATGGGATAGGTATCGAACTCGCTGAGGGTGCTTATGTGCTGGCCATGGTCGCAAACGATGCCAGGGCGGCTGTAATAGGCAAGGGCCTGACACTCATAACCACTGAGACTGAAAAGTCTCTTTGAGCCATCGACAAGCTCAATCTTGGTTATGTTAGCGGGTGAACCGGCACTCTGTCCCTGGCTGGCCTTGGTAGTTTTGAAGGTGATGTCAATTTGAGATATGGGCTTATTGACATTGATGTCGATTACCTTGGTGCCAGCAGTATCGACGTCCTCAGCAGCTAATAGTTGTGCAACTCTGTAATTCATAAGGTACCTCCTATGCTACCTTTACTTCGTGTCTATTTTACGCTCAGGACGAGCTACTACCAGATACGCCGAGCAGCGCTAACCGCTTGGCGTTGAGGGCCTTGCCGACTTCCTCTACCCGCTTGTAGTTAGCGGGATCGCCGCGGGGCTTACGACCAGAGAGCGTCAGAGCCGCCAGAGTAGAAAAGTAGGGCTCGACTCCCGTCTTGTAGTCCACCGTGGCGGCGGCTACACCGGGGGCAAAGCGGTCCATGGCAACGTCACGAATCTTACGAGCGAACTTGGCGGCTCCAGCCTTAGCTACCCCTTTGGCGAACCGATCCTTGATACCGGCAGCGCTGATTGCCAGGCCGTAGTTATCTTTTGCAGCCTGGGTATTCCTGGCCCAAAGGTCCGCGGACGCCTCTGCCTCAGTCGCAAAGACCGCAGCAGCTCGACCGGCGTTTTCTGACCATTTGCCAGTTGAGGCTTCGATTGGTTTTACCTTGAGGCCCCCGACCTGGTCGGCATTGACCATCAGCAAAAACGCAATCATGGATGCTATAAATTTGTGTATCATCTAAGTACACCTCCTTTTTGCATTACTAGGTTATAGCTCCTATTGACAATTATCTCCTCGAGGTGGTAGATTGTCAATGGGCAAAACTGTTGCCGTAGGAGATCGGCTACTTGGCAAGAAAAGAGAGAGAGCGGCGGTATATCTCAGAGTATATGCTGAACGCCTGGCCGTTGGGGGAGTGGCAGCTCAACGTGGAGCTCGGACCAATCCCCCAGGAGTACATTGACCGCTACGGGTTAGGCAGAGCGGCGGCTCTTTTCAGACCCACACGGCCACGGGTAGATGCGGTGAAGTGGGACGACGACAAGTACTACCTCATCGAGTCAAAGATTCGCAATGTCAAGGACGGCATAGGCGACCTGTACTACTATCGGGGCATGGCAGCAAGGACGCCGGACCTACCATTTTACGATGGGCAGCCCATCATCTGCCGGCTGATCGTACCCTGGATGATAGACTGGATCAGGGTAGCCGCGGAGGAGGCTCAAGTCGAAATAGTGGTGTTTTGGGCCGACTGGATAGCGGAGTACGCCGAGGAGAGGAAAAACTACTTTACGGCAGCATACAGGCAAGCCAGGGCGGAGAAGATGAAGCTGAGGGAGATATTGGGGGTAGACTAGACACCATGCCATGCGGCGTTAAGTGGCGGCAGATACATGAGCTCGATAGAGCTCTAGGTTCCTTGCGGCATAGTGGCCTGGGCCATGGGACGACACCATTCGATACACTATGGGAGTTAAGAGGGAAGATATACGCGAAGATCGGAATTAAGTATCCCCGGACACTCTCGCAGCTCATCAGGCTATTTGGCTTTTCACCAGGTACGATTGCGCTCTGGCACGACGTTGAATCGGGCTGGATGAGTGAGGCGAGAGAGCGGCCGGGAGCCCCACCGATCTATAAGAGGGTATCGGATGAGGTGGCGATCGCTATACTCAAAAGGGAAATAACCCCGGAGCTAGAGGCGACCCTTCTCACGCCTGACGACTACCTGGGCGAATAGGAGGAGAGAGTAATGCACGAATCAGAACTCACGTCGTTGAGGATTTTACGGACCGCTACCAATCTCCTGATGAATTATGTCGCCCTGGTTCCTGGGGTTCCCACCCGTATGCACTTTACCGACCACTACTACATAGACCGAGAGATAGCCGACAAGGAGACCGGCAAACCTAAAAAAGTGAATAGTTTAGTATTCTGGGTAGACAGTCTGGGGGGGGAGGAGGCAGCCAGGACCTTTAGCGTTTTATCGCAGAAATTGGCCGCTCACTTCGAGCCATTCCTGCCCAAAAAGGAATATATTAAGTACGAATTCATCATAACACAAATCGGAGAGGGCTTTCTAAAAGATTGGAACGTTCAACCGATCCGACTTCCCGAGTGACTTTTACTTTTTTTTTGGCGCCCACAAAAAGCACACACCAATATCGTAGGTTCCCGGGGTTTCCTTGCCTCCCACACAAAACAGT
>Ga0209986_10003633_pt1 | contig 13436 bp, 10 predicted proteins | sample BlataG_FD_183168 | JGI IMG/M metagenome (GOLD analysis project Ga0209986, IMG submission 183168) | Deep subsurface microbial communities from Black Sea to uncover new lineages of life (NeLLi) - Black_00105 metaG (SPAdes) (version 2) | ecosystem: Environmental > Aquatic > Marine > Oceanic >...
CTAATTGTTAGATTATAATGCAAATAAACAAACCAGTTTTCAAAGGTGCATTATAATAACCGCGCACCCGGAGCTTCATCTCTACTTTGGAGTATTGACAATGGGGAAAGCGAGGGATAGGCTAAGGAGACAAACATATCAAAGGACTTGAATCAAACGAAAGGAGGGTATGTCATGTCAGGAACCAGAGGAAAGGTGAGCATCTTGTTGGTTATTATTGTGGCGTTGGCATCGCTTACCGCAAGCTGTGCTGGAGCGCCCACCATGCCTATGACTCTTTATGAGAACACAGAACACGGCTTTTCCATTGAGTATCCGGAGGGATGGGCTGAAAATGTGATGAGGCCAGTACCGTTCTTCTATATCGAGTTCAGCGACCCTGAAGGACGTCTGAGTGCGGGTGTGTCCCTGGAATACAAGACTGAAGAGCTTACCCTCGCCGACGCTGTATCAGAAGCCAAAACATATATCGAAGCTATGCCTCAATTCGAGCTCATCTCAGAGGGTAACGTTACCATAAGCAAAGGCATCCCCGGCTACGAAATAGTGGGCGAAGGAGACCTCGGGACCGGAAAAGTCGAGAGGTTCAGGTCCATCATGGGGGTGCGAGAGAAGCAGGCTTTATCGGTTATAGTAAGGGCAGAGCCGGCCGACTTTGACCAGCAGAAACAGCTAATAGATACCATAGTGGATAGCTTCAAGCTCCTGCCGACTTATACCTTCGTACCGCCAACTCCCGGCGCGGCGGGCACCTACACGAGCGCTGAGTATGGCTTTTCCATAAACCACCCCGCAGGATGGATAAAGTTCCCTCTAAGTCGCCCCGGTGAAGTCGTCTCACTCGGATCTGCGGAGGGGTTTCCCGGCGTAATGGTTAGTGCAGAGGTCGTAGGTGAGGGAACCACCCTCGCCGACTTTGGAGCACAGTTCAGCCAGGGCTTAGGCGAACACTGGAGTGACTGTGAACTGTTTTCCCAAGGTGAGATAGCCTTGGACGATGGCACCCCAGCCTACGAGATTGTGTTCAGCGGCACAACGGAGGGTTACACTCTTAAATGCAAGTATGTGATTGTGATTCAGGGGAGCCAGGCTTTCTTTCTTATGGGTTACAGCATGCCTGACCGATTTGAGCAGGATGAGGCAGCCATGGACGAGGTAGTTTGCAGCTTCCACTTGGAGTAGTCTATCGCTAAAACTGTTTCGGAAGAATGTACGCAGCGGTAAGCACGCTTTTCTTGCTATCTCCGAAGGGTCAAGATTAACATTTTGACGTTCTGTGCAGGCAGAAAGAGGACTGGGGGTTGGCGAATCGGAAGACCAGGCGGTCGAACTACTAAAACGCGAATTGGCCGTTCCGTCAAACTGCAACTACCCTATTTCTAAAGCTACAATTGCTTTCCTCTCCGCTTCGCCAAGGCCATATAGGTCATAGGCCTGGTCATCAATTTCTTCGTCGGTACGCTTGATTTGCCGCTTTAGGCCATGTCTCTCCTCTGTACTCTCAAGTCGGGTTTGTTGTAGTTTCTTCTGGAGGACCAGCATCTGTTCTACAAGAATCACCAAATCGTCGCGCATCTTCAAGTCCGCGCCGCTGGACGGGTCGATACGACGAATCGGCAGGGGTGCGATGAACTGACGGTTGGCTGAACGGAATCCACCTCTGAAGGGGGCGCTTAAACGCCGGAAAGAAAAATCCAGCACCTGTGAATGTAGTAGGCCCAGCATGTAAAGATAGTTCTCACGCGAGCCGTCTTTCAGGATGACGCCGCCCACATCCACATTGTCGAGATAGAAGGAACCGGTCTCGTCATACACCGCTTCTAGATGCATAACCAGCCGCGGGATAGCCAGTTTCGGCAGCACGTGAAGAGTCAGGTTCTGAGTTCTTCCAAATCGATACCAGTCCTGCCCCTTGAATTTGCCGCCCTCCCTGTCCTCTAGAATGCTGCGATTCAGTAAGAGGTATTGCCAGCAATTAGGAAAGGCCCCTTCAAAGTCTTCGACTGATATCAAGCTGGCTTTGCCTTCGTTCACGTGGTATGGGAATAAGAGCAGCCTTTGTGTCTTAGGTGCGCCATAGCGCTTGATATCGTGGCCACTTAGCAGCGGCTTCAGCAATTCACCTTCCAGTTCATGTACCTTTCCGGTCGCCTGGGACCGCACGCGTACCAGACCCGGCCCGGTATCGCCCAGCTTTTCAAGAATATATACCTTGTCGGCACTGGTTATCAAACCCTGGAATATCCTATCAGCGATCTTACCCAGGGGCTCTGTGTTCGCCGTCAACTTCTCCCACAGCGTATCGTCCTTTGCCAGTGGTGGCCACATCCGTTTGGTTGTAGATTCCTGGTCTGTGACAACCGCTGGCAACCCTTCTAGGTCAAGGGCGGAGGTAACCGGGGAATCGGTGACACCCTGCGGGACCGACACATAGTATAGAGGTGTGTTACTCAGTTCCTTTTTCAGTATTACTATGGCGGGGTAGGTCGTCGCTTCAGCAAAGACCGTCTGTGAGGAGAGGTCCACGATGTTCTCCACAGTACACTTCTCTTTAATGAGTTTTAGAATTCCCGCTCCGTATTGCGACTTCAGGAACTTGCTCGAGCAGATAAAACCTAGCCGGCCACCCGGCTTCAACAACTCAATACCGTTCTCCAAGAAGAGGACATAGATATCGAAGGAGCCTGAGGCGGAAACAAAATGGTCTCTGTAGTAGTCAGCCTCATCCCTGGGTAGCGTTTGAATCCGGATATAGGGAGGATTGCCAATGACCACATCAAAGTCACCGCCCTGCACTGCCGGAGCAAATTCATATTGCCAGTCAAACGGTCTTTTCTCTTTCCATGACTTCCCGAAGTACTTTTCTAACTCGCTTTCGGTGCCTGATATCAACGAATTCCCCCGCCGAATATTGTCGGCGAGGCTGGGCAGAATCTCGCGGCGTGCCAGGCTTCTCAGCAGAAGGTTAAGCCGCGCTATCTCTACGGCCTGCCCGTCAAGGTCGACGCCGAATATGTTTCGGTTAAGAACTGGCAACCGGTCCCACTGGTCCAGTTGCGAAACCAGCTTGCCACTTGCCGCCGCATGATAGTTTAACAGCTCATCATAGGCTCTGATTAGGAAAGAACCTGAACCGCAAGCAGGGTCAACCACCTTGATTCTCATATTCTCGTCATGGTTGTGCTCCGCTAAAAACCGGCCAACAGTGTGCTTCACAATATAATCGGTCACCCATTTAGGAGTGTAGTAGATACCCTGCTCCTTACGTTTCTCTTTTTTCGCCTCTAAAGAGACATTCAGCCCCAGGTCGAATTGGCCCTGGCGTTCCTTCACCCTTTGTTTGGCGATATTTGCTACGTGACCCAGGTACTGCTCATAGACAGCTCCCAGTACGTCTGCATCCATCACTGAGAAATCGTAGCTGGCAACGCCGCCGGGGACTTCGTAAAGGCCGCCGATTATGTTTTCCAGAGTTGATGCTTCTACAAAGACCTTATCCGCAATATGATGGGCAAAAAGGTCGCTGTTATAATACCCATCAAATCGATGAAAAACCCCTCTAAGCCTTTCAATCAACTCCGGCTTATGGCCGCTACTTTTCCATTGGTGCACCGCTGCCAGTAAGGTCTTCTCTTCGATACCCCTGTCTTCGCAGGTTCGGATAAATAGGAGGCGATTGAACAGGCGCTGGATTACTTCATCTATTTGTGGGAGATTGAGTTCCTTGTTATAGAGGAGCAGCTGTGTAAATATCTCTTCACGCCAATTCTTAACTTGGACAAAGAGACGACGCTCCACAGGCTGCGGTGGGGGTAATACGCCGACTTTCTGGGCCTCCTTATCCAATTTTCCGGCTTCGATAGACTCTTTGGAAAGCAGCCACAGGCGGTCGAAGTCATCGATGTAGTCCTGGCAAGTCAGGTTTAAGAAGGCTTGCCCGGACTGTGCATTGAATAGCCTCAGACGGTCGAAACTGGTTAGGCCAGCCCAAGTGACACCTTTGTTATAAGCGTATGTGACAGCTTGTTTAATGTATTCGGCATTATTCAGGTCAGCTTTTAAGTGCTTGGTCTCCAGATAGAACCTGGATACGCGTTTAATCTTGAAGGCATAGTCAACACGCCCTTTAGATGCGCTCTCCTCTGGGGCAACTTCATTCACGTTATCGAAATCCCAACCTAGTGAGCGAAATAGGGGCTGAACAAAACCCTGCTTGGTCTTGGCTTCGTGGTACTTTTTAGCCTCAGCAGGTGTCAGGGCCGTGTAGTCAGCGACCAGCTTAGCCACTTTTTGTTTCGCTTCATCTTTGGTAATTGCCGTGATATTAACCTCCACAAATTCACTGAGACAGAGACCATGCCTTATCGTTCGACAAACTTGCTAACCATCGGGGCATTCTTTAGCGATCAAGAAGGCCCTTTCCCTCAAAGCCGATTCTACCGCCATCCAAGCCATTGTGCAACGAACACTTATCTTGGAGCTTATCAGACATAGCGTAATAGTGGAGCGGTCGACAAGATTTTTGACGCTCTGAGTAATACGCTGAGTTACCGTTGCACGATCCTGACAATTGTTTAGCTGGCTCGATCGGTGCAATCTGGCAGTGGTATAATCCAAAAGGAGGCGGTATATGGCAGATACAACCAAGATAAAGACTGTGATCGAACCCTATGTGCGTAACTGGCTTTCAAAGCAGTTCCCTGGGCATGTCTTCAAAGAAAAACCTATTCAGTTAACAACCGGCGAAAGTTATTCTTTTGATGCTGTTGCAGAGGACGCTTCCATAGTTGCGGCCATTCTGTCTAACAGAGCAAAAACAAGGACAGGGCGAGAGAATACGGGTGGGGTACGGAAGGCCTTATCGGAAGTCGGCTACCTCAAGGCAGCCCCAGAGAGTGTAAAAAAAGTGATGGTCTTTACGGATGATGACTTCTACCAATTGATTCGGCGTCGAGCAAGCAGGTTAGGAACGGGGCCAATTCAAATGATGGTTTGCAAGCTACCTCCTCACTTGGAGGCAGTGCTTAGAGAAATCCTTGATAAAGCTAGCCACGAGCAGCGTGCAGCAGAGTAAGTTTTTGCCTCACAAAATTATAGATGTGAAAGTAGACAACTCCCGAAGGTGGCCTTGCGTCACGCCAAATATAGCTTGTTGCAACAATCACTCAAATTGTTAGCCGAGTTTTCCCACGTCTTCAGATTGCTAGATTGTGCCGCCATTGCATTGAATAGCGGCATGTTGCCCTAAAGCGAACCTAGCTTGTTCTAAAAACACCAAAATTGATATTGAGTAATCAAGAATATGGGCTTACAATAAGATTTGACCTAAATATGTAGCACTGTGGGCTAGACTTGGCACCCATAACTATAGAGCGTAAATAGGGGGTCAAGATGGACTTTTACGAGGCAATTGAAAAAAGAAGAACGATACGCGCCCTTAAGCAAGGAGTCTCAGAAGAGCAATTGCGCAAACTGTTACTTGCAGGCGCGAAAGCACCTTCTGGCTCAAATGTTCAGCCATGGGAATTTATCATCATTGATGACCCCAGGATCATTGAACAAATCGCCGAGCATAAATATCAGCAGACTCTAAAAATGGTCATTGATGAAATGGTCCTTAATGATCCCAGAATCATTGAGCAAATCTATCAGCAGACTCTAGACACACCTCTTTCTCTGGAGATGGCTACGAGACAGAAAGATGCCTATCGGAATTGCACCGTGGTCGCGGTCTGCAATAAGAAAGGGCACGGAATCGGGAGGAAGCCATGGATGAATATCGAAAATATAGCCAGCACCTGGATGTGCATCGAGAATATGGCATTGGCGGCAACTGCTGATGGACTGGGTATGCAAATATCCATTCTTCGGGAGGAGCACAAAATAGCGGTGGAAAAGCTCCTGGCTATTCCAGAAGACTACGAATTAGCCACCATGGTATTGATAGGCATACCGGCGGAAGTTCCCCGCAAAGGAGAATTTGGCGCGAGGCGGCTGGACGTTAGCTGGCTTCATAGAAACAGATTCGGCACTCCTGCTACTGCCTAGGCTGGATCGCCAACCGGCAACTCACTTGGATGTATCCCTTCTTAGCTAGAGACATTACTGAGCAAAAAAGACTTAAGCAAGCCATGCTTGCAGCAGGCACAGCAGTTCGGGAGGAAGAACGAAAGAGCCTGGCTCGCGACATACATGACGAAATCTCTCAACCGCTAACTGCCCTCTGTCTCGAAATTGATGCTATGATTAAGAGCGAAGAGCAATTATGGGTATCAAGGATAAAGGCGCTGCACATTTGGGCGGTTTGTTACAGCTGATTTCTTGCCGCCATACCAATTACTAGCTGGATACCCGTTTTGACAATATTCGTCCAACCTCCTAGCCTCTTGGCTTGTTGTAGATGGAAAGCTGCTGATATGTCTGTTCCTAGTCGCTGCATATGGTGCTTGAGAGGGGCAGCCGATGTACAGTTTGATATCAGCCATGTTCTGCCTGAGTGTGTGGGCAATGAGAATATACAGGTGCTCCCCAAGGGTATCATATGCAAACAATGCAACAACTATTTTGGAAGCAAGGTAGAACCTGTCCTACTTCGTGATCCACTTTTCCACATCGTAGCCGTATTCCTCCGACTCAGAGACCCGGACGACATGAATGCATTCAGAGACAAAATCTTTGACGAAGAGCATCCCGCAGCAGGGAAAGTCACAAGAAGACTTGATTTAGGCATGAAGTTGGCCCCTGAAAACTTGACTGTGGATATCAAGTAGGGGATTCAAGGGCGAATCAGCAAATCCTACGAGCGCAAAGAACTGGGTCTTTTCTCAAGAGCCATCCACAAGATAGCCTTTGAGACTCTGGCCTGGACAATATTCACAAAACACATGCACGAAGATATCGACATTTTTTCCTCCGATTTTGATAATGTTCGCAATTGGTCACGGTATGGAGTTCCTATGAATGACATTCGGCCAGTCATGCGTCGGCAGACATTTGAAGGAGTAAGCACTGAATGGGGGTGCAGTCTCTCGAAATTGCCTACTTTCATTGCTATGGAGCTGAACTTGTTTGGAGACTGGTATGCGGTTAGCCTTACATCGCGACTAGATATGGCACAACATGACCTTCTAAGCTCACTCCCATCTCGGAAGCCCGACTATCCTCTTTGTCTTATGGGGGAAAGCCTCCTGCCTATAAGCTGACTTCTTCGACGTATACTCATACCCCGCTTCTCAAACTGGACAATCTATTAAGCCGTAATTCCTCTCAACAATTGTGCAAAATGTCCAGGCGAGGTAACAATAGGCTGAAACGTTCACTGTAGGCACGAGTGCAAAACCAAGACTCTTGAAACAGCTCGTCCTGCCACAGCGGGACGATAAAGATAGTCTCGGACTTCTCCCTAGGAAAAGTCCGCCGGTTCCGGATCTACAGTGGGCGCTTCTGTCTGGTTCACAAATGTCTTCACTTCAATAACCTGTATATTTTGAGGTATACTCATCTTCAGAGGCAGACGATGGCGCAGGGAAACTGGATTCTGGAGCGATGTGCCAGTGACCGTTTCCCCTACCGTTTGCAAATTCTAAAAGGGGATAAGCCGTGGTTCATCCTGCGCACTCAGGATCGCTGGCCAGCGGCGGGGAAGAGGATCTTTTGCCTGCGGGAAGAGGAGCTGCCAGACGCGGATGAAGTCATCGAGGAATTGGAGAGGGTCAATGTAGTTGCTTTTCATGAGCGTGGCCGGCGGTTGTCAGTGGTGCTAGACAGGAGACGGTACAAGCGATGCGATTTTCTGTTTCTGAACAAGCCTTACAAAGGCCGGCCAGACGAAAGCTATGAGCAGATCTTCTGGCTGACTCAGAGGGCAATGACGCAGCACAGACCTGCCTGCAGACTTGTCTCTTATTCCAACCGCACCGTGTTTACCGTCCGCATCGACAGCACTGAGCGCTATCCGTGGCGTTTCGCTGGAATCATCACTGAGCGAGCCCCTCTTCCGATTGGTGATTACGCGCTGATGGATGGAGACAATATCGTTGCTGTTGTAGAGCGAAAGACTCTGGACAACCTCCTTGCTGACTTTGGAACGATGCCGGTGTTACATCAGCGGCTGGCTGAGTTGGCTACCCAGCAGAACCATGCCATGGTAATCGAGGCCCCTTATGCTGATTTCCTGAATCCCAGAAAGGTGCACCACTACACTGCTGGCTTCTGTGCCAGAGCCATCGGTGAGCTTTATGCGCTCCACCCAAATCTGCGAATTATTTTCTGTGCTAACCGGAAAGTGGCAAATGAGTGGTCGCGCCATTACTTTACTGCCGTGTGGAACACGGGACAAAACCTGAAGAGGTAGCGGCCGCACCTTCTGGCTGATTGTTGGATGCCTTGATAGCAGGCCAGGATCTAGGCTTGGCGTGCTGATTAGTGCGGGCTCGAACGGCCAGGCAGACATGCTATGGGAGACGGGCTAAACTGGAAACATGTCGCTCATGCCTGCCTTTCAAAACAGTCATCTCAGGCAACAGCCAGGGCGGCTTCAATCTCCCTTCTAGCTGACTCGGATGTTTCACCTGTCAGACTGGCCTCAAGGACCTGCTTCGCCTGACTGCCGCCGATCTTGCCCAGGGCCCAGGCGGCATAGCCACGCACCAACTCTTCCGAATCCTGCATCGCCTGGGCAAGGTCAGGGATGAACGCCGGATCGCCCGTATTACCTAGGGCAATGGCGGCGTTTCTCTGGAAGTATTTTTTCTCTCTTATGTAGTTATACATCAGCGGCTGCACTCTTTTGGCGTAGAATTCATCAGACAGGTTGAGGAGCTTGGTAAGCTCAAAATCCTCCGCTACCTTGAACAGAAACTCGTTCTGGGGCAACTTTGCCTTAAGCCTCTTCTGGTTTCTGGGGCACACCTCTTGACAAATATCGCAACCATGAATCCAGGTACCCATCTTATCTCTGATGTCAGGTGGGACGTAGCTTGTTATGCCCCCGGGGTAGCCATCCTGAGTCATAAAGCAGTTAAAGGCAATGCAGCGCCTTGGGTCCATCTTCAATGGCTCATACAGAGCCCCGGTGGGACAGGCGTCAATGCAGGCTGTGCATTTAGGTGGGCATTTCACCTCCAAGGTAGGCTCATCATAGTCAAGCTGGGCATCAACGACGAAGATGGTGGCGAGGATAAACGACCCTATCCCCTCGGCAAAGGCGAAGGTATTCTTTCCGTAGGTGACAACCCCGGCGCGGGCTGCGGACAGCCGCTCGGGAACAACCAGCCGTTGGGCTACTTTAATCCCGTTCTTCTCCAGGAATTCCCGCATCAGTTGGCGTCGCGCCCCCTGGATGCGGTGGCGGGGAGTGAGGTAACACCTGGCCTGGTAGAGCCGACCTATCTTGCCCACAAGCTTCTGGGGGAAGGACTCCTTGGAAGCGTCATACACCACGGCTACAATGGATTTGGCCGATGGCATGACGCTCTTGGGATCAGCGCCAGTGATGGGCTGAAAAGCGCTTTCGATGTACCAGCCGTACATGTCGCGGCGGGAGTTGAGCTCGGCGATGTAATCAGGAAAGCTATCGGCGGTGGTAATACCCGCCCTGCTGTAGCCCAGGTCAAGGGCAAAATCTTTTATGTCTTCGCTTAGCGACATCCGTTTCTACCTCCTTAGTTCTATATTCCACTCGGATTTTACGCAGACGACTTCTCGAGTGACGGGATTGAGTTGTATCGCCACAGAGATACATACTCATAAATCCAAGTACTCGCCTACTAATCGTGAACGGGACACATGTGACACAGTGTCCTTATTCTGCCTGTATCACCTGCACGCTGTATGCTTTTCATCTTCCCTCTTTCTTGGGGTCATAATATTCCCAGATGCTAGCTTCCTTCCCTCAAGTAGTCCATAAGCTCGCCAAAAGCCGGAGGGAATTCAGCTTTGAAGGTGAGGAACGAGAGCGTGGGATACCTCATTCCAGCCCTATGAGTTCCTTCAAGCCCCTCAACTATTGCCTCGGATTTGCTCATAGGCATAGCAAAGGCAGCCTCGTGATCTTGTGCTTGGGCAATTGCTCGGTCACCGCCGCCAACTACTATGAACTGGCATTGGTCGTTTAGCATTGTCCTCGTAATCTCTTCACCGCAGGCAAAACCGCCCACGCTACTGGAAGTGATAGGCTCACCCGTTGCATAAATAGCAGCCTGTATCAATCTGGCTATTTGGGCTGGGTTACCATAGAATATGATCACGTCAGGCTCAAAGTTAGCTCGATGTATAGGTGCTGCTAATATATGAGTGTATTTTCCTGGCTCAAGCTGCGGTAGCGCTTGAGCTATCTTGGCTCTGACACTTTGATCCTTCACAAAGAAAGGGACATTGAAACTGCCATCGAGAAATTTGGCTTTAGCTGGTAGCAAACCTAAGGCAAGCGCACCAAGTGGACAGAGCATGTCCTCCGTGCCCATTGCCATTAACCAGCCATAACGCCTCGCTAAAGCTATACCCTGGCATACTGGCATCGGCATTCCCAAATCTCGCTTTGGCATCCTGGCTTTCTCAGGAATTTCGTCTGTTGAGCTGATCATTTTAATGGCTACCGGGAAGGTCTGGGGTCGAACATACGAATCCAAAGCCTCACTGATCTTTTGTAGCTCCATTTCTAAGTTGCCTCCTTTTTTCTTTTGTCACTTCTAACACAGTTGCAAAAGCACCTACATTGCTGTCGCCTGTGACAAATCATGCCTTTCTTGATTCAAGTAACCCGTTAAGCATCATCTCTCCTTTGTCCGACTTGGGCCCGGGCGGCCGCGAAATCTGCCATGACCAACATCATGTACTCCCGTGCATTCTTCGGTGGATGCTCAACAACCTCGCGGCGCTCAAGAACCAGCGATTCCGTGGGACATTTGTAGGCGCAGACGCCACAGCCAATACAGAGGTCGGGATTGACTACTGATACCCTGCCACTCTTGTTTTTGAGCTCTACTTCGCCGCTCCTGTTCTTGGCTGCCACGATGGTAATTCTGTTCTTAGCCTCCGGGAAGTCTTCCAGCCGCATCGCTCCCATGGGGCAGCGCCTGACACAGAGCCCGCAGCCAATGCAAGTCTCGGGATTCGTGCGCACAAGGTAGTTGGATGGGCTCAGGCTCATAGAATGCCCCAGTTTATGGAACGCCTCGAGGAATATACAGCAGCACCGGCAGCAGTTGCAGATGGTATCCACCCCCTCCTGCTGGTTGGACATCGCGTGTACCAGGCCTGCTTCAGCACACTGGCGCAGAATCTTCTCGGTTTCCTGGCGGGTGATCTCACGCCCCAGACCGTTTTCGACTATGTAGTGGCCCAGCCGGTCGAAATGGAGACAGGTCTCAGTGGGATACCTGCAATTGGGAGAGTCCGGGTCGATGTTCTTGCGGTGCCGGCAGGGACAGGTGGAGACAGTAAAATACTCCACAGAATCCAGCACCTTGACTACTTCTTCGTACGGCAAAATCTGGCGGGCATCCTCTATTGCCTCTTGAACAGGCAGCACCCGTAGACCCTTTAGATGTGTCAGGTCATACTGGTCAAAGAAGCCGTGATAATAGTATTGATTTACCAGAGGCGCCATGGCTCTGATCCGCGCGTCGCTGCGCCCAGCCCAGAAAGCGCTGCGATAATAGATAAAGAAAGAGTCGTTCACCTTATAGCGGATACTTTCACCTTTAACGGTGCGGTAAACGAGACCCTTCTTGGCCAGTGCATCCAGCCGCCGATTCAAATCAACCGGGTCCATCTGTTTCATCTCGGCCAGTTCTTCCACGTTTGCCGCTGATAAGGGTATTCCGGTCAACAGGGATGCCTCCTCGGGCGTACAGGAAGCCATGACCAGCGGCATCAATTCATCCGCTTCGGGCAGATCCCACCAGCTTTGCTTCAGCCAGTCCACAAAACGCGCGTAGACTTCTCGCTCAGACACGATAGTCTCCTCCTTTCCCTACTATTTGGCCACATCACTGCCAATTGACAACGTCAGTCAGCTACTTTGCCTTGCCTAGCGTACAGAATCATAGCGCACTGTGATCGCCAGCCACTCCACACGCCAGAGTCCTTTAGCTCCAAAACTATGCTCCGGAAAAGCCTGCACCTGGTTTTTGCTATTGTAACGGCCAAACATCTAGTCGGATATCTCCGCCAGTGTTCTGAGCACTCGCTCAAAGGTAGCCATCTCTTCTGGTGAGAACGGCTGTCTCAAAGTGGCATCGAGTTGGTCGGCGAACTCCAGGATGCCTGATCCTACTTCTCGAGCCTTGGCAGTGAGAAATACCAGCACCGACCTCCTGTCATCAGGGCTCAGCCTGCGCTCGACATAGCCACTCCTCTCCATCCTGTCGATTATGCCGGTGAGTGTCGAGCTGTCAAGGGAAACCCGCTCTCCAAGCTGGCCGACGCTGATACCATCGCCCATCCATAAGGCGTTGAACACAAAGTACTGTGGCGAAGTCAGACCAAAAGGTGATAACTGCTGCTCGTAATAGTCATATACCCGGCGCATCACGCGCCCCAGATTGAAGCAGATGTGCTTTCTGGCATCGTACATAGTTAGTACCCCTATAGCTTGTACACAATTATTTTGCACACATTATAAATCTCGTGTCTATTCTCGTCAAGGCGTGTACTCGTTCGTGTTGAGGTTTTACGATTTTGTCACCGCTATCTCAGGGCGAGCCTCTTCGCCCGATACCACCGTCTTCCATTGAACAGGGTGTGTTTTGTGTGATGTGCCCAATTATCATTGAACAAACTGACAATTGTGCAGCCTGAAAAAAAACATTTGCGGCCGATTGCCGGTTCGCCAGGAATGATGTTTCGGCATAGAATAGCGTGTAGTAGGAGGTCCGAAGAGCGCGCGAATGCCCGTCTCAGGTATACCCTACCTCGCTTATGGCTCAAACATCGATTGCCAACAGATGGCGATTCGCTGTCGAAATAGTAACTTGGTGGCAAAAGCGACTTTGACCGGATACCGTTTCATAATAAATGAGCAAGGCGTGGCATCGATCATTGCCGAAGAAGGCTCGAAGGTAGAAGGTTTGCTTTGGGACCTATCACCCACTGACGTCAAACGCCTAGACCGATACGAAGGACTACAGGGCCAGCTTTATGAGAAGTGCTTGGTCCAGATCTCCTTGGAAAACGGAAAGGTGGTGTCAGCTTTCGCCTACGTAGCAACGAACGCTAATAGAGGGACGCCAAGACCCGGGTATCTTGAGAGAATAGTTGGCAATGCAGAGAAGCACTCGTTTCATAGTGGTTATGTAAGGTATCTTAGCTTGAACTCCCCACCCCACAAATAGACCCCTCTGTTCCAGTCATATTCACGATCCTCAATCATCTTCTCCATAGTCGGGGCGTATTCGAGCAATATATCAAGAGGTGACTTTCGTCCCATTTTTTCT
>Ga0209986_10003636_pt1 | contig 13430 bp, 8 predicted proteins | sample BlataG_FD_183168 | JGI IMG/M metagenome (GOLD analysis project Ga0209986, IMG submission 183168) | Deep subsurface microbial communities from Black Sea to uncover new lineages of life (NeLLi) - Black_00105 metaG (SPAdes) (version 2) | ecosystem: Environmental > Aquatic > Marine > Oceanic >...
TAATAGCCCCCTGCTCACCTGATCAAACCAGGGGGGGCTGCCTGCTGGAAATCGCATCGCCCAGGGAAGATCACAGAGCCCGCCGTAGCAGCAGCCGTTGAGAAAGCAGCCGACTCGTCCCAACGCCAGCCCTACCAGCAACCCTGGGGCAATGCAGTCGGCCAGTTGCAAGAGGGGCAACCGCCTTCGGCGGGCGAACCACCAAGCCGCCAGGGCGGCGGTTGGTACGGCACCGAAAACAACCAGTCCGCCGGCGGCAATGTTGAGCACGGCCGGGATTGCCGCCACCAGACTGCGACCCGGGGGAAAGAACTGTTCGTGGTATTCAATTACGTAGAACAGGCGGGCCCCGACCAGTCCCGCTAGAAAAACCTCCAGTCCCAGGCCAACGATGGTGTCGGCATCGATACCGACGGCCCGGCCGCGAACGATCGACAGCCAGGTGCCCGCAGCGGCCGCAGCCAGCAGCATGACGCCATAGCCCCGAATAGGCACTCCCTGACCATCATCGAGAGCCGGCAGCCCCCAGGCGATGATTGCTCCGCTGACGACCAGTGGAGGGACCAGGGATCGGACTGCCGTGGCCATTCCCTGCCGCCAGCCGATCCAAGCCAATGCGGCGAGGCCGATCAACGCCCAGACAGCGAGCAGCAGCCCCCAGCCCACGAGCGGCAGAGACAGGCCGGCCAATTCAATCCGCGACGGAATGTGGAAGAGCGTGGTCAGCACGTCGCACCTCCGCGAGGCGAGAGTGGCAGGTTGTCGATCAGCCGAGTCTGCCCCAGCCGGCCGGCGACCAGAGCGATGGCGGCTGTTTCGAGCGGCTGGTGCTCCAGCGGTTCGAGCGTCTCGGCCGCAACCACCGCGGCATAGTCGATGGCAATGCCCGCCGCGTCGAGTGCGTTGGACATGCCTTCAGTAATGGTGGCGACCGATGCCCCGGCCAGCCAGTCAACGTGGGCTTGTTCAAGGGCAAGCGACAATGCCCTGGCCTGCTGGCGCTGTTTGCTCGTGAGGTAGGCATTGCGGGAACTCATGGCCAGGCCGTCGGGTTCTCGTACGGTTGGGCAGACATGGATCTCAATAGGAAGGCCGAGATCGCGGACCATTTGTTTGATCACCAGCGTCTGCTGCCAGTCTTTCGCCCCAAAATATACAGCATCGGCAGGGACGGCCTGAAACAGCCGGCAGACGATCGTCGCCACACCGCTGAAATGTCCCGGCCGCAGCCGACCCTCGAACGGTTCGGCCGGTCCGGCCACCTCGATGCGGGTGGCGTTGCCAGGGGGATACATCTCGGCGGTGTCCGGTGCGAATACCCAGCGGACCCGCTGCTGGCCGAGCAGTTGGCAGTCAGCGGCAAGATTGCGGGGATAACGGTCGAAGTCTTCGTGGGGGCCGAACTGGGTCGGGTTGACGTAAATTGAGACAACGACGTCGTCACAGTCGGCCAGCGCCCGTTCCACCAGGCTGGTGTGGCCGGCATGCAGACTGCCCATGGTGGGGACAAATCCGACCCGCCGACCAGCGGCCCGGGCGGCCAGCACTTCGGCACGAATTGCACCGCTTGTATGGATCACCGACGGGCCGGCCGTCATTGAATCGCCTCGATGGCGGCGACCGCCTCGTTGACCGCTCGCCCCAGGTCATCGGCATCGAGTCGGATGACCGCCTTGGGACGGGAAATGGAGCCGCCCGCGAGGCAGCACTTCAGATCATCCTGCAACGCACGCAAGGCATCGGCTTCATCGGTTGCGGGTAAGCCTGAGCAGACAAGGTCGGCGAAGATGTCACTCTGTCGGCTCGGCTGACGGCAGTAGCGGATGCGTTCTTGGAGGGCGTCACGGCTAACTTCGAGGAAAAGCACGATATGCGGTGGGACGGTTCCGCCAGCAAGACGGTTGAATGCCGTTAGGAACTCCTGGCGGTCAGCTGGGCCAAGGAAGCGTTCGGCAGCCAGCCGAACGGTCTCTAGCCAATAGTCAGCAACCGTGCCGTGCGGATCGCTCGGCCAGCCAGATCGTTTGAGTGGTGCGGCGTACTTCCTGAGCGTCTCGTGCCAAAAGGCCGTCGCTTCCACCGCCGCACGAGCCGGCCGACCAGCAATCGGCAGGGCCGCTGGTGCATGCAGTTGCCTGGAGAGGGTGACGTCGGCAACGGCAGAGGCAACCTCGGGGCAACCACTGCCAGGGACACCAACGACTGCCACATGCAGGTGTCGCTGCGAAATGTTCTCAAGCAGATCGCCGATGGTGCAGCCTGCCTGGGGGTGCTGGAGGTCTGGGGCAATTTCCGCTGCCGGCTCGAGAACAAACCTGCGGGTTGTCATTCGGGGATGGGGAAGCTGCAGCCGTTCATTTTCGATAATGCGGTCACCGTGCAGCAGCAGATCAAGATCGATGCTGCGGGGTCCCCACCGCTGTTCGCGGCGGCGATCGAGGGTGTTTTCGATTGCCGCCAACATCTCCAGCAGGTCTTCCGGCTCAAAACTCGTTTCGATCAGGCAGGCCGCGTTCAGGTAGGCGGGCTGCCCCGGCGGGCCACCGACTGGCCGTGTTTCCATGAACTGGCTGACTTCAAGCAACGCAATGCCGGGCATATACCTGAGCATGTCGATCGCCTGATTGAGCTGTTCGCGCGGGCAACCGAGGTTGGCGCCGCACCCAATCAGGGACCGGACTGGTGTGTCAGCCGTAACAGCAACGGTAGCTGTCCTGCCAGCGGTTTGATCTGATAACCCGCCAGCCGACCGGCCACCTGCAAAACTGCATGGTGGCCGAACGGCCCCAGCGCCAGTCACCCCACCGTCACGTTCCATCGCAGCGACGTCCTGCCCTCAGTAATCTGCCCATCTGCCTGTCCTTATCTTACGGACGAAGCGGACTGCTGAGGCAAGTTGGCCGTGAGACGGGTGTCATTTTCGGAGTTCACCACTTTAAGAACGGGGGGGACATCCAAGCCACGACGGCTGCCGTCGACTGTCGATCCCTCACTCGCCGCCCCCCTGTGTCTTGAAGCGATGTTCTCAGACGCCCTCTCGATTGCCCTCCTACGCCCACCAGCATCTCGTGCGGTTTTCCCGCATGTTTCTTCAGCAGTGGAGCTGATCGCCTTTCCTCCACCCGACCAGACAGTGAGCAGAAAAACTCAATGGAGCCTTCTCAGCTACCTGCTTGATCAAAGTCTCGATCGTTGTTGCGATGAGCCAACGTGCGGCTGATGAGGGGTCATTCTGTTGAGCAAAAACGTCCTGTCAAGCTTGATCAAAACTCTTCGCAGTTGGGGGTGGAACGCGCTCGCTGTTGGTGCATCTGCTTGCATGCTTGCGCGAGAGTCTGCGTTGTGTTGAGCCGAAATATGGAAGCCGGTGCGGCCCGTGCTGGCGAACCGGCCGCTTTCGGGGGCTTTCGACCAAACATTGGGAGGTCCCTGCCCAACCCGATATACTGCCGGTGCAGAAATGCAGGCTCACTGGTTGGAAAACAGTTAAGCTGCCAGGATATTCGACGCTGTGATTTCAGTTCGTCCAAAAGCCACCGATCTGGTTTTTCAGCTGTACGGAAGGTCCCTGCATCCGGAACTGTTTCAGCAGTATGCAGTGAGGCGTCTGGAGCGGGGCCAGTACACCGCAGATGTGTCGATCACTGACAGTGGACATGTCGTTTGCTGGCGGGCAGGCGGGCTCACGCTCAGCGAGGTGGCGACCTCGTCAGATCAACCGGTCCCGGAGAAACGCCGGCTGCTTTCCCACGCCATTCAAGGCGAGCAGACCGATGCCCTCGAGTGTGCCAGTGGCGTCTGCTACGAAACATGCTTTCAGCTGGAACGGGTTCGCCCGGATGTTTTCTGGAACTTTCAGCAAGAACTCTGCGCCGACGGCATCAGCCAGGGGCTGTTTCACCGTTTTGCAGCCGGCGGTCGGCTGGCGATCGGTGCGGTCAGTTGGATGAACATCGAAACGCGTTCCAAAAGCCTGCTGATTCAGGCTTTTCACACATTTCCAGATGATTTTGCGATTGTCAAAAGTCAGTCGGTTTTCCAAATCCCCTGATCAGCCGGCAGGATCCTGCCACTATACCCCCCGATTCTGTTCAGCGCCCGCCTATGCCACCCACTGAAGCCCCTGTTGCCAAGTCCGAAACAAGTAAGATTCTTATCGCGGACGACAACGAGCCCAACCGTGAATTACTTGAGGTCTACCTGGCCGATCTTGATTGCCAGATCGACACAGCGATCGATGGCGAGGACACCCTCGCAAAGGTGGCGTCATTCCGGCCAGATGTGATCCTGCTCGACATCATGATGCCGAAGCTCTCCGGCTTTGAGGTTTGCCAGCAGCTCAAGGCTGACCCTGCCACCCGTGGCATCATGATCCTGATGGTGACCGCGCTCGGTGAGTTGGGCGACATCGAACGAGCTGTCGAAGCCGGCACCGACGACTTTCTCTCCAAGCCCGTCAACAAGGTCGAGCTGGTGAAGCGAGTTGAAAACATGCTGAAACTACGGCATGTCAGCGATGAATTGGAGCGGCTCCGCAGCTACATCAGCACCATGGATGATGATCTGCCGCCACGGCAGGGCTAAGGCAGATCGCCGCAGCTGCCTATGAGCGGGTCAGGCCAACCTGCTCAAGCACCCGGATGGCCGCCGGTGATTTGTTGAGGACGTAAAGGTGGATGCCGGGGACGCCGCCGGCGATGAGTTCTTCGGCCTGACGCGAGGCATATTCGACACCCGCTTCGAACTGGGCTTCGGTGTCATCGCCGGCAGCTTCGAAAGCTCGAGTGAATGAATCAGGAAGCCGGGCCTTGCAGAGGCTGGCGATCCGCTGAATCTGGGCATAGTTGGTCACTGGCATCAGGCCTGGGATGATTGGCTGTTCGATGCCAATGGCGGTGCAGCGGTCACGGAAGCGGAAGAAGTCGGCGTTATCGTAGAACAGCTGTGTCACCACCACGTCACTGCCGGCGTCACACTTTTCCTTGAGGAATGCCAAGTCAGCTTCGGGGCTGATCGCCTCCTGGTGGGTTTCGGGATAGCCGGCAACCAGAATGTCGAAAGAGGGAAATTCAGCCGCAATAAGGGCGACCAGTTCTGAGGCATACTGCAGGCCGTCAGCCACCGGCGTGAAAGAGGTTTCTCCCTTGGGCGGATCGCCTCTGAGCGCAACAATGGCTGTCACTCCGTGGCATTCCGCCTCGCGGAGGTACGCGCGCAACTGATCAACGCTGCTGCCGACGCAGGTCAGATGGCTGGCCACGGCGATATTCGGATGGCGGCTGCGGACACCGTCGAGAATCTCGAGGGTCTTGCTCTGCGTCGAGCCGCCGGCGCCGTAGGTGCAGGTGATCAATCGTGGTTCAAACCCCACCAGTTCATCGACAGTCCGCCAGAGCATGGCTTCCGACTCGGCGGTCTTGGGGGGAAAGAGCTCGAAGGAGAGGGCGAACGAGCTCTGCTGGTAGCTGCTGGTAACTGACATCGGAATTCCTTTCGGTTGGAGCGGGAATTCAGGCGAAAGTGGTGGTTGGCGACACCGCTTTCAGAGGAACCGCTCGTCACCGCTCACCCTAACAGACCGAAGCCATTGTCGCAGCGGTGGAAAACCGCACCGCTATTCGGCCAAGGCAGCAAGCAGGGCCCGGTCGGCCTCGTGGAAGGCAATGCCGCGGCGGGCCATCATCCGGCTCAGGGCGGTTGCCACTTGCTCGACGGTGGCCCGGGTGCCCTCTGGCAGGCCGGCGATGGCGGTGGCAAACGGAGCAGCCGGACCAGCAATACGGCCCTCTACAGTGGCCGCCGGGCCAATCAGGCCGCCACAGGGCAGCGTTGTCTGAATGCCCGTTTTGGAAAAATCACCGACGAGGCAGCCGAAGAATTGCCGGCCGCTGTCAGTGGTGTCGCCGTTTGGGCCCTGCAGCCGAACCGTGCCATAGCTGTACTTGAGGTTGCCGGTAATGGTGCCGGCGCCGAGGTTGACCCAGCTGCCAAGATGGCTGTGGCCGAGAAAGCCGGCATGGGCCTTGTTGGAAAATGGCTCAATCACGCTGGCCGAGATCTCGCCGCCGAGTCGGCAGTCGTGGCCGGCAACGGTCCCCGGACCAAGCCAGCTGCGGGGGTGCACCTTGGTATGTCGACCGATCCGCAGCGGACCGTCCAGGCAGCAGAACGGACCGATCTCGGCGGCCGCATCGATCAGCACCGGGCCACCCCGAATCGAGACGAAATTGTCCACCTGTGGTACGAGTTCCTTGGTGCTGACCTTTTCAAGATAGAGACCAGGCCGCTGTTCGACGTATTGGCCGGAATCAATGGCAGCTGCCAGCATCTCCTCGAGGGAGTCTTCGTGGGCATCAAGCAGATCGCCTGGACTGGTGAGCAGTGTGAGCAAGGCCTCGATTCTGGGCAGCCCGGCCTCGGTGGCGACAACGGCCAGCGGCAGGCTACCGGCGACCAACTGGTCAAGCAGCTGAGCATCGGTATTGGCGGCTGATGCATCGCGGTGGAGGATCGCCGCGGCGACGGTTTCATCAGCTAGCACCACGCCCCGGCGGCCTGCCTCAACGAGTGTTCGCAACGCAATTAGGTTTGGCCGGCTCGGGACGAGCCGGGCATTGACGAGCAGCACAGTCTCGCCATGCCGCGATCGGATGAGGGGGTCAGGCACGGGCTCTGGTGGCCCTCCCCAGTGCGGCACCCGCATTCCATCGAGGGCGGCCAGGTAATACCTGAGGTAGGGGCGGAGCACCCTGTGGACCCGGCCAAAGTGGCCGAGCAGGTCGACCAGGCTGCCGCCGCCGATCGACAGATCGCAGGCTGGGCGGGCGACAGCGACCGGGCCCAGCGTGGCGACAATCTCATCTTCGCAGACATAGACATCCATGGCGTTCGTACGGTATCAGACGCCATCCCGCGGCGGCGAGGCCGCTGCTGGCAAAATTGGCCGCAGGAGCGTACGCTCGGTCTTCCCGGCCGGAGTGGCGGAATGGCAGACGCGACGGACTCAAAATCCGTTGCCCGCAAGGGCGTGTGGGTTCAAGTCCCACCTCCGGCATTGATAGGGCCGCGACCATGGCAAAGGCCGTGCCGGCGGCACCTATCGCTTGCGGGCCTCGAGCACATACCGCATCAGGTCGTTGAACTCCTGGCGGTTTTTCAGTTGCCGCACCAGGTGTTCCGGCATCAGCGAGACAGGTGACTCAAACACCTCGTCGATGTCGGCCTTGCGGAACGCCATCGGGGTCGACTGGGCCAGGTTCCGCAGCACGATCTCATCGGCACTTTCAGAAACCCGCAGGCCCGTCTGCTGTCGGCCATCGGCGGTGATCACGGTCACCTGACGGTACTCCTTATCGATCAGCTTTGACGGGTAGAGCACCGACTCGACAAGCTGCTCGGGGCTGAGCACCGTCTTGAGTTCATCGAGCTTCGGTCCCAGCTGAACACCGCCGGCCGGAGGCATGTGGCAGGTGGCGCAGGCGGCGGCTGACGTCAAGAAGATCGTCTTTCCGCGGTTAGCATCACCCTTCGCCAAGGCAGCCTCGGCCAGTTCGGTCGGTGAAAGGGCAAGCAGTTCTTTCTCGAGTTCGACATTTGAGAAGACCTCGTCACTGCTAGCAGCTGACGCGGCCAGCAGTTCCGGCTCGAGCGGATGCTCGGCCAGCAGGTCGGCCGGTTTCCAGAAAGTGGTCTGCTTGCTCGTTTGAGCCCGCACCCGCTTGACCAAAGCCGGAGCAATTGCCGAAGCCTGATTGCCCCAGCTGTTCCGCACGAAGGTGAGCACCGCCGCCAGTTCTTCGTCATTGAGCAGGTTGCGGAAGGCGGTCATTGGGGGCACGCCCCGGGCTGGCTCGTAGGTCTTGCCGTGGACGGTGATCGGGCCCCACATGCCGTGCAGTGCCATCTTGATCAGCCGCTCCTCGCTGCCGCCCACCCAGGGGCTGTTGACCAGGGACGGATAGATCAGTCCGTTGCCCTTGCCGTGGGTCAGGTGGCAGGTGCCGCAGTGGGCTTCTCGCTGATAAACCTTCGAACCCAGCTCGTAGGCCTTTCGGTCAGCCTTGGCCAGGTGTTTGGGTGGGTCGAACTTCACAAACTCAATCGCCGCCGGTGCGGCAAAGCCGCTGGCGCCAGTGGCATCAACCTTGTGCCAGAAGTGATCGACCGTCTTGGCCGCGACCACGGCATGCCTGACCGACGAGTTCAACAGTTTCTGCAGTAGGTCTTCGTTCTTGACGTTGTGTTGCTGGTGCAGCCAGAGGGCTTCCAGCAGGTGGTGGGCCTCGATCTCATTGTCGGGATCGAAATCGGCCATCCACTGCTGCGTGGCGGCGATCACGGCGTCGGAGTCCCGCCCGCTAAGTTCCACTCGGGTCCGGTGGCGGACTCCGTTGACCGGATGCTTGAGGTTTTCAAGCAACGCCTCGATCGGCTCGCCGGCGATCTTCACCGGCTGCTGCAGCGGTCGGTCCTTCACCGTCAGCCGCAGAATCCGGCCATGGTTGTGGTCCCGATTGGGGTCGCGGATGTTGTGCTGCATGTGGCCGATGATCACGTTCTGCCAGTCGCTCACATACAGCGCGCCGTCTTCGCCGACGATCGCGTCAGTCGGGCGGAAGTTGCGGTCTTCACTGTTGATCAACTCAATGCCCGGCGTGCCCCAGACCTCGCCAAACCGTCGCTTGCGATCAGCCTCCGCCCGCGTTCTGGAGATCGTGACTGGCACTGCGGCGACAACCTTGTCGCCGTTGAAAAACTCAATCGTTCCGTTGTCGAACCGCTGCTCGAATCCCTTGCGGTTCCAGACCTTCAACTCCGACACCTTCACCGGCGTCGGAAAGTCGCCGCGCATCCAGGGATTCTGCTCGTTGCCGGTGTGGGCAAAGTTTGACTTGTCGCCGTCGACGAGCCGTTGCACGGGGAATTGCCCGTTGTTGTATTCGCTCGACTGGCTGAGTGCTGCTGTTTTGGCGATATTTTTGCCACCGCTGATAACCTCTATTTCTGCAATGTTCATCTGCTGGTGACCCTTGACGCTGAGCCTGAAGCCAGTCACGGGCGTGCTCTTCAGCTCCGAAGGTGCGGCAGTTATCAAGCTGCCGTCCGGAGCGATCTCAATTCCCGTTTCAGCTTTTGTGACTGGTTGTTCTTCTTCACCGCCCTCGCCTTCGCGATCGAGGTCGTACTGCTTGACCCCCAGGAAGCCGATCGTGTTGCAGATCAGGAAGTCCTGCTGGAGTTCATCAGGAAAGTGCGTTGAGGAGAGAATTTCATCGGCGGCCACCGGCCGGAACTCTTTGGTGAGCAATTCGTGCATCTTGAAGCCCGCGCCCTCCGGCCGCACCTGGTAGGACCGGCCGCCCGTGCCGTCGTTGGCGTAGCAATAGCCCCAGTAGTCAAAGCTGGTGCCGTGTGGGTTGGGCGAGTTGGCCGCGTGCGGGGCGATCGCGAAGGTTCGCGGGTCGAATCGGTACATGCCCGACTGGCCGATGTTGAGGTTTTGCTTCCAGGGGGTTTCATGGTTGTGGACCAGAAAAATGCCGCTCTGCCAGTAGATGCCGCCATCCGGACCATAGATCAGGTTGTTGGCAGCGTGATGGGTGTCGGAGGTGCCCAGGCCCTGCAGCAGCACCGTCCTGACATCGGCCACGTCGTCACCGTCGGTGTCCTTGAGGAACAGCAGATCAGGGCCAGAAGTGACCACAACGCCCCCTCCCCAGAACTCGAAGCCGAGCGGGTTGTGGACGCGGGCAAAGATCTTCCGGCGGTCGGCGACGCCGTCGCGGTCGTCATCCTCAAGAATGACGAGAGCGTCGTTCATTTTCTTGAGCGGCTCCCACTTCGGATAGGTGTTCCAGCAGGCCGCCCAGAGCCGGCCCTTGGCATCGACCTGGAGCTGCACTGGGTTGGCAAAGTCCTCAAACATCTCCTCAGAAGCGAAGACGTTGAGTTGATAGCCTTCAGGCACCTTGATTTTTTTTGCGCTTTCTTCCGGGCTCAGGTATTCAACACTGCCCTCTTTTTCAGCGCTTGAACTCTTGCTGCCGCCGCCGACGTTTGAGATCACCTCCACCGGTGGCGGCACGTTGCTGTCGTCAGGCGTGAGGCTGCGGCCCGCGGCCGCCGCCCAGATGACCGGATCACGGTTGGCGGTCATCACGTCGAGCATCACCAGTTCGTGCTTGAGAACCTCGGCGTTGCTCTGGCCATCGACAAAGGTCAGGGTCGAGCGGCCGCCCCAGATGTCGTTGCCGTCGGTGGCCCGATAGCGGTTATGCCAGTGCCAGTTCTTGTCTTCGACTGACTTATAAAGAGCATTCAGATTGGCCCGGGCGGGGGCAGCCTTGCCCAGCAAGGCCTCGGAGATAATGCCGGCTAGTTCCCAATAGCCCTCGGCGTTCAAGTGGATGCCATTGAGCGTGAGCGGCTCACTGCTTGAGGCAAATCGCTGAAAGGTTGGCCCGTAAAGATCGACAAAGGTCGCGTCGGCTGTGGCAGCTGCCCGTCGGGTGGCCTCGGTGTAGGCAGCCAAGTTGGCGTTGAGCCGGGTGCCGTCGGGCAGGTTGGGATCGCCGGTGTTCTCGTAAGCGATGGGGCTGAAGAGCACGAAGCGGGCCGCGACGCCGGCCTGTTTGCGGAGGCCGCGGTATTTTTCGACAAGCTTCACCAGCTCCTGTTGGTAGGCATCGGCCCCCTCTGGTCCGGTGAACGATTCGTTGTAGCCGTACATGATGAAAATCACATCGGGTGCAACGTGCTGCAGATACTCCTCGTCATTGGTGAAGCCCTTGTTGCGGGGCCGCTGATTGGCCATGTCGCCAGAGAAACTCATGTTCCGAAAGCGAACGTCCCGCCCCTTGAGATGATGTTGCAGCACCGTTTCGACCCAAGGGCTGTGTTGCATCCGGTCGGCCAAGCCGTTTCCGAAGATGGCGACGGTGTCGTCCTGCTTAAAGGCAAACGGCTCGGCAGCTGTCACCACAGGCGAGGCTGAGCAGACGATCAGCACTATCAGCATGGCGGCTCGCGGCCAGCGAGGTCGTTTTGAGCTTGTGAGGACGGTCAGGCACTTCGTTGCGGTGAAGGACATTGCTGGATTCCAGAGACGGCGTGAGTGTCCTACCAGCGTCGCAGGACGGAAAGGAATATCTAATGGTAGCACCCGGTACGACCTTACACCCACGCTCTTTTTGTTCGATCCAGTGAGGCTATGAGCCAAGTGAGGCTCAAAGCTCCTGTTCGAATCCGAGCGAGTTCGGGATCAGCTGACGGTTTTCCGGCACGCAAGTGACAGTATTCCGAGCTGTTACGTCAGGCCGAAACGCGGCTACCAGCGGGCTTCGACACCGAGATTGGCACCGTGCAGGAATAGACCGCCGCCACCGACCAGTGTTGTGCCACTCGTCGGTGTGTCGGTGAAGTCCCACTGATCGGGTGCCAGGGCCGCTCCAGAAAGCCATATCAGGTTGTACCCAGCCCGCAGCCACCAGGTTTCAGTTAGCCGGCGGACGGCCGACAGATTGAGGTCGCCGATAAAGCCCACGCCACCCCGGCTGAGGCTGCGACTTTCCCGAAAGATCACACCCGGTGCTAACGACGAGGTGATGGGATCGGCGGAAGAATTCAAGATGGTGCCGGCGAGCATCGCCTTGGCCCAGCCCTCAATCGCCCAGTTGTCCCACTGGCGGCGGCTGCGAACCCCGACTTGGGGGCCAATAAACTGCGAACTGGTCCGCACGGAGTAGGCGGTAAAGGGATCGCCGTCACAGCAGCGAACATTGAGGTCAGCCTGTTCATCGAGACCAGCCCACCGCAAGCCGAACAGCCAGTTCGTGCAGACACATGATCGTCCGCAGTTCAGGTGCGACCAGAGAATGGTCTCCTCTGGGCACTCAGTCTCACAGCAATACGTAAACAGATTGAACTCGGCCATGTTCAGGCTCGAGGCATAGGTGGGGCGAATTTCATCGGCACTTGACCAGCCGGTCACTGTCTGGCCCAGATTTCCCGGTACGGAGAGGTTGTCGGGCCCCGTCCGGTCGGCAGAGCCGAACATCCCGTAAACCCCGACATAGCCCACTTCCCAGCCAATATCATCTGGGCCGAGTTCCCCATAAAACAGCCTTACTCCGGGTGCCGTCGCCGCCTGAAGAGACTGAGTGGTGAACAGCGGCTGTAATTGGCCGCCAACATCCTGGAGAGCGATCACCGCTCCGTTCGTCGCGTTATCCCGTTGCAAAAACAGCACATCGAAAATCGCGTACCGCTGCCAGTCGGGGCAGCAGTCGCAGTCGGCTGCCGACAGAAATTCAGGATCTGCCCACGATTCGCCCGCCGGTGCTGCCACGGTAACGAACAGGACAAGACCCAGTGCAACTGCCTGCCAGACGCATCTCATTGGTCGCCGCATCAGCACCATCCGCCTCGAATATTTTTCTTGTTCGGGCATGTCCAGTTCGAGCATATCCAGCCGGACCCGCCTTCATATTCGGACTTTTCGGCAGCCTCGCAGCGGGTTAATCAGTGAAAATTCGCTGACCCGTGCAATCCATCCCCAAAATCGAGAGAAACTGAAAGAGAAGACGGATTTCGTGCCTTGGACAAAACACGGGGGTATGCATGAGGGGCTAGGGTCTGCCGTCTGCGCAGACTTTGTGGGCTGGTTTCGGGGCCACACTTGAGAGTTGCGGCCTACAGAGGCCGGTCAGTAATGACACTTTTAGTAGGCGACAGCTGTTACACAGGGGTTGGAGATAAGCATGGCGGGGCAGTGGCGAAACGGTTTTTCGACACGAGTATGGCCAGACCAGCGGGTTGCCGCCGGACCACCACGCTACGGTCGCCGACACCGTCTGCGTGCTGAGCAACTCGAGCGCCGCTACGCGCTTGACGCGGTACCGTCAGCGGTGATCAACGGGCCGTCTGTTGCCACGTTGATCGGTGAGGAGATCCCGCTGGTGGTCACCTTCGACAACACCGCGACGAATCCCGCCGACATTGGCTACTCGCCCTTTGTTGATATCGTGATGCCAAAGATGGGTGATGCGCCGCCAGCTCCAGAGAACGGCGTGACGTTTAAACCTGGCAGTGTTCGTTATCAGGGGCAGTCACTTCAGACGACGGTCCTGACATTTGACGCGGCAGGCCAGGCTGTCCATCCGTTTGCCAAGAAGTCGGACGGCTCGCCCGTGATCGTTCCCGGGAAGGCCGGCGACCAGCTTGTGGTCGTCCAGCTGCCCTTTGGCAGCTATGCGCCCGATCAGCCGGCGATCGATATCGACTTTACCGGTCTGGTCAGTGCCGATGCCCAGCCGAACCAATCGTATTCGATCACGGCAACCGGTGGCTTCCGCTACCAGACCGACCCTGCCGGCAATCCGACGGTCGACGTGGCGACGATCGGTGCGACCACAACGGATCCGGTGCAGCCG
>Ga0209986_10003638_pt1 | contig 13427 bp, 15 predicted proteins | sample BlataG_FD_183168 | JGI IMG/M metagenome (GOLD analysis project Ga0209986, IMG submission 183168) | Deep subsurface microbial communities from Black Sea to uncover new lineages of life (NeLLi) - Black_00105 metaG (SPAdes) (version 2) | ecosystem: Environmental > Aquatic > Marine > Oceanic >...
CGTTGCAATGGTGTTGAACAACGACACCACCACGATGCGCCTTCAAGGAGAATACAAGCATGAAGAAGGCGACCTGGACGCTATCCCAATAGAGATAACTCATGGCTTTTCCAAGGACCACAGACCTGATTTGAAGCAATTCGTCATTTCTCTGGTCATGTCTGACGATCTACCTGTTTTTATACGGGCTTTAAGCGGAAATGCCTCAGACAAGAACCATTTCAGAGAGATCGTGAAAGAATATGGCACTTCCTTGCGGGGGATGTGGGGTGATGACAAAATATGGGTATGGGACAGCGCGGTATATTCAGAAAAGAATCTGAGAGGAATTTCTGAGAGCTACAAGTGGGTAACAAGGGTCCCGGAGACGTTATCGGAAGCAAAAGAAGTGCTCGAAAACGCTGGAAAAGAAGTTGCGGGAAGCACTGGAGAAGGAAAACGAGACGATACCTGACCAGAGGAACAAGCCAACAAAGAAACCAACGATGAGACGTGTTTTTCAGGTGTTTGAGGGTATTACCGTCCTTTACAGTGGATCGGAGATGGTGCAGGTCTTGAACTTAAGACCGATTCACGGGAAGATACTCGCATTGCTCGGACGTGAGTATGAGAGGATGTATTGCACAAGTTATGGATAAGGGTTACGTGCTACTGAGGAACGTGGCAATACAAAGAAAGCGGAAGAAGAAAGACGCTGTTAAGTTTACCTCATCCATTTTTTCATACGAAACCGAGAGAAAAAGGGGAATAAAAGGTATGGAGTCCGATGTGACATGTGCATGCGAATGTAAATCCGCATAACGTACCTTATTTAACAGGTTCGTAGCTGATTGAAATTCAGAAACTAATGTCTTTATAAACTTAAAGTGCGGAATATGGGCTGAATGCTTGTGGTGTTTCTGTCAATGCAGTTCTCACGGATTCAAGTTTTGAAGAGATAAAAAGAGCGCCAGATGCCACTCTAAATATCCTCCTGGGTGGAAATGGTGTAAAGACTGCTCAGATAATGGAAAAGGAATTTGCAACGCCCTACATAATTTTGGATTACCCTTATGGGCTAAACCAAAGCGTTGAGTTTTTAGAAAAGATATGCAAAGAGTTGGGAAAGAAGACCTCGGATAAGTTTATAGAGGAAGAAAAATCAAAAAGATGTTATACAAAGTTCATTTATATCTGCAGGGTATTTCCGGCGCCCCAGTTGCAGTTATAGGCGAAGCATCAAGAGCTATCTCACTTACAAAGTTCTTGTGGCACGAGCTAAGTCTCGACCCCCGAGTAGTGGCATTAACCGATGCGAATTACGTTTGTGATGAACTTTCAAATGACATAAGAAATTATACTCAAAAGGTGCTGTTAGAACCTGATAAATATGAAATGAGCAAAACAATCGAGGATTCTGGGGTTGAAATGATCTTCGGCTCGAGTTTTGATAAAAAAATAGCGCATAGATTGGGCGTACCTCACATTAAATTTTCTTATCCTATCATAAATGAGGTCTCGCTCTCTGATTCGCCTTATGCAGGATTTAGGGGTGTTTCAATGCTCATAGAAAATATATTGAATTCTGTTTTGAATTTTGAGGAGTGTAAATCATGAGACAGATCGCAATCTACGGGAAAGGAGGCATAGGAAAATCCACGATAGCCTCTAATCTGGCTGCTGCATACGCAGATGCGGGGTTAAAGGTAATGATGATTGGATGTGACCCAAAAGCAGACTGCACTCGCAATCTTCGTGGAGACACAGATATTGACACAGTTTTGGACGTGATGAGGGAAAAAGGAGTAAAGAAGTTAGAAGTGCGTGATTTGGTAGATGGTAAGTACGTAACGGTGGAAGAAGTAGTTCATGAGGGGTATAAGGGTGTTTTATGCGTTGAATGTGGCGGTCCGGAGCCCGGCGTGGGGTGTGCAGGGCGAGGTGTGATTATAGCAACCGATTTGCTCAAGAAACTGGGCGTGTATGAGAAATACGATTTAGATATGGTGATTTACGACATATTAGGAGACGTTGTCTGCGGTGGGTTTGCGATGCCACTACGCGAGAGCTTAGCTGAAGAAGTCTATGTCGTTACGTCTTCTGATTTCATGTCAATCTATGCGGCAAACAATATCTGCAAAGGAATAGAAAGATATGCCACAAGGGGCGGGTCTCTTTTAGGCGGAGTCATATACAACGTAAGAGGGTCTATGGACTATATCGAGCCAGTAAAAAGGTTTTCAGCTCTCATTGGCTCTTCATTGATTGGTCACATACCAAATAGTAACGCAATAATCAAGAGTGAGATAGTAGGGAAGACGGTCTTGGAATATGCACCGGACTCGGAGATGGCGGACGTTTTCAAGCGTGTCGCAGATGCAATTTTTGACAATAACGAAGCGAAGGTGCCACACGCATTATCAAAGGATGAACTAAAAGGGATTGCGAAGGAGATAACAAGATATGCGGAAGAAGAAAGTTGCTGAGCACTACAACAGAATATCGAAATATTATGATGGATTTGGCTTCGGCTTTTTAAAAAGGCTATTTGAGTTTCGCTTATATGTTGAAATACTCAACTATCTCAAATCAGATGGTGCGGTATTGGACGTTGCATGCGGCACCGGGAACATGTCCTTCGAGCTCGCCACTAAATTTAAACGAGTGTATGGGATAGACATATCAAAAGGAATGCTGAATCGGGCGAAGTTAAAAATGGAAGCTGCAAAAGCAGAAAACAGGCAAATCGGGTTTATATATGGTGATGGAGAGTATCTCCCCTTTAAAGGCAATTCCTTCGATGCAGTAACTTGCATACTCGCAATATCGCACTTCTCAGACACCGAAAGGGCAATATCAGAGATGAAGCGAGTTTTGAAGGACGGAGGCATCCTGGTGTTCAATCTACCCGAACTCAGAGATGGCGTTTTAAAGAAGATATTCGGAAGGAGATTACAATCGCTTCGGAGGGAGTTTTCTACCGATTTAGATTCTGAAAAGCTGTTAAGGATTTTGGGTAATGCTGAAATATACGGAAGAAGAAAAATTCTCGGTCCTTTTTTCCGATACACCTTTAACAACTCTGTTTTCGTTTATCAAAAAAATAGTGCTACAAATCCCGAATCAACGCATCCCTAACCGCCTTTTCCATCACCGCTACCGGCGGCTCCATTTTTGTCCATATCCTGAACGAAGCGGCACCCTGATAGACGAGCATCTTCACGCCATCCACTATCCTCTTTACGCCCGCCCTCTTCGCCTCTCGCAATAACTTCGTGTCTACCGGATTATACACAATATCGAATACAACGAGGTCAGGATGCATCATATCAGCATTAACTAAAGTAGCATCCTCGTGTGGATGCATACCAACGGAAGTTGCATTTACCAAAATATCCGAATCCTTGACGTGCTCTTTAAGCTCGGCATCCAAGCCAATAGAATTCGCATTACGGAGCTTAGAAGCCAACAGAGCAGCTCTTTCTTTCGTCCGGTTTGCTATCGTCACCTTTGCACCTTCGGCATCGAGATAATAAGAAATAGCCTTTGCAGCACCGCCAGCGCCGAAAATTAACACATTTTTGGCTTTTAGTTCGCCCACCGTCTCTTTCAATACCCTTAGCGAGCCTATGCCATCGGTATTATAGCCAACGCCACTGCTGAAATCAATGGTGTTTATTGCACCTATTTTCTTCGCTACTTCTTCAGCATCCACGAAAGAAAGCGCCTTCTCCTTCAGCGGTATGGTAACGTTAAGACCCGCGATGCCGAGACTTTTCGCTCCTTTTATCGCATCTCCAAGTTCTTCCTGAGCAACCCGGAATGCGAGATAAACGGCATCCAGTCCGAGTTTCTCAAAAGCGGCATTATGCATAACCGGAGAAAGGCTGTGCTCTATCGGGTCGCCGATAATACCGTATATTTTTTTCATCATTCATTCGGTATATACTGAAACTTATTCCCATCTACTCATGCTTGGCTCGCCTCAGACGTCGCAGGTGGCGTAAATACACGCATCGCCAGTTCTTTGTCTATCATGAGCAAGCCATTACCGTCTTCTCCAACGAGTTTCAACTTAGAGATAATTTCATTGTCATTACCTTCTTCTTCTATCTGTTCAGTAACGTACCACTGAAGAAAGATGTTCGTAGCGTGGTCTTTCTCCGCGATAGCGAGGTCAACGAGCTCATTAATGCTCCTCGTAATGAACTTCTCATGCTCCAGAGTTTTCTCAAACATATCCATAGGCGACTTGAATTCTGCCAGCGGCCGTTCTATCGCCATGAGCTTTACCTGTCCGCCCTGGTCGTTAATGTAATCGTATATCTTCATGGCATGCATCATCTCCTCCTGGTACTGAACCATAAACCAGTTGGCAAACCCCTTCAGTCCAATATACGTGCTGTAAGCAGACATGGACATATACAGATACGCGGAATACGTCTCCTTGTTGAGCTGAGTATTCAGCGCTTCCTGCATCTTTTCGCTTAGCATATTATCTACCCTCCTCTATTTCTATACAATTCTCCCACACGCCGTGGACGTTGCAATATGCGAGCGCACAGAAAGCTTTGAATTCTGCCACCGGCACCTGGAACCTGACGTTTGGATTGGTATAAACCGGTGCGAAAGCAGCCCTGCCAAGGTCAACTACCTGTCCCACCTTTTTTACGCCAAACAGTTCTATCCACGCGATATGGTGCTCCACGGTGTTAGGATGTGGCACCTCCTTACCCACAACTACTCGTACAACGTCCACGTCTTCTCTCCCTCGTCCCTTGCCAACCTCAATATAAGGGACATGCTTCTCTTTACCTTCGGCTTCTGCCCCTTTCAACAATTCTCCAAATTTCATTTTTACCTAACATCTCCTCCACTTCTTCTTTACCCTGCTTTGAGATTTTTCGACATCAAATATTGCAATTTATTTCCGGAATGACTATAAATATATAAAGAATGCGCGTGATTTTTGTGAACTTGGTGAGCGGAAGAAAAAACCGAAAGATTTAAATGTTTGTAGTTTTGCAGAAGTTATAAGTGGTAAAAAATGGAAAGAATGAATGCGAGACTGATAAGTGGAAGGACGATTGCGCAAGGTCAAAATTTAGACAACAAGCTTTCGGAGGAGTACTATAATGCAGTGGCAATCTGTGAGATGAACGAGAAAGACATGGAAAAAATCGGCGTTTCGGCTGATGAGAACGTGGAAGTAAGAACGAGTTATGGAGAAGTGGTAGTGAAAGCGAAGGAAGGAGGAGGGAATCCAGAAGGGATTGCATTTATTCCTATGGGTCCCTGGGCAAATGCCGTCGTTAGCGGGGATACACACGGTGCTGGTATGCCGCAATATAAGGGTATAGATGCGGAGATAGAGAAGTCGGAAGAGAAAGTTCTACCAGTAAAAGAACTGATGCAGAGGTATATGGGATAAAGAAAGAGGTGATTAAAAAATGGAGATAACAGACGTTGTATGCGCCTTGTGTGGGTGTGTATGCGATGATCTCGTGGTAGAAGTAGAGGATAACGAGGTGAAGAAGGTAAAAAAAGGAGCATGTTCAGTGGGAAAGAGCAAGTTAATGGGGCATGGTAGGATAAAGAGCCCTGCGATAAGAGAGAACGGGAGTTTGAAGGAGTGCTCTTACGATGATGCGATAAAGAAGGCGGCAGGGATACTGGCGGCTGCGAGAAGACCGCTTTTGTATGGTTGGAGTTCCACGGTCTGTGAGGCGGATAAAGTAGGAATAGAGCTTGCAGAAGAGATAGGAGCGGTTATAGATAATACGGCTTCGGTATGTCATGGACCCTCAGTGCTGGCGATTCAGGACGTTGGACTGCCTTCTTGCACGCTTGGAGAGGTGAAAAACCGTGCAGACCTCGTGATATACTGGGGTGCGAATCCAACTGATGCGCATGCTAACCACATGAAGCGGTATTCGTATATTTCAAAGGGATATTGGACTGCGGAAGGCAAAAAGGACAAGAAACTTATCGTGGTGGACGTAAGGGAGACAAAGACGGCAAAGGTGGCGGACGTATTCATACGAATAGAGCAAGGGAAAGATTTTTTGGTGTTCTCAGCGCTAAGGGCTCTTCTATTGGGCTATGAAGACGTGGTGCCGGAAGAAGTAGGCGGCGTTTCAAAGAAAGACCTGTTAGAGACCGTGAGGTTGATGAAAGAAGCGAAGTTCGGGATAACGTTCTTTGGTATGGGCGTGACGCAGTCCACAGGAAGGCACAACAACATCGTAAATGCAATACAGATGACAAGAGCGGCTCATACGCACACCAAGTTTAGTATAATGCCAATGAGAGGTCACTACAACGTAAATGGGTTCAATCAGGTATGCACGTGGGAAACGGGGTATCCTTTTTCCGTTGACTTATCCAGAGGTTATGCGTGGTATAACCCGGGAGAGACGTCATCTACGGACCTTTTAGTGAGACGCGAGTGTGATGCTGCGTTATTTATTGCTACTGACCCCGGAGCGCATTTCCCCGGCGAGTCAATAAGACACCTTTCTAAGATTCCGGTTATTCAGATAGACCCTTTTGCGAACCCAACGACCGAATTTGCAGACGTCGTTATTCCGGCTGCGATAAGCGGAGTAGAATCGGAGGGCAGCGTATATAGGATGGACAATATACCTATAAGGCTTCGGAAGGTAGTAGATACGGAATACCTGCCGGATGAGGAGATATTGGAGAAGATACTGGAAGAAGTGAGGGCAATAAGAGAAAAGGAGGGCGAGTAAAATGGCTGAAGGTGAATTACTGATAAAGAACGGGGTGGTTTACGACCCAATAAATGGCGTGAACGGCGAGAAGAAGGACATTTGCATTCGTGACGGCAAAGTAGTGGAATCGGTAAAGAATCCGAAGGTAATAGACGCCGGGGGAAGAGTGGTAATGCCCGGTGGTGTGGACATCCATTCACACATCGCAGGCGGTAAAGTAAATTCGGGAAGGCTGTTCAGACCAGAAGACGGTCGGAGAGGATTAGAAGCGAAGACGAAAGTTTGCAGGATGCAATCGGGCTATTCCGTGCCGAATACGTTTGCTACGGGCTACCGGTATGCAAAGATGGGCTATACGTTTGTGATGGAAGCGGCAATGCCGCCACTTGCAGCAAGGCACACACATGAGGAAATAGTTGACATCCCGATATTGGATAATGCCGCACTGCCTCTTATTGACAACAACTGGATGACTTTGGATTATGTGAAAAGCGGTGATATTGACCTGCTTACGGCTTATATAGCGTGGATAATAAAAGCAACAAAGGGATACGGCGTGAAAATAGTAAATCCAGGCGGAACAGAGGCGTGGGCATGGGGAAAGAACTGCGATTTAAATGACACAGTGCCTTACTTCGACGTTACGCCAGCGGAGATAGTAAAGAGTTTAGGAGAGGCGAATGAGAAGTTCGAGATGCCGCACAGCATCCACGTGCATACGAATATGCTCGGTCATCCTGGTAATTTTGGGGTAACGATGGCGACTTATGACCTCGTGAAAGGGATAAAACCGTCTAAAGACAGGCAGGTCCTGCACGCGACGCATACGCAGTTCCACTCTTACGGTGGTACGAATTGGGGTGATTTCGAGTCGAAGGCGGATGCGATTGCGGATTATGTGAACAAGAACGAGCACGTTACCATTGACATTGGCTCGATAATCTTGGGGGATACAACGACAATGACGGCGGACGGACCGATGGAATACAGCTTGTATCAGATAACGGGTAGAAAATGGACGAATCACGATGTCGAACTTGAGACGGGTTCGGGAATAACACCGTTCCTGTATTCCGGTAAATCGCCCGTAAATACCATTCAATGGGCAATAGGCCAGGAATTAGCGTTGCTGGTAAAAGACCCGTGGAAGGTTGCACTCACGACCGACCATCCAAATGCCGGGCCGTTCATTGGGTATCCGATCCTTATTTCGATGCTGATGAGCAAGAAGAGGCGTGAAGAGTCAGCGGCAGATATGCATTCTGCAATATACGATAGGGCAGCGCTGCCTTCAATAGACCGTGAGTATGACTTATATGAGATAGCGATAATCACAAGAGGAATGACTGCGAAGGCTTTGGGATTGCACGAGCATGGAAAGGGGCATCTCGGCGTTGGTGCTGATGGCGACGTTGCGATTTATGATATGTCACCGGAGGAACGCGATGCGGGAAAAATACAAAAAGCGTTCTTGAACACAAAATACACGATAAAAGGCGGTGAAGTGGTGGTAAAGGATGGAGAAGTAGTCGCGACACCTGCGGGAAAGACATATTTTGTAACGCCGGAATGTGATGATACGCTGACAGAAGAAATGTTAAAGAAGCTGAAGGACAAGTTCGAGCATTACTACTCAGTGACCTTCAATAATTATCCAGTGCAAGATGCTTACGTGCCGAATCCATACGAGATAAAAGCGCCAATGCGTGGCTGAGGAAGGAGGAGGAGAAAAAAATGCAGACGATAAGATTAAAGTTGAAGGAAGAGGTTATGAGTGGAAATGCAAGAATACCCGTTGAAGTGGATTCATTGACTCCGGATAAACTCGTTGGAAAGAATGAAGCGGAGATAAAAGCGGTGAAGGTCTGGTGGGGCAACAAGGAAGAGAATACGGGCGAGCTGTTTGACGTGCGCGTAGAAGGAGAAGCCGGGAGTGCGGAAGAAGTGAAGATAGTGATGGAAGGCGATTTGTCGAGGGTGAAGCACATAGGAGATGGAATGAAAGCAGGCGAGATAGAGGCAATTGGTGACGTGGACATGCACTGCGGTGCGATGATGACCGGGGGTAAAATAACGGTAAAGGGAAATGCAGATTGCTGGGCAGGTCGCGAAATGAAAGGTGGAGAACTGATTATAGAAGGTGATGCAGGGGCTAACCTCTGTGCGATGTATAGAGGCGAGATAACGGGTATGACAGGTGGTAAAGTGACTGTGGGCGGAGATGCCGGTGAGTGCGTTGGACAATACATGGCTGGTGGCGAGATACTGATAAAAGGGAATGCGGAACTTCTCGCAGGATTGAACATGCATGGCGGAAAGATAACGATAGAAGGAGATGCTGTGATGCCCGGAGCGGATATGACGAGTGGCGAGATAACGGTGAAGGGAAAAGTGCAGGATATGATGCCTTCGTTTAAGTTCGCGGAGGCTGCAACAATAGAAGGCGAGGAATACAAGAAATACATCGGCGACCTTGCAATGACGGAGAAGAAGGCAAAAGGTGTGCTTTACGTGAAGTAAGCGAGTTAAGCATACCGATTTTTTTTATTTTTTATTTTATTACCGTATCAACCGTCCAAATAAGCTGCTCAGCCCTTTCCTGCGCCGTTTAGCCATCATCTCTTCCCACTCTTCCACTGCTTTTTTCTCTCTGTCGCCCGTATAACCTGCTTCTGATTTTTCCTTTAATCGTTCCAACTCATCGTAATCTAACCACGCTCCGTTACAGACGAGACAGACGTCTATTTCTACATCTTCAGCATATTCCAGGTCCATCAATCCGCCGCAACGCGGGCATACCAGTTTACTTTCGCTTTGCGTGCCTATCCGCTTTGTCAGGTAATTGGCAAGTTTTCTGTCGCCAAGTATTTTTTTTAGTTCGTTATTGTCAAACCATATTCCCAGACATTTGGGACAGACGTCGATGATGACATTGGGACCTAATACGTCCACTTCCTCCTTCTTCATCTCCACCCAGCATCTTGGGCACTCTATGGTTTTTTCCATCTGTTTCTTACTATACATAGTTCTATAAACATGTCTTTTTAAATACATAAAGGATGCCGATTGTGAGAAAATGATAAAAAATCTATAACCGCGCATCCATTTCTACTTTTTTGCCTGTAGCGAGTATATCTTCATCTCTCTGTATTTTAGCTCTTCTATAAAGTCCTCAAAGGGTAAGTCAGTGAGTTCTGCTGCCTTTCCCACTGATATCTCACCTTCTCTGTACAATTCAGTCGCAATGAGCATTCTACTCTCTTTTTCTATATTTTTATGCTCCCCAATAATATCTACAATGTCAGAAGGAATTTTCACGGTTATATTCGACAATTTTTCACCTCCGATTTATAATACACATTGCCATAATATAAAACCCTAACTACACTACCCAGATTTTTTCGAAAAAAAAGAAAGCTTTAAACAGTAGATTTGTCAATATCCAAATATTCCTGCAAAAGGGTGTTATTTTATAAGAATAAGAAAGTAAAAAGAGAAAAGCGAAGGCAGTTGTGGAGATGAAAGAAGAGAAAAAAGACGAAGAGGAACAGAAGCAAGCGCGAGAGCGACAAAAAATATGGGATTCCTTGCCTGAGGGCGAGGTTTACCACGCACCAACTACTCCGGACGACTTTTTCAATGGAATATCTTATGACATATCTCCGAGACAGTTTGGGCTTCGCGTGAGGAAACACGACACGTATTGCGAATTAGGCGGTCCAAGGCACAGATACAGTAGTTTCTTTTTTATAGAAGCGGTGGAAGATGGGGATAGGATAGAAGACGGACGAGTAGAAGTAATAGGACCGGAGATAAAAGAAATAGAAGGGCAATCGCTACCTTTTGGATTCTGGATACGATACCATGGTAAGGAACTAACGGAGGATTACCTTGATTTACTTACGAGGTGGACGTATTTCGCATTGGAAGAGGGAGAAGGCTGGATGCTTCTTAATACCCGCGATACGATCTGGCTGCGATTGCACAAAAAAACAGCGTATAAACACGACTTCAAGCATCTCGGTCAAGCGATGTTAAACCTTTGCAAGATACAATTCCCGCTGGTGGAGAAGGCGGATGCGAAGATACTGATAGCGACCGAGGAATTAGGAGGCGCAAGGCTTACGAAGGAGATAATAGATAATGTCTGCATCCCTTATTGGGAGCGAGTGGACGAAAAGGCGAGTAAGTTTTCCGACGAGGACGTTGACACTTTTTTTGGCTGCACTATCTGTCAAACCTTCGCACCAAGTCATGTATGCGTAGTTGCGCCGGATAGACCGCCTTATTGCGGGATTATTACGTGGTTGGGTGCGAAAGTAATGTGCGACCTCGACCCGTATGGATATATATTCGAGATGCCGTTAGGCGAATGTGTTGACACCCAGGGCGGAGAATACACGGGCGTGAATGAAAAAATCCACGAGAAGTCAAACAGGTCTTATAAACGAGTGGTGATGTATTCTTCGATAACGTATCCGCAGACAAATTGCGGATGTTTCGAAACAATCATCTTTTATATACCTGAAGTTGACGGCTTGGGGCTGGTAGATCGGAGATATGGTGGTGGTACACCTCTGGGCATGACGTTCTCGAAACTCGCAGGGCTTATAAGCGGTGGTTTACAAAACCACGGATACTGTGGTATATCGTTCAGAACGCCGAGGTCGAGGAAGTTTATCAGGGCGGATGGTGGCTGGCAGCGTGTCGTATGGATGCCCGCGGAATATAAGCAAACGCTTACCGAGTTCATTCCCGCGGAGATGTCTAACAAGATAGCAACAGAGGAAGATTGCACAGATGCGGAAGAACTGAAAGAGTTTCTGAAACGCGTGAATCATCCTGTTGTGGCGTTGTGGAAGAATGGGGTGGAGCCGGAACCATTGAGAATACCGGCACCAAATACCGATTGGGACACGGAAGAAGAGCAGAAGGCGAGGGAAAAGGGGGAGAAGTTGAAAAATGCTTGAAAAATATCTCGGCAAAGTTGTGGAGAAAGAGAACCTGAACGCAGAAGAAGCAGAGAATGCGATGCGAGCGATAATGAGCGGAGAAGCGGATAAAATACAAACTGCTGCTTTTTTAGCTTCTTTAAGGATGAAAGGCGAGACAGAAGGAGAAATAGCGGCTTTCGCAAACGTTATGCGAAGTATGGCATTAAAAATAAACCCGAAAGTGGAGAAGAGCGTGGACGTATGCGGGACGGGTGGCGATGTGATAAAAACGTTCAACATATCCACCACTGCGGCTTTCATCACTGCTTGCGTGGTTCCGGTAGCAAAACACGGTAACAGGTCGGTAACGTCAAAATGTGGTAGTGCGGACGTAATAGAGGAGTTGGGTGTGAATCTGGCTTTATCACCTCGCAAGATAGAGGAATGCATCGAGAAGATAGGCATCGGGTTCATGTTCGCGCCTCTGCACCATCAAGCGATGAAGAACGTGATGGAAGTGAGGCAGAAGCTGGGAATGAGGACTGTTTTCAATATTTTAGGACCTTTGACGAATCCTGCGAATGCAACGCATCAGCTCATTGGCGTTTACGATGCCGCTCTTACCGATAAGATAGCAAAAGTGCTTCGCATCTTAGGACTGAAGAAGGCGCTTGTGGTGCATGGAGAGCCGGGGATGGATGAGGTTTCTATTTCCGGGAAGACGAAAGTGTCGCAACTGGAAGAAGGCGAGATAACGACGTATTTCATAAACCCGGCGGATTTTGGTGTGGAAAATGCTTCACCACGAGAAATTGCGGGTGGCACGCGTGAAGAAAGTGCGCGAATATTGAGGGATGTTTTGAGTTGTAACGAAGAAGGAGCAAGGAAAGATGTTGTTTTACTGAATGCAGCAGCGGCTATTTTTGCTGCTGATGAGGCGAGTAGCATAGGAGAAGGATTTGAAATGGCAAGAGACATATTGGAAGACGGGAGGGCGGCAGAGAAGCTGGAGGAGTTCGTCAGGTTTGCGAAGTGAGAACTCTTTTCTTCAAAACGGCGTGGTGGGGTGAGTTCCATATAAACGGTTTCCGCATAAAAGACGTTTTTGCGTAGCAAAAATTTGAGTTAGTGCCGTAGGGCACGAACCTTTTATGCTGTGTTATACGAAGTGGCAGAAACTCCCTATTCATATTTTGGCTCCCGAAGAAATTTCAAAAAATGTTCAAATGTTTTGCTTTCTTCCCAAACACGCTTATTTATCTTAAAACGAATAGCCATTTAATTTAACGACGCAAAGAATATACCTTCTTTTAGAATCTGCTGGCTGGACTATTCAAGACATAGAGGTGAATCGCGGGTTTGTGTGTTATACGAGGTGTAATCATTTGGTGAAAGAGGTGGAACTAGGCAATAAGGATTTTGAACGTGCAATCGCAATGGTGGGAGAGGTGCTGGAGGTTATTCAGAAAGGTTTTTATCCTGATGCGACAAAGAATAAGGCGAGGTGCGTGGATTGCACGTACCGGAATATTTGCGTTTGAGGTAGATGATGCGGAAGGGGGAATGGGATGGAAGAAAAAATAAAGAGGCGGATTATCGGAAAATGTGTGAGTGGTTTTATAGCAGAAAATATACAGATTTGTATATATACAGATTTGTATTTCTTGGCGACAAAAAGGTGGTTTGAATGATTGAGGCGATGAGGAGGATCGTGGAAAGTTATGCTATCTGAATGGTATAATAACGGACTTGCAGAAGCATATATCCTCTTTAGACAAAC
>Ga0209986_10003639_pt1 | contig 13426 bp, 7 predicted proteins | sample BlataG_FD_183168 | JGI IMG/M metagenome (GOLD analysis project Ga0209986, IMG submission 183168) | Deep subsurface microbial communities from Black Sea to uncover new lineages of life (NeLLi) - Black_00105 metaG (SPAdes) (version 2) | ecosystem: Environmental > Aquatic > Marine > Oceanic >...
AAAGATTAATATCATAAAAAATATTTTGGTGCAGGCATTTAGCCCTTATCTAATTTATATTTTTGGCTCTACGGTAAAAAATAGAGACAGAGGAGAAAGCGATATAGATATTGCCATTCTGACCGATAGAAGAGTAGACGAGTACGAATTATTTATTATATTTCAAAAATTAGCGGATATTTTAAAAAAAGAGGTTGATCTAATAGATTTGAATAAGGCTTCCACTGTTTTCAAAATTCAAATTATAAAAACAGGAAAATTAATCTATAATTCTAATAATCTAAAGAAGATGTATTTTCAAATGAGGATCATGAAAGACTACGCGATCTTAAATGAGGAAAGGCAAGAGGTAATAGATAAAATTAAATCAAGGGGTGCTCGAATATGATCGATGATGTAATTTTAAATAAAACAGAAATTGTTAAAAGATGTATTAGAAGAGCGAAGGAAGAATATGCTCATAATCCCAAGAATTTGGAAAATTATACCAAGCAAGATTCTGTTACTTTAAATATTCAGAGGGCATGCGAAGCAGTAATTGATTTAGGGATGCATGTTATTGCTGAAAGGGATTTGGGGATTCCTCAAACGAGCAGAGATACATTTGAAATTTTACAAAATAATAAGATTATTACCCCTGAGATATCCGAGCGGCTTAAAGCGATGATCGAATTTAGGAATATCGCAATACGTAATTATCAAAGGCTAAATTTGAAAATAATCCAAGCAATTATAGAGAAAGACCTGAAGGATTTGCTGTATTTTACAGATGTTATTTTGAAAATATAAGATATAGTAATGCATAGAAAGGTACCAAGCACCTTTCTATGCATTTGAAGGATTAAATACCTAAATAAAAATATTGAATTAAGTAGTTGGTACATATTCAATGTCTGACATGCTTCATTTATGTGCAAAAGATAAAAAAGAGAAGATAAACATGTTTCGCAATCTTTTTAAGGGAAGAGAAGATGTATTTGCAAAATATTGGGTAAGCCGCAAGACCGGGAAAAAGGGTTATTCTCCAGTATGCAAAAATGAGTGGATTCCTCAGATTTGTAGAAAACCGTGTGAGAAATGCGAGAATAAAGAATATATTCCTTTGGATGATTTTTGGATTGAAAAACATTTAAGAGGAGATATTATTATCGGAATCTATCCTATCCAACTCGATGATCGAGTGAATTTTTTGGCTTTTGATTTTGATAAAGGAAATTGGTTTGAGGATTCGATAATTTTATTAAACTTATGTCAAAACATTGACTTACCAGCTTATTTAGAGAAATCAAAATCAAGCAATGGGGCACATTTATGGATATTTTTTTCTCAACCGATTAGTGCAGCAAAAGTAAGAGAATTTGGGTTTATGCTTTTAAAAAAGGCTGGCAGCATTGGTGTTGGTGTTATTAATAAGATAAGTGACATTGATGGCACAGATAAAATTTCCAATGCTTGTGTTACTGCCAATGATGATGTTAACAACATTGGCAACACCATCAATATTAAAAAAGATAATGGAGGATTCGATAGAATCTTTCCTAATCAAGATTTTTTACATGATGGAGGTTTAGGCAATCTCATTGCTTTGCCTTTACAATACCAAGCACGCCAAAAAGGAAATACACTATTTCTTGATCAGAAAAATAGCTATATACCTTATATTAATCAATGGGATCTCTTAAGCAATATTAGAAGAATTAGTGAGATTGATATTGATCTATTTATTGAAAAATTTTCGGAAGATACCTCTTCATATCTATCAGCATCTCCATCTGAGTTCCCGCCTCAATCATCGATTCGAAATGCATCACATTCTTTACAATCATCTATATCAGAAAAAAGATCTCTAAAAATTATCATTTCTAATTACCTTTCAATTCCCATAAAAGATATAAATGAAGCATTTTATCAATTTTTAAGAAAAAATTTAGTCATACATAATCCTATTTTTTATGATAAAAAGGCGAAGGGATTTTCTACTTGGGATACTCCTAAAATGATATATTGCTTAAATTCTAAGGGGGGCAATTATATTATTCCCCGAGGATTTCTGAAAAATATAGAAAGATATTTGTTTCAAAATTCGATGCCATTTCAAATTGAAGATAAAAGTGTTAAAACTCCCCACAAAGCATTTAGATGTAGATTTAAGATTTATAATTACCAAGAGGAGGCTTTACATGAAGTTTTAAAAAATAATGTGGGTATTCTTGAGGCCCCTCCAGGATACGGGAAGACCGTAATTGCTTTAGCAACTTTAGTTTACAGAAAACAGAGGACTTTGATTATTGTTCATACCAGAGAATTATTGGCTCAATGGATTCAGAAAATCGGAGATGTTTTAGGAATAGAAAGGGGCGATGTTGGTATAATTGGAGGAGGAAAGGAAAAGATTGGAAAAAAGATCACCGTAGCTACCTATCAGTCACTTATTAGAAAGAACTTAAAAATATTGGCTGACAAGATAGGTTATGTTATTGTCGATGAATGCCATAGAGTACCGGCAAATACCTTCCAAAAAGTAGTAAAAGAATTCAAAGCCAGATATCTATTAGGTTTAACTGCTACCCCTTTTAGAAAAGATAAATTGCAAAAATTAATGTTTCTCTATATGGGCGAAATCATTCATAGAATTGACCCAGATAAAATTTCAAGTGAACTAAAGGGGGTTAATAGTATCTTAGAAATAAGATATACAGATTTTTATCCAACTTTTGAAAAAGTTAAAAAATATAAGAAGATCATTGAAGCACTGACAGAAGATGAGAATCGGAATTATCTTATTGCCAGGGATATTATCGGTGAATATTCTTTAGATAAAAGCATTCTTGTGTTAACTGGAAGAAAGGGACATTGTTTAGAAATTTCCCAAAGATTAGGACAAAAAATCAAATATTCCATATTAACCGGAAATTTATCTCCAAAAGCACGAGGAGAAATATTGAAAGATTTCAAGGACAAAAAAATAAGGGTGTTAATCGCTACCGGACAATTAATAGGAGAAGGAATTGACCTTCCTTTTTTAGATACATTATTCTTAGTATTTCCCACGTCTTCAAAGACAAGATTAATCCAGTATATAGGAAGAGTGCAGAGGAAAAATAAAGGTAAATCAATATCAAAAGTTTATGATTATTATGATCAATATGTCTCTGTTTTAAATATAATGTTTCAAAAGAGAAAAAAGATTTATGAGAAATTAGGAATAAAACAAATAAAACCAGATAATAAAGTATAAAAGATGACAAGTTTTGTGCCAGGCACCAGATTTGTCATAAATGTAAAATTTAGTGCCGGGATCCTAATTTTGGAAAATATTTTTCTGTAAAAGAAGGATTTTTAAGTTTATTTGTAGAATATGTATTTAGTATAAACTATATGTTTATATATAATAAAATAGGGGAATTTGGGGAATTTATATGGAAATAGTTATTGTCGGTGCTGGTCCATCAGGATGTTATACGGCTCAATTGTTGAAGAGTTATGGTTTTAAAACCAGGATAATTGAAAAGCATAACGAAGTAGGCAAGCAAGCTAAGTGTGCTGGATTTGTAGGCAGACAAGTTTTTGAAAATACAGTACTACCAATTTCTAAAAGTTCTATTGTAAATCAAATCAATGGAGCTTTATTTTTTTATAAAGATGATAGCTTTCTAATTAAAAGAAAAGATGTAGCTTATGTAATTGATCGGGAGAAGTTTGATAAAAATTTAAGTCAAGGTTTAAATGTAGAATGTGGAAAGAAATTAATAGAAATAAAGAAAGATGGATCTGGTTATATACTGAAGACTAATGTTGACAATATCTATGCTGATTTGGTGATTGGAGCTGATGGACCAAATTCTCAGGTGAGAAAGTTTATGGGCATTGGTAGAAATAAAGGAAAACGGGAGATAATAAAATATTATACAGGAGTTCAATATAGAATAAAATTAGATAAGGATTTATTCTCTCCAAGGGTTGTCCAGGTACATCTTCGCGAAGGTGTTTCTTTTTTTATTTGGATTATCCCGGAGGGCAATAATATTATTCGCTTAGGGCTTATTGCAGAAAATAGCCGAAAACATTTAAATCAGTTTATAAAAGACTTTAAAATTACGGGTAAAATTATTGAAAGATTAGCTGGAATAGTTTCTTTAGGATTTACTCAAAGTTTTTATAAAGATATTGCTTTAGTAGGAGATGCTGCCTGTCAGATAAAGCCTTTAACGGGTGGAGGGATATATTATGGACTGAAATCAGCAGAGCTTTTGGCAGAGTGTGTTAGGGAAGGAAAATTAGGTGAATATGATAAAAGATTGAAGAAAAAATTTGGGAGAGAGATTAAGTTTGGCTTAAAAGGTCGGCAAGTCTATGAAAAATTGAACAATAATGAATTAGAGGAAATATTTTTAATATTTAAAAAAAATGCAAGATTTATTGAGAAGATGGCTGATTTCGAAAATCATTCTGTTATTTTTAAGGAGGCGCTTAAGAGTCCCAAGATATTTATAGAAGTAGGGAAGATTCTTGGCAGAAATATTGGGAAGATATTATTTTAAGAGGAATAAGAGGAAGAGGAATAAGAGGAGGGAGGAAGTAAATTGAAATCAATTATTCTTTGTGCAGGAAAAGGCACTCGCCTTAGACCGCTAACTCATACTAGTGCTAAACATTTAATCCCCATTGCTAATAAACCGGTATTGTTTTATGCAATAGAGGCAATTAGGGATTGCGGAATAAAAGATATCGGCATAATAATCGGAGAGACCGGAGAGGATATAAAGAATGAGCTTAGAGAGGGTAGCAGGTGGGGAGTGAATATTTCTTATATCGAACAGAAAGAAGCCCTGGGATTGGCTCATGCAGTATCAGTAGCACGTGATTTTTTGGGAGAAGATAAATTTTTAATGTATTTAGGGGATAACCTTTTAAAGAACGGGATAGAAAGCTATGGGGATAAATTTATTCAAGGGAATTATAATGCCTTTGTGTTATTGACTGAAGTGGATAATCCGATGCAATTCGGCGTGGCTGAGGTGGAAGGAGGAAGAGTAGTACGGGTAGTGGAAAAACCTAAAGAGCCAGTCAGTAATTTAGCTTTAATAGGAGTCTATTTTTTTGATAAAAATGTTCATCAGGCTATTAAGAGTATAAAACCTTCTGCCCGGGGGGAATTAGAGATTACCGATGCCATTCAGTGGATGATCGATAAAGGTTACAAAGTTGGAGCTGAAGTTATTAAGGGCTGGTGGAAAGATACCGGTAAGCCAGATGATATTTTAGAAGCAAATCGCTTAATTTTAGAGGATATTGAAAGGGATGTTAGTGAGGCGAAAGTGGTGGACAAGGCCTCCCAGATTTCAGGAAGAGTAAAAATCGGAAAAGGGTCAGAGATTATAAATTCTAAGATAGTAGGCCCGGTGATAATAGGAGAAAGGGTCAGAGTGGTCGATTCTTATGTAGGTCCCTTTACTTCTATTTCTGAGAGGGTAGAAATAAGAAAGAGTGAAATCGAGTGCAGCGTAATTCTAGAAGAGAGCAAACTGGAATATATAAAGGGACGAATGCAAAGATGCCTGATAGGCAAGGGCGTGAGAGTTTACCATTCTAAAGACTTGCCCAGGGTGTACGAATTCATCTTAGGCGATCACAGCAAAGTCGGCCTATTATAGAGATGAAAAGTTAACCAAAGGTGCCTGGCACCTTTGGTTAACTTTTTTAGAAGGAAGAGCCTAAGGTGATGTAGATATCATATCCTTTGGGGGCAGAAAGAGCTTTGGCTGCTCCAAGTCTTAGGGTAAAGGGTGAATCGTATTGGCAATTAAAATCTGCTTTTAATTCTGCTCCGATACTGGATTTAAAATCCTGCCAGATAGAATTAATTTCGCTTTCTTTAGTGGTTATATTTGTGCTAGCGTTGGCGCTTTCCCAGGCATTTCCAATATCGATGAAGAGGGCACCAGATAGTCTTTCTAAAAAGATAGAGAGGGGGCCAAGTTTTAGACTGTGTTCGATATTGGCCAGAGGAAAGCGATATTCTAAACTGGTTAAGATAAGATTGTTTCCTTTGAGGGTGGCAGGTTTATATCCTCTTAGAGAAAAGTTTTTTACCTCAGTGTTGCTGAGATTATCCGCAGAATAGTTACCTCCCAGTTTAAATTTTTCCCCATCTAAATCGAGGTCTATTAGGTTAGAGCTGCTCAAGCCAGCTACCAGGCGAAGGGCCAGGACCTGATGGAGGGATGGAAGAGGAATAAATTTCCGGCCATCAAATATTAATTTATCAAAAGTATAATCACCACCTAAGGCTTTATCGGCGTGTTCATAGGTCAAAGAGAAGGAGTTGCCTAGTTCGGGGCTGATAGAGAATCCATATTTTTCTGCATCAGAATAAGAGTAGCCTAATTTTAAGCTGATGATTTTTTGCGGGTCAGCATTTGAGGGAGTTGTTGTGTCAGAATCGAGAGAAGATAGTTTTTCATATTGATACCCCAGGGAAAAGGTTTGCCTGTAAGGGCGAGAATTTGTGGTGGAGGCGGTCTGTCCTTTAAATGGGAAATAAATATTTATACCGGTTTTTCCTTCTTCCCACCAGGAGGTCGGGGAGTTTAAAATAGCATTTCCAGATAGATGAAGATTAATAATAGGAAGGTGGCTATAATTATAATAATTGAAGTTGTAAGATAGGCTGTTATTGAGTATCCCATAAGTAACGCTTAAGGGTAGGGAATGAAATCCCAATACATCTTTTAACACGCTTGAAAAGCCAGTACTCAAATCAGTATCAGTAATCTGGGCAGCGGGAATCCAGTAAGTGGGTGGCCAGAAGGAGGTTAAAGGATGGTAAGGGTGGATCGGATATTTGATTTTGTGAGAAATATTTAGACCATTAGATTGTTGCTCCCGCATTGGCCAAGTGGTATCCTGCTGCGTGGCAGTAATTTGGGGCTCAACACATTCTATTTCTATCTCTGTCCACTGGTTGGGGTTGGGGTCTACTTTCATAAGGTGCAGTTCATATCCTGTGGCGTGATAGGAAATAAAGGCTAGCTGGGTGCCATCAGGAGAGATAGCGGGCTGAAAGGCTCCTCCCAAGACATTAGTTATTTGATATATTTTTTTATTGGACAGCGAGAAGGCAAAAATATTATAAATTCCGGTACGATCAGAGGAAAAGAAAAGATACTTACCATCGGGAGACCAGCAAGGGCTAAGGTCAATTGATTTATCTTGATAGATAGGCTGGAGAGTAGGAGTGCCGATATTGCTGGGGTTAAGATTGTCGGGATTAAGATTTAAGATGTATATATCCTGATAACCCTGGTGCCAGGCTGAAAGGGCTATCATATCCCCATCGGGAGACCAGGAGGGTTGATATAATTGGGTGCCATCTCGAAAGTCTGTTAAATAAGTAATACTCTCTTTTGTAATTGCTGGAACAGCAGAGGAAGAGGAAGTTTGATCAGGAATTGAATTTAAATTAATCAGGATTAGGTTGTTTGTACCTAAATCGTTTATTACAGCTACAATTTGAGGATTTTCCGGATCAGGTGACCAGCAAGGGTCGCGTGCACGCAGCCCTTCAAAGAGTCGAATCTCATTTTTTGTTTTCAAATCAAAAAAATAAAGGTCATAAAATTTATAAAATTGCTCATAATCGCCTAATTTAGCATAAATTATTTTAGAACCATCAGGAGATATACTAAAAGAAGAATCCCGGTCATAAGTTCTTCTAATTAAAGATTGATTTTTAATAGTTGAATAAGTTAAAGGAGCGAAAGAACTTAAGGGGTCGATAATTTGAATGAACGGATAGGAATGGGGGGTAGAAACTCTGACTGCTATTTTATCTCCATCGGTGGTGGAAAGCCAGTGAGGATAATCGACCCAATAATTATATTTTGTTAATTGTTGAGAAGGAGTGATATTTTTTTGAGAGAGAATTTTTTGTGCTTGGAGCTGATATTTTTCTTTTAAATTATCTTTCCAGCTTTGATATAGTTCGTCCAGGTTCAGACCTATCGCCCTTTTTATGGCATAGTTAAACCCTAAATAGGGATATTCACAGAATATTTCACTTAAAGCAATTACTTTATCTTCTCCGTATTTTTGAGCTATAAAATGGATAAGTGATTGACCATAGATATAGGGTGCCGTACCATCAGGCCAGGAAGTAAGGTAATAACCGCTTATCTGATCCAAGGTGTTAAACTGGTCTTCCAGGGCGGCCATACGAAGATACATATCGTAGCGAGAATCTATTCCTCGGCCTCCGGTGGTAAATTTAGTTTCATTGTAAACTGCTAATCCTTCGATTGACCAGATGGGCTGGAGGGCATTGGGAGCAAGTATCTGACCGAATAGGGCGCGTAGGGCAGTAGTGGGCCCAGCGGTCATCTCAAAATGGGCCAGATGGGTGTATTCGTGAGTGATTACCATTTTGAGCCAGCTTTTAAATTTCATATCAAAGGATTTGGCGGTGGGGGCGGTAAGGGAAAGGCGAATCACACGATGGGGGAAAGAGGAGGCAAAACCCAGGGCATAATCAGAAAAATCTTTCATGATTATGGCTATCTTTTGCAGGTGATGATGCTTGGGCGGGCCAAGCTGGGTATTAACCTGTTGGTAGGTTTCTTCGGCAATATCGGCTATCTGTTGGGCCAATTGCCCGTAGGTAGGGTTATTAGAGGAACTAATATCCTTATTTTGCTGTTTATAAAAATAAACCGAAAAGTGAGGACTTTCCAAGACCTGCCAATTTAAGCCGGGGTCATAGCGGACAGCCTCCACACTCATAACTAATGGCGAGTATATTACTAAAAATATTATAATAACGATATAAATAAAAAAAATTATTTTTTTTTTGCATATTCTCATACTTCTTCCCAAAAAGTTTCCCAAAAGTGCCAGGCACCTTTGGGAAACTTTCTATGAAAATAGGTTTATCTTAATATGATTTAGCCAGAGCTGGTATATACGATCAGAGATTAAACTTCTATCCACCTTTTCACATATTTTTAGAACGCTTGGACTGGTTATGTGTAGAGAATTTGCTACATCTTTTACTCTGCAACCCTCTTTTATTAGTAAATATACAAGTAAATGTTTTAATCGTTTATTGGTTTCTATGTCTCCAATTTGTTCTTTTGTTTTCCTTAATATATTTTCTATATTTCTTGGTGATTTATTTTGTATTTGATTTGAGGCTATTTTAGTGACATTTTGGAGAATTTTTTCTGGGTCATCTTTTTTAATATTTTCTTTTACGAAATTTATAAAATTTTCTGGACCGGTTTGACAAAGTTTTAATAATTCCCAAATGTTCAGCCAAGGGGGAACGTTTTTGTTTTGATTTTGAGTAGAAAGAAAATACTGAAAACTACTCCAGGGGTATTCTTCAGGAGAATCCACTAATCCGGCCTCTACCGGATTTAGGCTAATATAAGAAGCTACACTATATAGATAAAGAGAATTTAGGACAAGATGGCTTTTGTATCGGTCCTGAAAGAGGTGACCCTTTCTAATGTGTCTTATGTTGAACCAGTGGGCATAAGAGGAATTTAAAAACTGCATGGCTTGAGAGAGATTTGCTTCTTCTGTCTTTAAAAGAAGGTGAAAATGAGTATTCATTAGTGCATAGGAAAATAGATGAACTTTGTGAAAGTTAACCATTTTTTGTAGAAGTTGTAGAAATTTATTTCTATCTACATCATCAGTAAATATGTCAGTTCCTTCCACACCCTTACCAATTATATGGTAAATAGCATTTTTATCTTCTATCTCTGTTCTATTTCTTCTTGTCATAATGTGATTATTATATCTTTTATAAATAAATAGTTCAAGGGATTCTAGCATAAAAGCCGCTAAAAAGTTTCCCAAAGGTGCCAGGCACCTTTGGGAAACTTTTTTAAATAAAATTTTGTTGGAGTTTTAGAAAGAAGTAGGGTATAATTAATTTTAGTTGTTTATCCTAAAGGAAAGCTGGAGAGAATAGTCCAAAAAATAATTATCGGAAATGGCAAAAAAAACGAAGATAATTTGAAGTAGTAGTCATAAAGTTGATTTCTTCTAAGAATAAAATAATACCTAAAGAAAGATATATACTAAAGAATGAAGAAGTTTTTTATAATATTATTTGTATCAATTGTGGCAACAGTAATGGGAGGTTGCCTAAATTTGGAAGGTATTCTCCCCTTTTTAAATAAAGCACCAGTTATAATTTCTAAACCTATTATTACTGCTACTGAAGATCAGCTATATTTATACCAAATAGAGGCCAGTGATCCTAATGGAGATACTCTGACTTATTCTTTTATTATTAAACCAGAGGGAATGAGTATTGATAGCGAGAGCGGTTTAATATCCTGGATACCCGCTAATAATCAAGTAGGAATTCATCAGATAATTGTAGAAATTTCTGACGGCAAACAGAGCGTCGCTCAAAGTTTTGAAATTGAAGTTTTCAATGTGAATAATCCACCTCTAATCTTTTCTTATTTTCCTGTCAATCTTAATTTTGATATCAATGAGGGAGATTCGGTAAAATTTGAAGTTCAAACTCACGATATTGACTCAAACACAACTTTAAGTTATCAATGGCTGTTAAACGGAATGAAAGTATCAAGCTCTACCGTTTCAGGAGATGGTTCAAAAAGCAGCTGGATTTATTTTACTGGCTATGGAGATTATGGTCAGAAAAGAGTAAAAGTATTAGTGAGCGATGGAGAATTACAAGATTATGTACAGTGGAATATAACAATAAATGACATTACCCCTCCTGCCCAGCCTACCTTAAATACCGTAACTTCACCGACTAATATTCCAGCACAAACTCTTTCTGGAAATAAAGAATCTAATACTTCAATTTGGATTAACGGAGTAGAGGTAATATCTGTAAATTCCGTTACCACCTGGTCATATTCTTATAATCTCTCTGAAGGCGAAAATAACATATCAATTATTTCAAAAGATACCATGGGAAACGAGAGTAACAAAATATATGCAACTATTATTTTAGATACCATTGCGCCAGCCATTCCCAATTTAGAAGCTGTAAGTTCACCAACTAACATTTCTTCTCAAATTTTATCCGGTACCAAAGAGGATAATTCTTCGATTTTAATTAACGATACAGAAGTTGTCTCTATTAATTCATCTACAAATTGGTCGTATTCTTATAATCTTTCCGAAGGAAACAACGATATCTCGATTACTTCCCAGGATGCAGCCGGAAATGAAAGTTCCGTAATAATTGCAACAATAGAATGTGATCCTAATATCTATGTAGATGCAGCCAATGTTACCGGAATAGAAGATGGAACAAAAACCTATCCATTTAATACCATAACCGAGGGAATAGATGCAGTTATCTCTGGAAAATCAGTTATGGTGACTTCAGGGACTTATAATGAGCAGCTGATAATAAGCAAAAGTATTACTCTTCAGGGTGCCGAAAAGGAATCCACCATTATAAGTGGGTTTGAATACACTGGAAATTTAATTACTATTGAGGCTGATGGGGTTAAAATATCTGGATTTAAGATTGATGGCATATCAGATACAGATGTAGGAATCTATAGTGATTCATCTTCTTCTATTGAGATATCAGAAAATATAATTCAAAATCAGCAGGATAGTGGAATTTTATATCACAGCGCAGGTAATGATTATTCCTCGGGGATATATGTTTATAATAATGAGATATGTTTTAATTCTAAGAATGGGATAAAAGTTACAGGAGAAGGTTCTGGTATTATCGAGAGTAATACCATTAGAAAAAATACAAATGGAATTCGCACTAGTAACAGCGCGTCTCTTGAGATAAAACATAATAATATAAATGACAATACTAGTGCTGGAATTCTATGTCAAGATAGCTCTTTTTTGTTAATTTGGGGTAATGAGATCACTATTAATGATTATGGTATAAAAGTAGGTGTACTAAGTAGCGATACAACTAACCCGGATATAGGAGGAGGGACTAAAGACGGAGTTGGTCAGAATAAGATCGCAGGAAATAAAACTCACGGTGTGAGTAATAAAACTACTCATAATATTATGGCGAAGAATAACTGGTGGGGAGATGCCGCTGGACCTAAATATCCAGGGAATCCCAATAATGCCACTATTTCAAGTGATTGGGCTTATTGGAGTAATATAGATGGTACTATTCTATTTAATCCTTATTCAACCGAGCCCTAAACCTTATAAGCAAATGTTTCCAGAGGATCCTGGCACAGACTTTACAAAAAGTTAATCAAAGGTGCCAGGCACCTTTGGTTAACTTTTGGCACAAAATTTGTCATTTTTGTGCTTGCTTGAATAAAGGTTGTGTGGTATGTTATAAAATATAGAAAGATAGGCTAAAATATGGGGAGAGGAGAAGAATTATGGTCGAGATAAGAAAAAATAAAAACGATATAAATATATTAGATTTAGATGGAGATTTTTCTGAGCTGGATAAAGCTAATATGATAGAATTGTTAGAGGAATTTCCTCAGAAGATGAGAGATGCCTTGCGTTTAGGGGAAGAATTTTCTATTCCTGCTAACTTTCCATCTGCTCCTACCTCTGCCCAGAATTTTAAAAATATCGTGGTATTGGGAATGGGTGGTTCAGCCATCGGTGGGGATCTATTATCCGATTATTTAGCCGATGAATTAGCAATTCCCATTGTGGTTATTCGCGGTTATGATATTCCCAGATTTATAGATGAAAATTCTTTGGTTTTTGCAGTCAGTTATTCGGGAAACACCGAAGAGACTCTCTCTGCCTTAAAGAGATGCCTGGAAGCCAAAGCCAGAGTTATCGCTTTAACTTCAGGGGGCAAATTAGCAGTCCTTGTCCGAGAAAATAACTTTCCTGTGATTAAAGTCCCGGCAGGAATTCAACCTCGAGCCGCCATTTCTTATCTGTTTTTTCCTATATTAAAAGCGTTAGAAAGGCTGGAATTGATAAAGGAAAGAGGCGGCGAGATAGAAGAAACATTCAATATTTTACAGGAACTTTCTAGAGAATATGGCGCTAAATCTCCCAGCGAAAACAATTTAGCTAAAAAGGTTGCCCTGAGACTCTACCAGCATCTGCCCCTAGCTTACGGTTCTGAAGGATTATTAGAGGCAGTGGCTATGCGCTGGAAGACTCAAATAAATGAAAATAGTAAATGGCCCTGTTTCTGGAATGTGTTTCCAGAACTTGACCATAACGAGATAGTGGGCTACGAGATAGAAAATAACATAAACCGACAGGTTAAAATTGTTTATCTGCAAGACAAAGAAGGTTCTTTGCGGGTAGAACAAAGGCGGGGAATTACTCGCAAGATTATCGAAGACAAAGTGGCCGAGTTTATAATTTGTCCTACCAAAGGCAAAGGGAAAATGGCCCGCGTGTTTTCACTAATTTATTTAGGTGATCTGGTGAGCTATTATTTAGCGATACTAAATAA
>Ga0209986_10003640_pt1 | contig 13425 bp, 11 predicted proteins | sample BlataG_FD_183168 | JGI IMG/M metagenome (GOLD analysis project Ga0209986, IMG submission 183168) | Deep subsurface microbial communities from Black Sea to uncover new lineages of life (NeLLi) - Black_00105 metaG (SPAdes) (version 2) | ecosystem: Environmental > Aquatic > Marine > Oceanic >...
TAGATGGTAGAAATTACATGGCCATCGGAACTTCAAAACTTTTACTAATTTATTATGAAGGACAATATTATGATGCAACTCCATTAGGAACTGCTGTAACAGGAGCTACCTTTACTTCAACAAATGGATCAGCAACTGTAACTGTTAATGCAACAGGACATGGATTAGCGGTTGGAGATTATTTTACATTTACTTCTGTAACGTTACCAGGTGGAGGAGCTACAAGTTTTACTACAGCTGATTTTACAACTAATACTTTCGAAGTAATTACTGTTCCAACTACAGATACTTTTACAATAACAATGCCTTCTACTGAAACAGGAACAGGAATGACTGCAGCAGGAGGAGCTACAATAAATCCTTATATAACTATTGGTCCTACTATTCAAACATATGGTTATGGTTGGGGTACAGGTGTTTGGGATGACTCTGACTTTGGTTGGGGTGAAGATACATCAGATACTGAAGAAGGTATTGTACTTGATCCAGGCTCATGGTCCTTAGATAACTTTGGACAAATTCTAGTTGCTACTATAAAAGATGGCAAAACATTTACATGGGATCCTGGTGTTTCTAACCCATTAGATAATAGATCAACAATTATGACAGGTGCTCCAACTGCATCACGTTTAACAGTTGTATCAGATAGAGATAGACATTTATTACATATTGGAACAGAAACTACAATTGGTGATACAACTAAACAAGATCCAATGTTTATTAGATTTTCTAATCAAGAAGATTTTAACACTTATCAACCAACAGCAACTAATACTGCTGGTACATTTAGACTAGATGCTGGTAACAAAATTGTAACTGCTGTTCCAGGAAAAGATTATACATTAGTTTTAACTGATACAGCTGCTTATGTAATACAATTCGTTGGTCCACCTTTTACTTTCTCTATTAGACAAGTAGGTACTAACTGTGGTTGTTTAGGACAACATGCTGCGATATATGCAAATGGTAATGTATATTGGATGGGTCTATCCGGTGGATTCTTTGTGTATGATGGTACTGTAAAAATACTACCATCTTTAATAGAAGACTTTGTATTTTCAACAACTGGAAATAATTTAGGACTAAACTTCAACTCTACAGAAATTGTTTATGGTTCTCATAACTCTTTGTTTAATGAAATAATTTGGTTCTATCCAAAAGGAATTCCGGCGGATAATACTCAAAATGATAGAATGATTAGTTATAACTATGTAGAAAATACATGGTCAATATCTAGTTTAGCAAGATCTTCATATGTTGATTCAGATGTATATCCAAAGCCTTATGCAACTTCTTTTAATCCTACAGCAACACCAAGCTTCCCAACTATCAATGGAGTAACAAATAAATTTGGTGCAGGTACTTTATTCTTACATGAAATTGGAGTTAATGAAATATTATTAAATGGAACAACAAATCCTATACAAGCTTTTGTTAAATCAGGAGACTTTGATTTACCTTTAGGTGCTGAAGGAACAGGAGAGTTTTTTGTTAAAGTAAGAAGATTTTTACCTGACTTTAAAAACTTACAAGGAACTGCAATGGTGACTTTAAATACAAAAGATTATCCAATTGCAGGAAATACTACTACTTCTGTTTTTAATGTAGATAATACTACAGATAAAATAGATACTAGGGTTAGAGGAAGACTTGCAAATATAAAAGTTGAAAATACTTTGGTTGATGAAAACTGGAGATATGGTACATTCAGAGTAGACGTTCAACCCGATGGAAGAAGATAATGGCGAAAGTTACAGTATACATACCAGAACCATCACCAGAATATGATTCTTCTAATCAACGTCAACAATTAGAAGCATTAGATACAATGAAGAACCAACTTAATTTTGGTTATCAAAACGATTTAAAAAATGAGGAGGATCAGAAAAACTGGTTTTTTAGTTAATGGCAAATTTTTATAAAAGTGAAACATTCACTTTAACAACTACAAATCTTACAACTGTTTTAACAATTAATACTTCATCAATAGCTATTGTAAAAGCTGTTCAAACAAGTCATCAAGATAATAGTAATATTGATGTAGATTTATATTTAAAAAAATCAGGTGGCTCTGATGTTGAAATATGTCATGTACAATTAAATAAAGAGTCAACTAATATGGCTTTGAATATAATTAATATGGAAGAAGGTGATTCATTAAAAATGCAAGCAGATGTAGCAAACGAGATCACTGGACAAGTGAGTTATCTTCTGATAGATAGATCACAAGAAAATGGATAAGGAATTACCAAAAATAGAATGTAAGACAGAAACCGTTTATAGAAACAAAAAGACAGGAGAAGTTTCTAAAGAAAAAATGGAAGGACCTGATGTTGTAAAAGATGTTACTGTGCAAGTAACTAATAAAGGTTTAGAAGTTTTACAGAAATTAATGAAAAAATAAAAGAAGAATATGAAAGCACCTAGAGGAGGAACTGAGCTTCAGTTCGAATATCTAAGAAAGTATGTTGATTCAAAACTATTAGATCAAGTTCAAATAACAACATCAGTACCAGAAAAGATTCCACTACATCCATCAAAGATGAATATCTTGTGGCAGAAAAATTCTTATGATCAACCTAATTTAAATCCATGGTTTAAAGATAAAAACAATCATTCTAAATATGATTGGTATGTATTCAATAGTCATTGGAATTATGAAAAGTTTAGAATGATGTTTGATATACCAACAGAAAAATCTGTAGTAATAAAAAACGGTATAGATTTTATAAAACCTAGAGATCTATCTACACCTAAACAAAAGATAAAACTTATATTTCATCCAACACCATGGAGAGGATTAAATGTAATGTTAGCTGTTATGCAAATGATTAAGAATCCTAATATTGAATTAGATGTATATTCTTCTTGTGATGTATATGGAGAAGCTTTTAAAAAGGCTAATGATAAACAATATGAAGGATTGTATGAACAAGCAAGACAATTACCTAATGTTAATTATATTGGTTACAAACCAAATGAATATATAAAAGAAAACTTACATAATTATGATATGTTTGTTTATCCAAATGTATGGGAAGAAACATTTTGTATCTCGCTTCTAGAAGCTATGGCTGCTGGACTCTATTGTATCACAACTAATAATGGAGCTTTGTTTGAAACAGGTGCAGAATACTCAGCTTATATTCCTGTACAAACTAATTTAAATAATTTAGCAATTAATTTTGCAGCAGCAGTTGAAGGTATTGCTCCTATTTTATATGCAGAAAAAATACAAAAGCATTTACAAAATCAAATTACTTATACTAATGACTATTATAATTGGAATAAGCAAGGAGGTTCTTGGAGTAGATTTTTACAAGGAGCTTTAAATGCAAGAAAATAACGAAGATACATATCAAGTAGTTCAAAATGTTAATTTAAATAAACCTATTTGGATTAATAAAAAACAAGAGAAACCTAAAAAGAATGTAAGTATATTTGTTGCAACACCTGTACATAGTGAGTGTTCTATTCACTACACGCAATCTTTATTACAGTTTCAACAAACATGTATGTTAAATAATATATATGTTACTTTTACATTATTAAAATCATCTTTAGTTACACAAGGAAGAAACCTTTGTGTAAATGGTTTGCTAGAAGCGGGCGACAAGTATGATTACTTATTGTTTATAGATTCTGATATTGAGTTTAGATATGAAACTATAATGAAAATGATAGAAGCAGATAAAGATATTATTGCCTGTCCTTATCCTTTAAAAAATTTAGATTGGCATAAAATAAGTAAAAGAATTAAAAGAGGAGAAAGTGTAGAACCTGGTGCATTAGCTACTAAAGGTTATACATGGCCAGTTAAAGTAGAAAACCAAGACTCAATAAAAGTAGAACATGGAGTAGCTGAAGTTGCTCATGCTCCTACCGGATGTATGTTAATTAAAAGATCTGTTTTTGAAAAAATGATTAAAGCTTATCCAGAGAAAAAGATAAGCCAACCAACCATTATGAATGGTGAACAAGTAGATAAAGAATTCTATTATAACTTCTTTGATACATTACATGATCCTGATACTAAAAGGTATTTTGGAGAAGACTTTGGCTTTTGTCGAAGATGGACAAAAATAGGTGGTAAATGCCATATTTATGTCGAAGATTATATTACTCATGTTGGAGAATATAAGTATGAAGGCCGTATTAAAGATGATATGGAATTTGATAAATAATTGACTATTAGCTAAAAACTTAGTAAATTATTAAATCACAGGATTGAAAAGCCTGCCTATTAGTGTAAAATAACCCAATATGACTATTGCAAGAGGACAAATGAAAAGACAATTATACGCTGAAGGCGGAATTAAAAGTTTAATGGACATTATTGCAAGCAATCCGGATAAGTTTGCTGACATACTTAATATATTAGAAAATGTTCCAAGAGGGGATTACATGAAAACAGGTCCTAAAATGACACCTAGATATAAACTCATGCCAAGAGAGAATAAATTAAATGAAATGACTGAAGAAGAAGTTATGGAAATGTTAAGACAAAAACAAATGCGTCCTGAGTATCAATACGATGAAGAGAATCCATACATGGGTCCAAGATCTATGAGAATGGGTGGTGGTATGATGGATACAGATCAAGCTAGAAAAATGTTACAAGATATTGCACCTCCAGGTGAGTTTCTTGCATATATAAATCCAGATGAAGCTTCAATGTTAAAATATATGGGTGGTGCGGGTATTGATATTAATCAATCAGGAATTCCATCTTTTTTTATTAAAAGTATTGCTAAGGCTGTCACAGGAGCAGTTAAAGGTGTTGGAGACGCAATTGGTAAAGTTGCTACCAAAGAAAATTTAGATAAGATTGCACAAGTTGCATCTTTTATTCCAGGACCTCATCAACCATTTGCTGCAGCATACACAGGAGCAAGAGGATCAGGAATTGGTGGAAGTGATTTTGGTGGATTTCAAATAGGTGGGTTTACTCCTTCAGGAGGTTTTGGTGGATTCGGTGGAGGATCTAGTCCTTTCACAAGTCCATTTCAATCAGGAGCAGGACAAGCACCAGGAATATTTAGTGGAGGAAATTTAAATTTAGGTGACATTGGAAGACTTGCTAACATGGCACGTCAAGTTTCTGACACTGGAGATTATGAATCTACAATTTTAAATGAAAGTATATACGGTCAAACAGATGGTATTTTTGGACCGATGGGAAGAGGACAACAAAAACAAACAGGTGGTGGTATTAACGATATTTTAGGTAAAGTTATCCAAGGCGGTTTATCTGCATACGCAGGTAAAAAATCTTACGATGATCAAAAAAGAATTAATGAGGCTCAACAAAGAGAATATGATAATTATATGAAAAAAAGAGAAGAAAAAATGAGACAATACACAACAGGTGAAGGTTTACAGTCTATGGATGTTAAGAATAGATTTAGAGAGAAAGCTGATGTTGTAGCAAGACCTGGAGTTATGGGCGGCGGAATGATGGATTTAGACATTAGAACGAACCCACAAGGTGTAAAAGAAATTGATTATAGAAAAAAAGGGGGTTTTGTTCCACCTATAGGTATTAAAGAAAAAGCAGATGATATACCTGCGATGTTGTCAAACAATGAATTTGTATTTACAGCAGATGCAGTCAGAGGCGCTGGAAAAGGTAATGTCAATGAAGGTGCTAAAAAAATGTATACGTTAATGAAAAAATTAGAAGCAGGAGGAAAAGCATAATGGCATATCCAGAACCATTTCTTGCACCAGCAGGAGAAACCATAACCGATTTATTAATATCAGAAGCAAAGCAACCCGTAGATATTTCTAAGATAGCTCCACAAGTTGCAGCAGTTAGTCCTTTAACACAACAAGCTATGCAAAGAACAGCTACACAAGCTGGTCTTGGTTCTTTATCTTTTGATCCAACAACAGGTGAAGTTACAGGTGTTGGAACAGGAACAGGAATTGCAGCATATGAACCTTTTGTTCAGCAAGCTCAAGCCGATCTTGCAAGTGCAAGAGGTATGGCATCACCGACTGCATATCAACAATTTATGTCTCCATATCAACAAGAAGTTATTGATGCGACTCAGGCGTTATTAAACGAGCAGCGAGCAGCGGGAAGACCACAACTAGCAGCAACAGCAATTCAATCTGGAGCTTATGGTGGTGGAAGAGCGGGAGTTGCACAAGCTGAGTATGAGCGACAAAGAGATATTTATGATGCTGCACAATTAGCACAATTAAGACAAGCTGGATATCAGCAAGCTGTTGGACAAGCACAAAAAGCAGGAGTTGATTTAAGAACACTTGGAGGTCAACAAGCTCAGTTAGGTCAACAACAACAAGCTTTAGAATCTGGAATTACTTCTCAATTAGGAAGAACAGGAACAGGCGCTCAACAATTCTCTCAAGCAGTTCTTGAAGCACAAAGACAAGGCAATGTACTTGGTTATGAATATCCAATTCAAAGATTACAAAGTATTGCTTCACCTCTTGGAACTTTAATGTCAGGAACTCCGACGGCACCATCTGCACCTATTGGATCTAATCCTGTTATAGCAGGTATCCAAGGTTTAGCAGGAATATATGGATTATTACAAGGACCACAACAACAAGCTCAAAGGGGCGGACTAGGAAGTCTGTTTTGATTTTAATATGCCAAACATTTTAAAAAGACCCATGTTTAGAAAAGGTGGTTCTGTAGCTTATGGTACAGGTATAACTTCTGGACTAGAAGAGAGAAAACAATATGCAAATGGTCCAGACATAAGAGATATTTTTGCTGAAGAAACCGTTTCTGGTTTTGACCCGATGCCAACACCTAAATCAGAAGCTGAAATGTTAACCGATATAAGACCTGGAGAAGTTTACGACCCAGAATTATATAAAAAATCAAGATCTGCTGAAACATTTGATCCAAGACAAGACGAGGTTTTACAACAAATGGGTATTATGAGTGCTATTCAAGGAACAATGGAACCAACAGGTGAAGAAGTTGTATCTGATACTATGGCAGCGCTTGCATCTACGGCTCCAGATGATCCAAGAAAATTACAATCTTTAGGTCAAGTCTTAGGTAAAGCGGGAGCTGCAGCTAGAGGTTTAGAAAAAGAAAGAGAATCTAAACGTCAAGAATTTAGAAAAGAAGCTGGACTACAGATTCTTAAAAACATGACATCTGAAGAAAAAGATCAGCTGTTTAGATACGCTAAAAAATATGCAGAAACAACAGGTATACCTGTTGAAGAAGCTTACAAGATGTTTTTAAATCGTTATTTACAAGGAACTCCACCGAAAGGAATGGATTATAGAGTAAGAGAACTAGACCTTAGAGATAAGTTAACTGAACCAAGAAGTAAAGGTGGAGGTTATGGTTACAGTCAAATTCAAGGAGCTAATATTGCTAAAGTTCAAAGAGCAATAGAGGAAAGTGGAGGTAAAATCAAACCTGCAAATTATGGTCCAAAAGATGGAAATTATAGTAAATTACCTTCAGGACGGTATATAGATCCTGATACTGCAACAATTATTTTATGGGACGGTAAAACTAAGAAGCAAGTTTGGCCGTCACAATAAGGAGGCCACATGGCAGAAGAAATTTATATTGATGAGTTTGATCTCACGCCAGAACCTGAAGAAATAAAAGAAGATAAAGACAAAGATAAAAAATCTGTTTTACCTAAAGAAATACCTGTTCCTGGTCTAGATAAAAAAGAAGAAACAAACTTAACAGCTACAGATATTTTATTTGGTCCTGATGTTGAACTACAAGGAGACTCATTTCTATCCGCTGGAAAACTAGGACGAAGAATAAAAGAAAGATTAACGGGTGAAGAAGTAACTGACATTGGAGAAGTGGATCCTTTTACAGGATTTGTGGCAGGAGTGGTTGATGGTACAATTAAAATACCTTATGGCATTGTTAACTTAACCGCTGAAATTGCAGACGCATTAAGAGAAGATGATATCCCTGTAGATAAAAGTTATGTTGCACAATTAGAAAAATATTTTGGTGATTCTGTTTTGGGTAGAATTCAACAAGGAGCAGAAGATGTGGTTAAAGAAACAGCAATAGGAAAATTAACTTCGGCTTTAACTCAACTTTATACATTTGGAAGAGCGGGTGCAAGTGCAGCAGTCAAAGCATCTGAAAAAGCAAAACAAATTTATAATAAATGGTCTATGGCAGCTAAAGCAAACAAGGTTGCCAAAGCATCACCTAATGCAACTAAAGCAGCACTTCGTGCTAAAGAATTAAATAAATTAACAGGTCTTCAAAAATTTGCAGCCGTGACTGTGGGAGGAGCAACGGGAAGCGCGATGGTTGCTGATGTAGAAGATATTGGAACATGGGGAGATTTATTTGGTGGACCTTCTGCATTAGATAGAGAAGTTAGACCTGAAGCCGAAGACGATGCAGCGAGAAAATTATACAACAGATTTAAATTTGGAGTTGAAGGTGGTGTTGTATCTGTACCTATTGCTTATGGTATTAATAAAATTGCAAAAAGAATTGCGGAAGCAGGAAAAAATTTAAAATATAGTGATGATAAATTAGATCGTTGGATTGATAAATATGTTGCTCAACCTTTCAGACCAAGAGGAAAAAAAGAACAATATTTGTTTGAAGGTATTCAAAAAGTTGAAGGAAAGATGTCTGCTGGACAAGTTAGCGCTAGAGATTTAATTACTGACATTGATAAGACGTTATACAGAATAGCAAAAGAATCAGGAATTACAGATAATAATCCAGCGGTAAAAAGATTAATTGGAAGGTTAGATGAACTATTGACCTCTGGCGATGATACTATTCAAAATAATAAAATTGTATTTGAAGGGTTTGATCCAAAAAAATTAAATCAATTTTATAATTTCTTAGATGAAATTGGTTTAAATAAACAACAAGGACAAAAACTTGTTGGAGAAATGATTAAAGTTCGAAATCAATTTAATGTCTTTAAAAATGAATTATTACAGGGTGGTAATTTAACTGTAGGTAATAAAGAATTTATGGGAATTATGTCAGAGAGAATGAGAAACATATTCAACTCTGAATATAAAATATTTGAAGGTAAAAGTATTTTACCTTGGAAAAATTACAAACCAACAGATGATCAAATAAATGCGGTTAAGGCCGTGTTTGATCGTTATGCCAAAGATAATAATATAACATTAACCGCTTCTGATTTAGATGATCTTGTTGATGATGTTGTTAAAAATGTAAGACTAAATCCCCTTACCAAAACTCCTGAATTTCCATTAACACAACTTAGTGTATTAGATGATACCGCAACTCAAATTATTAATATTGCTGACAATATTAAAGGTGGTAAATTTAAACCCACAACCTTAATACAATCAGAAAAAGATTTAAGAGCTTTCCAAAGATTCTTCGGTCAAAAAAGAGATTTAAGAAATACCATTATTAATACCATGAGTGATTTATCGGCTCTTGTTGCTAAAGATGATTTTTATAATAACATTTTAAAACAATCTGACGAATTAATTGAAAGTGGTGAAAGAGCTGTGATTTATCCAACAAGATTAGAAGCGCTTAGAAATTTAAAAGGTCAACCTGTTATTGCGGACAAAAATGGCCTACAAATTAAATCCCCTTTAGGAGAATCTGTCTATACTAATCCACTTAATGGAAGATTTACCTCACAAGAACTAAAAGATGCATTACAGTTTAGTGAAAAAATATTGTTTGATAAACTAGCTCAAGAAGTTTGGTATCAACATTTAGTGTTAATACCAAAAGGTTTAACTCAAATTTCTAAAACTATTTTAAGTCCATTTACTCACGCCAGAAACTTTATTACCGCTGCTCAATTTACAGTGGGTACAGGTAATGCATTTAAAAATCCTGTAAAAATGTTACGAAATTTTAAATCTGCATTTAACACTATTCAACCTCAACTTCTTTATCGTAATACACCAAGAGACCAAGCGCTCTATAAATTCTTACTAGAAGAACAAGTGGTTAGTTCATCTGCAACAGCAAGAGATATTGCTGGAGTACTAGATGATATTGGTAAAGGCGGTGATGTCTACATGAGAGTGTTTGGTAAGTTTGGTAAAGCTATGAAAAAATTATATGAAAAAGCAGGGGATTTATATGTAGCAGAAGATGACTTTTACAAAGTTTATAACTTCTTGTCTGAGTTTGATACTTATAAAAATATTTATGACAAAGCATTTAAAGCAGGAAAAATTGCAAAAATGCCTAGTGATCTTCAGATTATGAAAGAAGCCGCTAATATTGTTAGAAACACAGTGCCAAACTATTCATATGTAGGTGATTTCGTTAAAGCCATGAGAAGAACTCCACTTGGAAACTTTATGTCATTTCCTGCAGAGATTATAAGAACAAGTGGTAACATATTACATTTAGGATTAAAAGAGGCTCGTAATCCATTATTCAAAGCTCAGGGATTAAAAAGACTAGCTTCATTTGGTTCTACAGTTGCAGCAGCTCCAGCTGTTGCCGGTGCAATGTTAAAAGGTATGTATGGTATTGGAGCTGGAACCATTGCAGCGATTAGAGAATTTTTACCTGATTTCTCAAAAGACTCTACAATTTATGCAATCAAAGATAAAGAAGGAAATATTAAATACATCGATGCATCAGGTTTTATGGTTTATGATACAATTATCAATCCTGCTCAATCTGTTATTGCTGGTGTTGAAAGAGAAAGAGTTTTTGATCCAGATGCACCTTTAACGGTAGGTGTTATCAAAGGTTTAAATGGTGGTCTATCAAGACTTGCTAGACCTTTTATTGATGAATCCATTTATTTTAATATGATACAAAATATATTCTTTAGAAAAGGAGTTACTCCAGATGGTAGAAGATTATGGAATGATAAAGCACCTTGGGGTGAACAAATATATGAAGCAACTAAATATGCATTAAATGAAGTTGCACCATTATCTACAAAACAATTTGAAAGACTAAGACTTGCTTATCAAGAATTACCTGGACCAAGAGGGGAAAAATATGAATTACCTGATGAATTAGCAGGATTTTATGGATTGAGAGCTATTAAAATGGATCCAATTAAATCACTAAACTATAAAATAAATGATTTTAAAGGAGGGTTAAGAGACACACGATCTTTATTTACAGGAAGAGTTTTAAAAGGTGGTTCTATGACGGATGAGGAAATTATTGAAAGATATTATATTGCTAACAGAGAACGATTTAAACAGTTTAAAGAACTTAAAAGAAAAATAGAAGCTGCTAAAATATTAGGTGCTAATGAAGATGATTTAGCGGATTTGTTTTATAAAAGACAAGAAGTAAAAAATTTTGGTTCAATTGAAGATGATTTGTTTACACCCTTTGCGGTCACACCTAAAACAATTCAAGAATTTGAAATAATAGAGGAAAAAATAAGAGAGCAGTTTGATGATGTAAATATACCCGCAGGTATAAGTGATAAAGCTTTAGATACTATATTTGATATGCAAGAAAAAATGTATGATATGAAACTTGATGAAAGTTTTGAAGATCAATTACCTTTATCTGATTTCTTGCCTGGAGCAGCGAGTGGCGCGAGACAACAAAGTATGGTGCCACCTTTACCTGAGCAACCTATGCCAGTGGTTCAGCAACAACCTGTTCAACAATTTTCTTCAGCAACAGGTTTAACACCAACTGAAAATGCATTGTTATCAGAAGAAGAAAAACAAATACGATTAAGACAAAGAGGAATGGTTTAATGAGTAGACAACCAAAAACAACAGGTGAACATATTATAGATCTTCAAGGTCATATCAAAGGTGTTAAAAGAGAAGTGTATCATTTGAAAACTACACAAGAACACATGCACAGAGATATTGAGAAGGTTGGAAACAAGGTAGACAAATTTCTATATATTTTGCTTGGAGCCCTAATTGCAGCAGTAATTGCTGTAAAAATTCCTCTCTGAGAGCCTTAATTTTTAACGAAACGACCTTGACATGACCTGTGATACCCCCTATATTTTACGCAGGTGCAACATAAGTTGGCCTATTAAACTTGCTTAACAAAGGAGTATAATATGACAGGTTTAGACTTAATTAATAAGTTCAACAAAGATTTCTGGAGTCACTCAGATGATATATTTGGGTCATCATTCAGAACAATGTTTGATAACTTAGCAAAATCTCAATCCTTTCCATTTTACAATGTGGTAAAATACGGAAACAGCGAATACGGAATCGAGTTAGGACTAGCAGGATTCAATAAGAAGAATGTTAAAGTTCAATACAAAGGTGGCGTATTAACTGTATCAGGTGAAGTGGACGATAAAGAAAAAGAATACGTTCAAAAAGGATTAGCAGCTAGAAAATTCTTTAAGCAATTTGCATTGCATCAAGACGTAGTTGTTAACGAAGCTGAAATGGAAGATGGAGTTTTAACAGTTAAGTTTGGTGTAAAAGAGCCTAAAGATATTGAAGGCGTTGATATCAATATTAAATAATTAAATCCAATCTTTTAATTCTTCGCCCATAATTTCTGTGGCGATGTTAACTTTCTTGCGGAGGGCATCAACTATTTTTTCATCAATGGTGTCCTCTGCGATGATATCAATATAAGTCATTGGTTTTTCTTGACCAATACGATCAATACGAGCTTCTGATTGTTGACGTTTTTCTAAATCATAGCCGTTAGAATAATAGATCATTGTTGAGGCTCCTGTAAGCGTGATTCCGTATCCTCCAGTTTGTGGTGTTCCAACGAGAAAACGTGTTGGACCTTCAGGATCTTGAATAGCTTCGATCGCTTTTTGACGGTCATCATTAGAAGTGTCACCATAATAAGTAACGATAGACTTGTCTCCATATTTTTTTCTTACCTCCTCTAATATAATTTCAATGTCATGTCTGTAATGAGCCCAGATAATGGCTTTGCCTTCTACTTCTTCTAATACATCCATAAGTTCATCTAATCTTTTTGATTTTACTTTTTGTACTTCACCATCATCTGATTTAAAATGACCACAAGTAATTTGATGGAGTCTCATCATTTGAGTAATCACCGTCATGCTGGTAACCATTTTACCATTAAGAACTGCCAAAGCTTTTTCTTTCATATCTTTGTATAATTTTTTCTGTTCATCAGATAATTCAATAATACGTTTCATAAAAGTTTTTTTAGGTAAATCTAAACAATCATCTTTTAAAACACGGTATGAAAAGTTTTTTATTCTGTTGGATAATTCAGGTAGGTTTCTGTAACCAACTACAATTTGAACTTGACGTCCTGATACATTGATAGATCGCATCTTTGCATAACGAACTCTAAATGCATAATAAGATTGTTGTTCTAATAACCATGGGTCTAGAAAATAACATTGAGTAAATAAATCTAAGGGTGATTTAGTAACCGGTGACCCTGTAAGTATTCTTTTATACTTAACGTCTTGACCTAACTCAATAATATTTTTAGTTCTGTTCGCACCAGGATTTTTG
>Ga0209986_10003641_pt1 | contig 13423 bp, 4 predicted proteins | sample BlataG_FD_183168 | JGI IMG/M metagenome (GOLD analysis project Ga0209986, IMG submission 183168) | Deep subsurface microbial communities from Black Sea to uncover new lineages of life (NeLLi) - Black_00105 metaG (SPAdes) (version 2) | ecosystem: Environmental > Aquatic > Marine > Oceanic >...
AAGAAAAGCACTGCGAAAACCAATAAGTCCTTTTGTGGGGATATGGAATTCTAAGCGTATGTTATCATGCCCATCATTGCGCATATCAGTAAGCTGAGCCTGCCGCTTGCTCAGCATCTCGGTTAGAACCCCAACATATTCACCTTTGGTATCAATAGTAAGAGCCTCCACAGGTTCCACAAGGTTGCCGTCAACTATCTTGGTGATAGCCTCTGGACTGGATACCTCAAATTCATAACCCTCCCGGCGCATGGTCTCAATCAGGATAGCCAGATGCAGTTCTCCCCTCCCTTTTACCAGGAAGGTGTCCGGACTATCCGTATCCTGTACGTGGAGACTGAGATTAGTCTCCAGTTCCTTGTAGAGCCTTGCCCGCAACTGGCGGGTAGTACAAAAACGCCCCTCACGGCCGCTGGACGGCGAGGTATTTACCCCGAAGGTCATCTCTATTGTTGGTTCGCCAATCTCTATACGTGGTAGAGCTTCCGGCAGGTCCGAGCTGGCAATGGTATCGCCAATGCTGACTTCTTCCAGACCAGTCACAGCTACTATGTCGCCAGCTTCGGCTTCCTCTACCTTCATGCGTTTAAGACCGAGATAGGTAAACACTTCACCGATTTTATAGTCGGTTACCGTGCCATCAGAACTTATAACGGCTACGGAATCACGAGGAGCGATTTTGCCTCTCCAGATTCTACCGATAGCTATTCTACCCTTGTGGCTGTCATAGTCCAGGTTAGAAACGAGCATTTGAAACGAACCGCTTCTAATTTGAGGCGGGGGCACTTTTTCCAATATGCAATCAAGGAGAGGAAAGATATCCTTGCCTTTCATCCCCAGCTCGGTTACGGCGATACCTTCCCTGGCACTGGTATACAATAATTGGAAGTCAAGCTGGTCAGCACTGGTGGCTAATTCCAGGAACAGGTCCTGGGTTAATCTAACTACCTCCGCTATCCGTGAATTACCCCGGTCTATCTTATTGATAACCACGATGCATTCCAGACCCTTTGCCATAGCCTGGCGAAGCACGAACCTGGTCTGGGGCATGGGGCCTTCTGTAGAGTCCACCAGAAGCAGACAACCGTCAGCCATACTGATGACACGCTCTACCTCTCCGCTGAAATCAGCGTGCCCCGGGGTATCGATGATATTGATTTTGACCCCTTTGTAGAGCACGGCTGTATTCTTGGCCATAATAGTAATCCCCTTTTCACGCTCAAGGGCATTACTGTCCATTATCAGCTCACCGACCATCTGGTTATCCCGGAACACCTTGCTTTGCTTCAGCAGGGCATCTACCAGGGTGGTCTTCCCATGGTCAACATGGGCGATAATAGCTATGTTTCTTATGTCATTGCGATAGTTCATGTATACAGGAGAGGATTCTACCGCACAGGCGTATTTGCAGTCTGTCTCCATCAGCGTTATGTACTCAGTCCAAATATTCGGTGGCAACCACTACAGTGCACATGAGGTCCGTGGCCATTCCAAGTTGCCAATGATTCCAGTAAATCACAGAATTCTCGTACTTTTTGAGTAGAGCCCTCGAGCTGCCCCGAGAGGCTGACCGCCAGTCCCCAATAGTCGGCAAGTCCCCTCTGACACTCCCTCTGGTATAAGCTGGACACCCAGTCTATACAAGATGACGGTCTAACAGGATAAATAAGGCAACGGGTAACTCTGCTACCCTTGATCCGCTCAAGGAAGACGCATGCCCCGTTACGCTTGCTGAGGAGGAAGTTCTTAATCCCAGGCCAACTCCTATCTATGTATCTGTTCAGGAATTCCTCCCAGACAAGCTCCAGCCCATCGGCAATACGCCGCCCTTCCGTCAGACTCAGATTGACCTGGTACTCAGTGCAACATATGCCGCAACGGAAGCATGCTATAACGGGCTGCACTTACCCCTCCCTCTCAAAAAGGCCAGGACCTATCATACTGCACGTCGTCCTAACTGGTGCAGTGGGCGGATGTATTCGCTGCGTAGTGCAGACGCCGTGTAATCAAAGCCTTGCAGCGTCCGGCGCTCCAATGTCGTCTTGAGAACACGTTCAAGAGCGTACACCATGGCAGCGTCTTCACTGGTCACTAATGTGAATGCTTCGCCAGCTTTGCCAACTCGCCCGGTACGGCCGATGCGATGAGTGTAGGCATCGGTACTGTCGGGCATGTCGTAGTTAACTACGTGTGTGATATCCAGAACGTCAATGCCGCGAGCAGCTATGTCGGTCGCTACTAGCACCTTGAATAAGCCGTTACGGAAGCCGTCAAGTGCGGCCTGACGCTGGCACTGAGGCATATTACCCTGCAGTGCGGTCACCCGACAGCCCCCTTTCGCCAATTGCTGCGCAACACGCTCGGCACGGTGCTTGGTGCGAGTAAAGATAAGTACCGCCTCTGTTTTGGTTGTACGTAAAAGCTCTTTTAGTAGAGCTGTCTTCAGATGCTGCTTCACAGGATACAATGCGTGCGACACAGTGGTTGCCGGTACTGTGCGACCAATCTGTACCGTGACCGAATCATGCAGGATTTCTTGCACCAGACGCCGGATATCACCGGGCATGGTAGCTGAGAAAAGGAGTGTCTGTCGCCGGTGTAGTATGCACTGCAAGATACCCCTAATGCTGGGTAGAAACCCCATATCAAACAGCCGGTCCGCCTCGTCGATTACCAGAACCTCCAGATGGGATAAATCGATCGTACCCTTCCAAAGGTGATCGAGCAGGCGGCCCGGACAGGCAACAACTATTTCGACCCCGTTGCGCAGTCTCCGGTTTTGCTGATCCATATTGACGCCGCCGTAAATGGCGATACTCCGCAATCCGGTTTGTGTGCCCAAATCATTGATACTCTCACATGTTTGCTCGGCCAGCTCACGCGTTGGCGAGATTATGAGAGCCCGGACACGACCCCGTGGCCCTGGCAGTAGACGCTGCAGAATTGGCAGCACAAAAGCGGCAGTTTTACCGGTCCCGGTCTGGGCCAGACCAATGAGATCACGACCCTGCATAATTGGCGGGATGGATTGAAGCTGGATTGGTGTGGGTGTAACGTAACCGAGCGCCCGCACACCGGCCATGATGCTCGGATGAAAATTGAAGGATTCGAAACTCACTGGATGACCTCCTCTCTCCGGAATTCTAGTTGGGGTTTCGGTCATCCAATACTTAATATCAAACTATGGGGATTATAAGAAGCTTGTAACAACCTAAACAGAAACTATGATAAAAAATTATACATCAAAGCGACCAACTTTGCAAACAAATAATTAGCCTTGCCAAGGTGGCTATTCAAGTATGCATAAACCGGAGTGCTATTATTAAGACAGGAATTTGAAAAGAATCCAGGACCCCGCTCATCTCACTGCCAATATCATGGCGCCTAACCCCTTCCATCTGCCAGGTCTATATTTTTGCCCTTTCAAACCCTTCCTCGGGGACTACCGTGATAATAGCTAGTTCTTGAAATATCACTTTATGACTAAATGTGACCTCGGACTCGGCTATTGTCTAAACATTTGACACCCTGACTCAGGTTTAACGAGTCATTTTCAGGAAGAATCGCTGCCAGAATGGGCAACGCGGGCTAATCCAGTTTCCCCTTCAGCCGATCCATCGGTGAGAATTTCTGGTGCTGCTCAGTAATCTGGGATCCGGTGAAATGAAGGTAGTGGTTCACCATCTCCAGCGTGGTATGACCGAGTATCCCTCTTTCAGTGAACCTTACAGACTCAGCACTGACTACTTTCTGCAACCACAATCCAGTGTATTGGTATCGGCCTAAACCTGTCTTAGTAGCCCCATGTGTTTCATTTATTGTGGTGTCATCTGTATAATCATTTAAGTTGCATAAATGCTGAATGCTTCAGACATATCAAAGTCTTACGGGGATCAGACTCTATTCAGCTCCGTCACCTTTAATGTTGGGGCAAGGGACCGCATAGCTATTATTGGGGCGAACGGCTCAGGGAAGACGACGCTGTTCGATATTATCAACGGAAGTGTGCTTCCCGATTCTGGCAGCGTAAATATGCAGAAGGGGGCTACAATTGGCTATTTGGAACAGGAAATAAACTTCTCTTCTAAGCAGCGGTTGCTTGATTATGTCGCCAACGTCTCACTCAAGATAAGCGGGTTGGCCCATCAGATTCAGGTTCTTCAAGAGGAACTAGCGGAGGGAACGGACAAGGAGAATTCAAAAGAACTTCTGCATGAGTTGGGTGAACTTCAGTATAGCTTCGAGTTTGCAGGTGGCTACAGCGCCGAACATGAGGCTAAGGCGGTCCTTTCCGGGTTGGGGTTTGCGGAGTCTAACTTCAATCATCCTCTAACTGACTTCAGCGGTGGGTGGCTGATGCGTGCTGCACTGGCCAAGGTTCTCCTTCTTTCCCCTGATGTTCTCCTGCTTGATGAGCCGACAAACCAGCTCGATCTGGAGTCCTGCATTTGGTTTGAGCGTTATCTGGGAAGCTATCGGGGGGCGGTTCTGGTCGTTTCGCACGACCGGGCATTCCTGAATCGAGTGGTAAGCAAGGTACTTGCCATCGAACAAGGTAAGGTCATCTTCCACCGTGGCAGTTACGATAGCTTCGTTATAACCAGACAGAAAGAACTTGAGGTTACAGAAGCCACGGCCAAAAGACAGAATCTCAAGATAAGAAAGGAGATGCGCTTCATCGAGCGATTCCGTGCCAAGAATACCAAAGCAACTCAGGTGCAGAGCCGAATAAAACGGCTTGCAAAGATGGAAATGGTGGTAGTACCCAGGGCAACCAAGAAGATGCTATTCTCCTTCCCCGAACCGATACGGAGCGGAGAGAGGGTTATCACGCTGAAACATATTCTCAAGTCTTATGATACAAATGTGGTTTACCGCGACCTTAATCTGGTTCTTAATCGTGGAGATAGGGTAGCTCTGGTGGGACCTAATGGTGCCGGCAAAACGACCATGCTTAAGATCTTGGCTGGAGTGCTCCCTTTCGAGAACGGCGAGCGTAAATTAGGGCATAACGTCATCACGGCCTATTATGCCCAGTACCAGCTTGAGCTTCTCGATCCAGCAAATGATGTCCTTACTGAGCTGCGGAGCGTAGCTCCCAATGAACCGGAACAGCGACTTAGGGGGATTCTCGGCGCCTTTCTCTTCAGCGGTGACGATATCTATAAAAAGATATCCGTCCTTTCTGGAGGTGAGAAGAGTCGCTTGGTGATAACCAAGATGTTGATTCAGTCAGCCAATTTCTTGCTGATGGATGAGCCCACTAACCATCTCGATATTGCCTCACGGGAGATATTGACAGATGCCCTTGAAGCTTATCGTGCGACCCTCTGCTTCATCACCCATGACCGGACGCTAATTCGCCAGATTGCAAACAAGATCATCGAGATAAGGGACGGCAACGTGCAGGTGTTTTCGGGAAATTATGATGACTATCTCTATTGGAAACAGCCTTTGCTGCAAGGAGTTTCAGAGATTTCCGAGGTGCCGAGGGTCGTCACGATGGGGAAAAGTACAGTAAGGAATAGGCTGCGCCAACGTAAGCTGATCGAGGGAGAACTAAGAAACAAGTATTACCGAGAGAGCACCCTCACCAAAAAGCGAATAGCTGAAATCGAGACTGAGCTTTCGGAGCTTGAGACGCAATTTAGGGCAGTCGAGAGCCTGTTTTCTGATGCAGAGCATTATGCGAATAGTGTCCAGGTTATTGCGACCATAGAGAAACATCACAAACTGAAGGAGACCATCAACTCGCTTATAGAGGAATGGGAGAGGCTTTCTATAGAGCTTGAGCACATGAAACGGGAGTTTGAGAAAGCGAAGACTGCCATCGAGGCTCAAGGCAAGGCGCTGAGCTAAACTGAAAGCCATTCCGTTTAGTTCCTCGTTTTGCATTGACCGAGACAAGCGACTGTACAAAACATCGAAATGTGGGATAGTACCGATCGGGCGCGATTCATCGCCAGTCTATTACTAATAGTGAGCATTAGCCTTCTCTTGACTATCCTCCCAAGTCGCATAGCCATATCATCGTCTTTTTTCGGGGTTTTTGATAGAGAATTATTGCTCTTTTTTATACCTAATTTAGGGGGGGGGCTCCCCCCTCTGTCAGCTAGGATTTCGGGGAGAAATCCATTATTAGAAGCAGGTAAACGATATATGGTAAACGCTAACGTAAACGATAGGGTAAACGTTAGCGCAAACCATTTCGAGAGGGGTCCGAAACGCCGGACTTGAGCATGCTAACCTTTCTCGCTGCACAATATTGTCTTTTGTTTAGCTCATATCGGGTTCAGCTAGTACTTCGCCGAGAATGGAGGTAGCCGCTACTTCCATCTGGTAACATGGTCAGTGTGCCATAGTCACAATAGAAACAACGAGCACCTGTCCCCATCACATAGCTGTCGAATGGCGCATGGTGCCTATTTAACGGTCTATTAGCTTCCGTGTATCTAACATGGTGCTGACCTGCCGATACCACCGCCCTCACGATGTGGGCAGAACAGAAGCGGTTCTTATACTGCTGCAGCACGCCTTTGAGATTTTCCTCAAGGCTACTATTCATGAGAAAAGAGCAACTGTCTCTGTCTCTAGAGCAAGTATCGCCTTTACATTTGATAAATATCTCGGAATTGCTCGGAGTGACCTGCATATACTGAATGCAGACCAAACACTGCCAATCCTTGATGGCCTTAGAGATTGCGCCACTCATAACTTGACAGAGCTAACGGAACGGGCACTATACGTACATACGTGTTTGACGTCAGCAAAATGGGACGCACCGTAGGTTTAGGCTAGAGGACACTCCTGGATGTACTTCCAATATTGCACTTCTGGTGGCATCATATGTTGTACACTTTGCCTGGGCATGTGAACAGAAGCTGAAGTGTGACTTGTGAAGGGTCAATCTGCAGCATTCGAGATAGTGCTTTGCCGTAAAGCAAGAGTTGTGAGCGATAGTGTTCTGCAGTATTAGCCAACTCGGTATTATCTGCGATCTCATTACTCTTAAAATCCAGTACGGTTGCTTCTAATAGCTTGCCATCCGAATCTTTTACAATGGTGACACGGTCGAAGGCACCGGTTACCCACTGGTCCTCAAGCACGATTTCGAACTGCTTCTCACGCCATAAAGCGATGTCACCCTTGGGTTTGGACAGGGCTTGTCTGACCTCACCAGAAACAAGCGCCTGCTGAAATTGTTCTATAGCCTTTTGTTTTGTCTCCTCAGGAGCAGACGAGGTCTCTTGCCATTCTCGAATCAAGCTCTCGATATCCACTTCATCTATCCAGGACACTTTTTCGAAAAGTTCGTGGATGGCTCTACCGAATTCCAGGCTGTCATGAGTGGTATGTACGAACAACGAATCGGCTCTGAGTTCACCCTCTTCAATCGCCGATGGCGATACACCAAGAAGCCTCCGTCTCCGTGAATGGTACTTGCCGAATTCCCTGGGTAGCTCAGGCGGTTCAGCAGGTTTTGCAGGCTGTGCTTTCGGGGTCACCTTGATGTACCAGTCACGCTCTCCTGCTTCGTAGAGGCAGGTGAATTCTTCACTGCCTATCTTTATGCCTGGCCCATCTGCCGGTTTGGGGTCTCCGACCAGTTGTGATTTCAAGAAGGCGGCTGGCGTTACCATTTTGGAATCTCTGCCCGGGAAGCTGGTAACTATATAGAGACCTTGCTTTGCTCTGGTCAACGCCACATATAGCAGGCACAGCGCGTCGAAGCAGGCAGTTTTATCGTTCGTTTGCATCTGTGTTGCCAGTACGGGATCGCTTTCGGCGATGATTCTGCGCGGCATTCTCAGCGCCCACAGCGGCTTGTCGGTTTTAGACTCGCGAGCGATCATGAAATCTATCTGGTTGGCGGTGGTCATGTTGCCCGTTTGTAAATCGGGAAGAATGACGATGTCGAATCCCAGTCCTTTGGACTGGTGTATGGTCATAACGCGCACAGCGTTGTCCGTGCCGAGTTCATGTATCTGGTAATTGTCGATGAAGCGCAGGAAGTCATTGCAATTGCAGCCGTCGGTTTCGTCGAATTCACCTGCAGCGTTGATGAGATCGTTTAGCCGCTTGCGACCGAAATCATCGAGTTGCTGCGCTGTATTCAACCGTGCTCCCCATTTGCGTATGAAAGTTTGAAACCCATACGTCTGTGTTTCCCTCAATAGCATCAGCGACAAATCGTCTCTCTCTAATTTTCGTTTCACGAAGTAATTGCTAAAAGGGCTCATCTCCAGGTGACGCCAGGCAAAGGTATCACCCGGATGCGCAGCAAATTTCACCAATGATAATAGAAGAGGGACGACAGGGTTATCTTCTTTAATCGCAGCTCTGCCCTCGTGGATGATAGTCATGCCCTGACATTCGCTGCGGAGAAAGTCGACGATGTCTTTTCCAGTGTCATTGGTGCGCACCAGAATTGCCACCGAGAGTCTACGGTTCAGCGGCTCTATCTCATTCAGTAAACTAGCCACTACCCGGTATCTGTCTTCGTCAGTGGGCTTGGCTTCACCACTGTGGTATCGTGGTTCCAGCAGTGCAACATAGCCATGTTCGGGAACGACATCCTTCTGGCACTCGTGTTCCTGCCAGATTTTCTCCCATTCTCCGACAGCCTGTTGTGGTAGCTGGTCATTCGACAAGTTACTGAATATGCGATTAACCGTATCGATAACAGATTGACAGGAACGGAAGGATATACTTAGAGGAGTCTGCTCGATTTGCCCCTCATACTGCTCCAATATCTTGCTGAAGAGCCGTGCGTTGCCGCCTCTCCAGCCGTAAATCGCTTGCTTAACGTCACCGACATAGAAAAAGCTGCGCTGTCCGCTGAGGTCCTGCAGTATCTCATCTGCGAGATTGCGCAGTACTTCCCATTGCAAATCGCTGGTATCCTGAAACTCATCCAGCAGCCAGTGATCAAGTTTGCAGTCGAGGCGATAGTCTATATAGAGCCGTGCCTCTTGCTTCAGCATTCGGCTGAGCAGAGTGCCGCCATTGTACTGGTTGGCTGCAGTCAGCAGGTACTGAGCATCAGTGAAGGTGAGCTTTCCTCTTCGGCGAACCATGTCATCGTAAAACTGCTCATACTGGTTTAAAATTTGATAGATGCCGTGGGTTTTGTTCAATGTGCTGCGAAGCTCTGTACCGACCATACGCCGCAATAAGATGAACATCAACTCGCATTGCCTGGCATTGAGGGGATACTCTCCTCTGTTGTAAGTTAATGTCTTCTCGCCACGCTTCAGGTCTTCTATATTTGCCAGAAGTGATTGAAAGGTAACTGTTTTGCTCAAATTGTCATCCCAGTGTGCTGATTCACCGTAGTTGCTGGCGAAATCGATAATCTTCGTCAGACTGTCTAGCAGCTTGCCGGGGAATCCACTGCTCTCAAACGAGGCTTTAAGTTCAGTTGCAGCGTTTGCCAAATCACCTGCCGGCTCCAACCAGGGCGACCCCTGAGGCCAGATTGCGTTCTCCTGGCCCCAGATGTGAGATTCAGGCATGAACTGGTAATAGTCTTTGAAACCGCTGGTGAAAGTATTGAGGCTGCGCTCAAGGCTTTTCTCCTCCTGCCCGAAAGTCGCCCGCTTGAAAGCATCGAGGAATGCTTGCTGTACTGCACTGTCAACGTAGCGATGGTTGAAGATAGTGCCCAGCACTTCATGGCTGGCGTTCTTCGCTGCAGCACTATCGTTGTCCATCATCTGAAATGCCGAAGGGATTCCAATCTCCATGGGGAAAGACTTGAGTATGCTTACGGTGAAGCTGTCCAGCGTGCTGATATGCAGGCTGTGAAGGCTCACCAGAAGCCTTCGCAGCAATCGTAGAAAGTCCTGATGCCCAAACTCTGGCTTTCCAATCCGCCCTCCGGTTTTCCGAGCCTGTTCCGGTGAACTGGCGGCTTCGCACAGATACTTGATGACCGAATCGAATATCTCGCCTGCTGCCTTTCGCGAGAAGGTCAGTGCGATAATTCGGTCGGGATTAACCCCGTTAGCCAGAAGCCTTATGTAGCGGTGGGCAAGCTGGAAGGTCTTACCCGAGCCGGCGGAGGCTGATATAGCTTCATGGTTGATGTCGCTTTTTGTCACTTGGTCTTTTCCTTCATAAAGGTTTCGAAAACTGTTACATCGATGCAGTCAGGGACAGCAGCAGGAAACAGGCTCTCGAAATCATCGCAGGTAACTTTTTTCGCCGGTGGCCAGAACCTGCGATTCTGGATATCTCTGACGATGGACTCGGCACAGGTTCTGGCAGATTCCAGTAGTTCGCCATCGAAATCTTCCCAGATGACCACTCCGGTATCGTTTACCGCTTTCGGCAGATTGAAGTAACCGAGTTCAATCTGATTTTCAAAAATCTCCCCTTCGGGAAGCAGTATTTTATAAAGCGGTAGCTGCAAATCAACCCAGCGTTTCTCTTTGCCATTTGCAGTGATTCTCATATAGTCGGCTACATCTTGTGAAACAGGATCGAGGTGAGCTTTCTCCGGACTTTGTGAATTATCCGAGGTCTTATAGTCGAGAATGCGTATGTGTCCCGTCTGGCGGTGCCTGTCGATGCGGTCGATCTTTCCGCTGATAGGCATGCCAGAAAGTTCAGCCTCGATTTTTGTCTCGGAGTCTAAAATCTCCCAGCCTTCCCTGACCAGGTCAGCCTGTACTCGTGCCGCGGCGCGAATCCGTTGCTTTGCTGCGTCGAGCTGAATCTTTATCTGCAGTGGTGCTGAGGGGCCAAAGCGTTCTGCTACCCAGTTCTCTGCTTCAGCACAAAGGAATTCACCCAGCTTACGGTCGTCTTCGCACTGGCGCATCTCACTGCTCTGGGCCATTTTCTGCAGCACCTCATGCACCAGTGACCCAAAATCGAGCGTATCCATCTCCACCTTCTCATCGTCCAGCCCTTCCATGTCCAGGACATGCTTGAGGTAAAAGCGGAAGGGACATATCAGATAATCCTTAAGCTTGGTAACCGACAATTTCTTGAAGTTGAGCTTATCCGTTGAAATATCGGCAGGAGGGTTGGCTTCGAGACGGAAGCTGATTGTTGGTGGGTAATTATCCAGTTTCTCATCGGGATCGCCGAAAAGCTGTTTGGCACGTTGGGGGAGTTCAGCATCGCTGCAGCGAAAGAGCAGGCGTGAAGGCTTTAATGGGTCGCCCGTAGTACTCGTTTTGTTGGCGAGGAAGCAGACACGGCCATCGTTTTGGTGTGACTCGATAAGCCCTCGCATTAAATATGCATCCCTGGCTAGACGGTCAGCATCGCACCGCAGGTTCAATTGCTTCCGCAGCGTGTCGGGCAGAAAGACATCGCTAAGACGTCCGTCAGGAACGAAACCATCGTTCATTCCTGTAACAATCAGAAGGGGAGCACCGTTCCACGGCAGCTCCAGCCAGCCTTCGAGGTCGATGACGGCGCTCTTACGCTCCAGGTAATAGCGCTGTGTGGCCAGTCTTTGCAGCAGTATCTCCAGTGCGTTCCTTTTCTCAATGCCAAGCTTGCTGATTACCTCGCTGGCGAGCTCTCGAAGCGTGTCGTCTATCAGCTTAGCCACTGCTATGAATTCCTCGTCGTCGGGATTATTGGGATTGACCATTCTGACTTCATATAGCGTCTGCAGCAGCGACCGCATTACGCTGTCGATGTCTTTGCCCTGGAATAGCTCCATCTGTTCCTGGATAAACACAAGCGCCTTTCCCAGATTACCGAATTCCCGGTGTTCTTCTTGCCTTCTGGACGACCTGTACGGGAAGCGACAGGTTATATCTTCCATTTCCAGAGGCAGGTGCTGGTTCTGGAACTTGTCCAATTCTTCCAGCAGCCATCGGGACGATAAATTGTATTTTCTTTCCAGAAATGTGAGCACATCTGCATGTCGCAGAAATGCACTGAAGCTGGCATACGTTTTCTCGGTAACCAGTGCACAGAAAGACTCAAGGAGGCGGTATAACGGATGTTCTGCCATGCTCTTTCCCGCAGGATCGAAGGCGGTTAGTTCCTTATCTGCAAGGTCAGCCATCAGGAAAGAGGTTATCTCGCTGTTCGGCACGCCGATGGCGACATCTGACGGACCGAAGTGATTGCTCTCCTCCGCTATTAGTTCCACAACCTTATGGCTCTGTGACGCTGGTGAACCGGTGAGGAAAAGGTTCCTTTCCGCATCGGGGATATCGATTTGGCTCTGGTTCCATTTCTCTGTTATTGGGCGTCCCCAATCGTCGAAGTAGTCCGCCAGTGATTCGGGAGCATGTACCAGAATAACGACCGGTACCTGTGAGGCGAGGTATTCCAGCGCTGGCAGCATGCGAGGCATCGGGTCTGGAACAGCAGCTACGATAATTCGTTCGATTCCTTTGGGAAGTTCTGGCTTTTCAGACCGTTGTATTGTTATCTCATATGGGTCTTGTAGTCCCAGTTCTTGGAGCCGTGTCAGGTAGGCAGCTTCCAGCTTGGTCATATCTTCCCAGCGCTCCTGTTCCTCCAGTATACTGCCAAAGTTGTTATATATATCTGCTATACGGTACCCTCCGTCCACGAGGGTATCGCGCAGCCGTTGTATCATCTCGCCTGTGTGCAATGCCCAGGTGAAACTTTGATCCACTGTTCGTGCCGGGAAAAACTCGCTGTATTCATTGAGGTCGGCTTTCATCAGCACGTCGGCCCAAACTGCTGCTACCTCCGTCTGGTTAGCCATCTTCGCTGAATCGTTTGTCAGATGGAGGAAGAACGTCGGTGGCACTACCCTGGGTGATAGCAGGGCTGTATTCTGTTCGGCGCAGTGCATCGCTAGAGCTTCTCGCAGCCTGCGTCCCGCCTGCCGCGTAGGCACTACTATAAGCTGGTTCTCCAAATCAGCCGGGCCTGAAATCTGTGACGGCAGCAAGAACTCTCGCACCTTAGCCGTAACCGGTGCATCCCAACCGAGGAAATGTCGTTCTATCGGCATGGCTGATTATCCTGTGGTAATAGTAACAGGATTTTCCTCATCCAGTGCCCACCGTAATGAATTATTGGTGATATACTGTCGAATGTTATTTAAGGAAGTCTCATCGTAGGTGACATGCTCATAATAGTTCCATCGCCATATCAAAACCCTTGTCGTATTCCGCAATCGAGTGAACTCCATTGCTCAAAGATTGTTCGTACATTTGCTTGTTGTCCTCAAGTCTCTAATATTAGTACTCTACCAATTACCTTCAATGTGCGTTTTACAAACGCTTTCAGTTCTGCATCTTGAATTGGGTATGTATCAGCATCATTTGGGTTTTCCCCATGGTAATAGAGGCTGTTGCCCAAACCTGTTGGTGATAATCTCGATGGGCGGTCTCCAGTAATACTGGATGGATAATCTGATTGGTTTTGCAGCGATTCCTGGATCATCGGTTTTGGTGGCAGATTTCTTGTGTCA
>Ga0209986_10003642_pt1 | contig 13422 bp, 19 predicted proteins | sample BlataG_FD_183168 | JGI IMG/M metagenome (GOLD analysis project Ga0209986, IMG submission 183168) | Deep subsurface microbial communities from Black Sea to uncover new lineages of life (NeLLi) - Black_00105 metaG (SPAdes) (version 2) | ecosystem: Environmental > Aquatic > Marine > Oceanic >...
TGATTCAATACCATCAACCTCTTCTGCTCTTTCCTGCTCAATGTCACCATCTCCTTCATAGGGTGACATTTTCATAGAACACTTACATGGTGACAAAATCATAGAACCTCGACACGAGCTAACACCTCGAGTTGACATAGTGTACTCGCCTTCTTTATACTATCGAGGCGAAATTTGCCCGAGTGGCGCAATGGTAGCGCAACCGACTTGTAATCGGTAGGCTAGCGGGTTCGAATCCCCTCTCGGGCTGAGTTGGACTTTTCTAGTCGCTTTGTGGTAAATTAGAGGCGGGAGGGGTGCCGGAGTGGTTAATCGGAGCAGACTGTAAATCTGCCGCCTTTGGGCTTCGTGGGTTCGAATCCTACCCCCTCCACCGGATAATATGCCCACATAGCTCAGCAGGTAGAGCACGTTCTTGGTAAGAACGGGGTCACCAGTTCGAATCTGGTTGTGGGCTGGGCAAATTCAGGTTACTGGATCAAAACAAAGGGGGGCTGAATGGCAAAGCAAGTGTATGTTCGCACCAAACCTCATATCAATGTGGGCACCATAGGTCATGTTGACCACGGCAAAACAACGTTGACTTCGGCGATGACCCTGGTGTTATCGAAAGCTGCTCTCGGTCACTTTCGGGCCTTTGAAAGTATAGATAATGCGCCTGAGGAGAAAGCCAGGGGACTGACGATCGCTATCGCTCATATTGAATATGAAACGGAGAAGCGCCACTATTGTCATGTTGATTGCCCTGGGCATGCTGACTACATAAAGAATATGATTACTGGGGCTGCGCAAATGGATGGAGCTATAGTGGTGGTTGCTGCTGATGACGGACCTATGCCTCAGACAAGGGAGCACATTCTCCTGGCTCGTCAGGTGGCAGTGCCACGCTTGATGGTAGCCCTGAATAAGGTCGACTTGATGGAGGATCCTGAACTGCTAGATTTGGTGGAGATGGAGGTTAGGGACTTGCTCACTCAATATGGCTTCCCTGGAAACGAAGTCCCAATCGTCAGGGTGAGCGCTCTTAAGGCTCTGGAGTGCGGCTGTGGCAAGAGGGAATGTCCCTGGTGCGGTTCCATATGGAAGTTGTTGGACTCCATGGATGAATACATTCCGATGCCGGCCCGAGATAAGGACAAGCCTTTCCTGATGCCTGTTGAGGATGTGTTCAGTATCAAAGGGCGCGGAACAGTGCCTACAGGAAGGGTAGAGCGGGGCACGGTCAAAGTTGGCGACGAAGTGGAGATAATAGGCATAAGAGACACGCGGAAGACGGTGGTTACTGGTGTCGAGATGTTTCATAAGTCCTTAGATTATGCTGAGGCTGGAGATGCCGTTGGCTGCTTGTTGCGGGGTGTAGTACGAGATGACGTAATGAGGGGGCAGGTGCTGGCAGCTCCAGGGACGGTTAGACCTCACACTGATGCCGAAGTTGAGGTGTATATATTAGGTAAGGAGGAAGGTGGCAGACATACGCCGTTTTTCACAGGCTATAAGCCGCAGTTCTTTATTAGAACTATGGATGTCACCGGGGTCATAAGTCTACCGGAAGGCGTGGAAATGGCCATGCCTGGAGATAGCTTAACTCACATGAAGATTAAGACTATCTATCCTGTGGCTATGGAACCAGGGCTGCGCTTTGCTATTAGAGAGGGAGGTAGAACAGTAGGTGCCGGTGTTGTCACCGACGTTAGGAACTGAGCATGGCTAGGAAGGGAGAGGCGAGACTTATTATCCATCTTGGCTGCACTGAATGCCACCGGGAGACATATACCAGCATGAAGAATAAGAAGAATGATCCCCAGCGCCTGGAATTGAAGAAGTTTTGTCCTCGGTGTCGTGTCCACACCATTCATCGTGAGGTCAAGTAGGAGCAGGGTTTGCCTATGAAGGAGCGTCCTCCCAAAGGGAAAATTAGCCGGGGGAAAGCTGGTCAAGCCAAGAAATCGAGATTCAGCTTTGTTCCTGATGTCATAGGTGAACTCAAAAAGGTAACGTGGCCGAGCAGGCAAGAGACCATTCGCCTGAGCGCCATGGTGCTTGTTGTCTGTGTTATCATGGGCATAATTCTGGGCGGCTTAGATTATGGGTTTACTCAATTGGTTGCCAAAGTATTTCTAGGTAGTTAGTGATGACAGCCAACGGGCACTGGTATCTGGTGTATACTTATTCTGGTCGTGAGGAAAAGGCAAAGCGAAACCTCGACCAGCGCACTAAATCTATGGACGTTGAGGATAAAGTGTTTGACGTGGTAATACCTACTGTTAAGGAGATAGAGATCAAAGGGGGGCAGCGGCGCTCCGTAAGCAAAAAGCTGTTTCCAGGCTATATCATGGTTCAGATGAATCTGGATGAGGAAAGCTGGGATATGGTCAGGAACACTCCGGCGGTTGTGGGATTTGCCAGTGGTGGCTCCAAACCTTCGCCGTTGACTCAGGAAGAGGCCGACAGGATTCTGGAACGCATGCACGAAGCTCCTGCCGAGATCAGTATAGGGTTTCGAAAGGGGGAAAGCGTTCGCATAACCACGGGCCCTTTTGTAGATTTTATTGGCAAAGTGGACGAAATGAATCTTGACAAAGGCAAGTTGACAGTTCTGCTCAATCTGTTTGGGAGGCAGACTTCCGTGGAATTAGACGTTTTGGATCTGGAGAGGCTATAGATGGCGAAGAAGATTCGGAAGGTGATCAGGCTACAGATTCCAGCAGGCAAAGCCAGTCCGGCACCACCGGTGGGACCAGCTTTGGGGCAACACGGTATTAATATTATGGCTTTCTGTAAGGAGTACAATGAGAGGACTGCTTCGCAAGAAGGCTTCATTGTTCCTGCTGAGATAACTATCTATGTAGATCGCTCCTTCACTTTTGTCACCAAGATGCCGCCGGCGTCCGATTTGCTGCGGAGGGCTTTGGGTGCAGATAAGGGTAGTGGCGATGTGCGCCAAAATAGAATAGGTGAGCTGGGTCGGGATAAGATTCATGATATTGCCAAAAGCAAAATGGCTGATCTTAACACCACTGACATTGACAAAGCTGTGAGTATTATTGAGGGCACGGCCCGCAGCATGGGTATTGAGGTGAGGTAGACTAGGATGACCAAGCACGGTAAGAACTATCAGCAGACCATTGGGTTAGTAGATAGGCTCCAGGCTTATTTGCCTGCTGAGGCTATAGATCTGGCCAAGCAAGCCAGTTATGCTCACTTTGATGAGACATTTGAGCTTCATCTAAGGATGGGGGTTAACCCTCGTAGTGCTGACCAGCAAGTTCGTGGTGTAGCCATGTTGCCCCATGGATTGGGCAAGAAAGTGCGTATTCTGGTCTTAACTGAAGGCGAAGCCGTAAGAATAGCTGAGGAAGCTGGAGCTGATTACGTAGGTTGCGATGAGCTTATTGACAGAATTGTAGCTGGCTGGCTTGATTTTGACACTGCTTTAGCTACACCGGACGTTATGAATAAGGTGGCTAAGCTGGGGCGGATTTTGGGGAGGCGAGGCTTAATGCCTAATCCCAAATCAGGCACTATAGTGCCTGCCGTAGACTTGCCCAGGGTTATCAACGAAGCGCGTAAAGGCAGGGTAGAGTTTAGGTTGGACAGAACAGGGATTATCCATCTGCCCATAGGCAAGGCTAGCTTTGATACCCAGAACCTGGTGGAGAATATGGCAGCGATCATTGAAGCCATAATCAAGGCTAAGCCCAGTGGAGTTAAAGGGCAGTACATTCAAAGCATATCACTGTGTACCACTATGGGGCCCGGAATTAAGCTGGACATGAAATCTGCAGTAGCTTTGGCTGGTTAGCCCTTGTTAATTTGACATAATTGCACCAGCCAACAGTGGCTGCTTCAGAGGTTCAAGCAGTCAGAGTGCGCATGTGGATTTGACTTGGGAACTGTGAAATATTGTGTCACTGCCATGGGGCATTCTTATTGAGGACTGATGTCAAAAGAAAAGAAAGCTAAGATCATTGACGGCATAGCAGAAGACTTAGCTCGAAGTACAGTCATTATCGCCACAGGCTACCAGGGTATGACGGCTAAGGACATGGCACAGCTGCGGCAGCTTCTGTATCGAGCGGGGACAGATTTTCGCGTGGTCAAGAATACGTTAACTCGCTTGGCTGCTGACAAGGCCAATAGGCCCCAGGTCATGAGTTTGGTTGAGGGGCCTGTAGCTTTGGCTTTTGGCTATGGCGATATAGTTGAGCCGGCCAGAGTTCTCAGCCAATATATCAAGTCCACAAGCGCAGTGCTACAGATTAAGGGAGCTTTGCTTGGTGAGCAAGTGCTTTCGGCTGATGGAGTCCAGGACTTGGCTAGGCTGCCCCCCAGAGACGTTTTGCTTTCCAGGTTAATAGGTCAGTTGCAAGCTCCTGTAAGGAGTCTCCACAATGTATTGAGCTCACCATTCCGAGGGCTGTTGACTTCATTGCAAGCTATAATTAAGCGATAACTAGAAGGAGGGAGACGATGTCTTCAGAAGTTAAGACAGAGAAAGCTACATCGAAAGTGACGGCGCATCCACCGACAAAAGAATCGGCTGAGTCGCTTACCAAGGAACGCATTTTGGATGCCATTAAGAACATGACTGTAGTAGAGCTGGCAGACCTAGTCAAAGCCCTGGAGGCTGAATTTGGGGTTAGCGCTGCTCCCGTGATTGCTGCTGCAGCACCCGCTGCGCCGGGAGGAGCTGCGGAGGCAGCTCCGGAGGAGAAGCAGACAGAGTTCACCGTTACCCTCAAGGAGATTGGTGAAAAGAAGATCGAAGTGATAAAGGCAGTCCGCGAGGTGACGACCTTAGGGCTAAAGCAGGCTAAGGACCTGGTCGAAGCTGCTCCTCAGGTAGTGAAGGAGAAGGTAGGCAAGGAAGAGGCAACTACCACAAAAGAAAAACTGGAAGCTGCCGGAGCAGTCGTTGAACTCAAATAGATATGTCACTCGTCACCTGTCAAATCATCTTGGGTATGGGGGTGTTCTTTCTCCTTCTGGGTTTAGCCTTTGTTGCTTGGGACAGGAGAGAGAAGAAAGCCTATTATGACTCCCTGTTAGGTCGCAGGGACTTGAGGGAGTTTATCGAGCGTGAGCCGCAACGCTCCTGGATGAATGCATGGCGGACTGGTGGTCACATCTCACTTATACTCGGTTGTATTCTGGCAATCGTGGGCGGCGTTCTGTGGCTGATTCTGTACTGAATCTGTTTTACCTCTACTACTAGAGTAGCATTCGGCACCTTTGACGCAGCAAACATGCACGTGGTAATCTATTGTTAGACGAGTCTAACAATATTCTGGTGAGCAAATGGTAAGAGAGCAGACGGCTAGCATGGAGGACTATCTGGAAGCCATAGCTAACCTTCGAGAGGAGGGAAAGGCAGTAAGGGTCAAGCAAATTAGTCAAGTGCTACATGTGAAGATGCCCAGCGTTACCTCTGCGCTTAAGAAGCTTTCCGGTGAAGGACTTGTAAGGCATGAGCCATATGGCTACATAGAGCTTACTTCGCGAGGAGACAAGGCTGCTAAGGATGTAGTTGGCCGCCATAAGGCATTGAGCTGCTTTTTCTCTCAGGCGCTGGATATCGATCCTGGGACGGCTGAGGAGGATGCCTGCAAGATTGAGCACGTTATCAGCCGGCTCAGCTTGGAGAGACTAACAAAGTTCACGCAGTTCACACAGGCTTGTCCACTGGGAGTGGCTAATTTCTCCAAGCGATACAAGTACTATCTGGAGCATGGAGATCTTCCTGAGGAGTGTCTGTTGAGAATCTCGAAAGCGAAGAAAGCAAGCGAGCAAAAAATTTAAAGGCTAAAAGTTAGGCAAGTCTAACAAAACTCAAGGACTCCAAGAGGGTGCATGGCTGGGAAAATGAACCGTTTAACCAGGTTCACTCATTTCTCTGCCCTTGTTTGCGACATAATGTTTCGGCCATTTTGGCTCGGGAGCGAAAATAATTCCAGGCGGGGGCTCATTAAGCTGGGGGAGCTACTGGTTAATCAGCTTTATGGGAACCCTCGTGAGTCATTCTAGACACAGGGGACAAATTATGGTTATGCGCCAAAGGGGACAATACACCTTAGTCCAGATGGGAATGGGACAGACTGGCACTGTAATTGACATTCACGGGGGGCGAGGTTTAATCCGGCGACTGGACGCTTTAGGTATCAGGCCAGGGAAGAAGGTGACGAAGATAAGTACTACTCTCTTTCGCGGGCCCGTTACCCTCAGAGTAGATAGTGCACAGGTAGCTGTTGGTTTCGGCATGGCCAACAGAATAGTAGTCGAAGTGGGCTAAATATCTGCCTCGGAACTTCCTTAGAAGGTCATGCGGATCCTACTTGTGGGTAACCCAAATGTGGGCAAAAGTGCCCTCTTTTCTCGGCTGACGGGCACGCGCATTATTACTTCCAACTATCCCGGCACTACTGTCGGCTTCACTACCGGATATCTGAAGTTGGGAGAAGGCCAAGCTCAAGTTGTGGATGTCCCCGGCACCTATACTCTCGAACCAACTTCTAAGGCGGAAGAGGTGGCTGTGGAGATGCTCAAAGAGGGGGATTTAGTCATAGATGTCGTTGACGCCACCAATTTGGAGCGAAATCTCAATCTAACCTTGCAGTTGCTGGAGAGACAAATCCCGGTAATCGTTGCTCTCAACATGTGGGATGACACTCACCACCGAGGAATACATATTGACGCTGTCAAGCTGGAAGAGCTTGTTGGCGTACCAGTGGTTCCTACGGTAGCGGTAACCGGCCAGGGAATAAAAGAGTTAGTGAGGCGTCTTGCTGAGGCGAAGGTGCCCAAGACTACCCATTCTGGTTCTAGTAGCGATGAACGCTGGGCAAGAGTTGGCAACATCACTAGCCAGGTGCAATCGTTGACCCATCGCCACCATGCCTGGCATGAGCGTTTGGAAGATGCCAGCAATCATCCCATAAGTGGCTTTCTTATTGCCCTGCTGGTTCTCTTTGCCACCTTTTGGTTCATCCGATTTGTTGGCGAGGGAATCATTGGCTATGTGACGGACCCTCTATTCGAATATTTGTGGACTCCAGTCTTGATGAAACTCAGCGTTGCTCTGGAGCCAGGTACTTTCTGGCATACCGTCTTGATAGGCAATCTTATTGGTGGGCAAATTGACTATTTCCAGTCCTTCGGTTTGTTGAGCACAGGACTCTACATCCCGCTTGCAGCAGTGCTACCGTACATCGTCTCTTTCTACCTGGCGTTAGGAATACTGGAAGACATTGGCTACCTGCCCCGTTTGGCAGTATTGATGGATACCATGTTCCACAGGTTGGGCCTACACGGTTACGCCATTATTCCCACCATCCTCGGCTTTGGATGCAACGTGCCTGCGGTCATGGGAACACGTATTCTGGAGAGCAGTAAACAGAGGTTTATTGCCGCTACTTTGATTTCTGTTGGCGTTCCCTGCGCGGCATTGCAAGCTATGATAATAGGAATGGTAGGGCAGGAGGGTGTTCAATACGTAGCTATCGTCTACGGCAGTTTGTTTGCATCTTGGGTTATCATAGGGCTCATCCTTAATCGTACCGTGAAGGGATTCAGCCCGGAACTTCTGCTCGAGATTCCGCCCTATCGCTTGCCGCTGTGGCGTGTCGTCGGCCAGAAGCTCTGGCTCCGCGTCTCGGGCTTTCTCAAAGAAGCTTTGCCCATAGTCCTGGGCACCGTGCTTGTGGTGAATATTCTCTATGCTGTAGGAGCTTTTGATGCTGTTGCTAATCTTGCCAGTCCGATATTGACGACGCTGTTGGGCCTGCCCCAGGAGACAGTTGTAGCCCTGGCTATTGGCTTTTTGCGTAAGGACGTGGCTATGGGCATGCTAGCTCCCTTAGCGCTAACGGCTAAGCAACTGGTTATCAGCAGTACCGTTCTAGCTATGTCTTTCCCCTGCGTAGCTACCTTTGTGGTACTGGCTCGGGAGCTAGGTGCAAGAAGGACGCTCATAGCTACTGGAGTAATGATAACCGCGGCACTAACCGTGGGTAGCCTCCAGAACCTGATCTTGTGAGATGCGCGCCTACGTCGTTTTCCTTTGGAATGCTTGCCAAAGGCAGTTGGAGACATTCATCATACAGGACTTCATTGCACTGATGTAGAAGCTATCATCGGCAAGCACCACAAGTGAAGGATTTCTGCTCTTGGACTATCCATGTCTCATACGCCGCGCCAGGTAGCTACGTTCAAAAGTGGGTCGCGAGTGCTTCGCAATTCATTTGCCGGAAAATCCCAGTCAGGATATCCAATAGCTATTCCAATGGCGACTTTCCTGGATTCAGGTATACCAACTACGCTTCTTATCACCTCAGGGTAGACTATGGCTGCTACGTCCAGACACGTGCCTAAACCGAAGTTTAGCGCTGCCAGAGCGATATTCTGACTTACTGCGCCCAGACAAAACATGGAGTAGTGACCGCTAAATTCCGCATCCGCAGTAACAATGATGGCATTGGGAGCATCGAAGAAGCCCACCATTCTCAAAAGCCACTGCACTCTCTTTTCCTTGTCCTCGCGGGCGATGTCCATAAGTTGAAATAAGCTCTTTGCCAGCTCCACATAGCGAGTTCTATGGACCCGGCCGAGAGTTTCCAGTGGGAAATCAGGATGGGGACTCGTCCCAGCTAGAGACTGTTGTTGCAAAGCTTCCCTTAAGTCATTCAGGACCTTGCCGCCCAGGATGGTGAATCCCCATGGCTGAGCGTTATCATATGAAGGTGCGCGTATCGCTACCTCCAGGATTTGGGTGAGAGTCTCTTTGGGAACGGGAAGCGGCTTGTAGCCCCTGATACTCCTTCTCGACTCTATTGCTTCCATAACTTCCATTTGAGCACCTCCCTGTCTAATCTAAGCTGTGTCACTCTTGGCCCTTAGCCCCAAAACGGAGAGAAGGGGAAGCGAAGAATAACAAGGCTCTCCGTTGACCTCGCTCGGGGAGATTCTAAGCGGACTTTAACTAACCTCTTGAATCTCATTTGCCATAAATTAGCTCCAAATACGAGTCCCGTATGATGTCACCTTCGCTGACCCCCAGTTTCTCCAATAGTTCGATCACCATTTTCTCGTGGAATTCGAGGTCTTTTTCTTCTGCCAGAGCTTCGCTTTCCATGAAAGTTCCCAGGTTCTCCACGTCGTCTAATGATACTAAGAGATCGCCTAACTCATAGTTCCTTCTGAGTTTTGTGACCTGTCCGAATTTCGAGAAACCTAAGGAGCTTAGCAGCTCTTCTGTTCGCTTACGGCTTACTGATAATGTTACCTCTTTTCTGGATTTGCTAGCTGTGTCGAGTCTCGGACCTTTGTATGTAAGCATGTTCTTTCTTCCTACGGAGCGCAATCTTAAGGCCTCGTCAGTTTGTGCAAAATTCCTGTCCGGTGCATTGTAGTAGCTGTCAATCTGCCGCTCCTCATTCACAAAATCTGCCCCTTCCTGTAATAGCCTCTTTTCAACCGCCTTTAGGTCAGCTTTCACCTTGACTTCTATCTCAATCATGATGGGCAATTCTACTTTATTGTCTATTCACAATTTGCCTATCAACATTTGCTTGGTGTACCCGGAAAGCACACGCTTACTCCCCGACAAGCATGTCGCTGAAATCACGCCATAGCGGAAGCTCGATTTCTCCCATCTTTACGTAGTCCTCTTGCCTGGCAGGGCAAATCACCGCAAAATCGCAGCCGCCACACGCAGGACCTGGGCAAGGAGGATAACGCTTCTCTTTCCGAATTTGTTTGGCAACGCGGAATAGCTCCCAGGTCGTCTCCTGCAGGACTTTCGCATTCAATTCCCTGGTCTCCGTTGTGCCTGAAAGCAGATAGAAATAAGATACTCTGCTCACAGGATAAGAAGTGCCACGAGATAGGATCAAAGCGTGCAGATCGAGCTGGCTCCAGTCGATGCTTTCTGGCAGGATCCCTGTCTTGTAGTCAATGATGTGCAGACTGCCATCCAGTTGCCGGTCCACGCGGTCAGGCCTCCCTCGCAGAATGAGCCCAGGAGTGATCTCCGTCTCGACTGCCCTTTCCACCATTATCGGCGTAACTGTCACATCCTGTTCTAGTACGAAGAGGGTGACCTCAGCTAACGCCCTCTGAGCCCATCTCTCCTCATCAGCCCTGTTCCTGAACCCGACACGGTAGCGGCGCCAGTTTTTCTTGAGGAGCGCCTTAGCAGTCTCAACTGTGCGCTTCTGAACGGGCACGAGTGAAAGCAGGTGCTCCAACGTGGCATGTACATGGTTGGCCATGGTGTAGTAAGGCCTCGGCCCTCCGTATTGGTCACCAAGCTTGTCTATATAACGGAACTTGTATTGCAGCCTGCACTGTCGAAATGTGGCTATGCTGGACGGGGAAAGTCTCAAAGCTGGTGCTTTGGTCTTCCATTTGGCGAAAAGAGGAATGCTGCCAAACTTTACCTTATCCACCTTGTTCCTCCTTCTCCTTGGGGCTGCTTTCTGAGCTTAGCATGAAAGAGATTTGCCTGGCATTGACGACGGCCTTATCTTGATTACAATTGTTAAACAGCACATGCATCTCCTTAGTATCCCTCGCCAGTTCACTGACCTTACTTGCCCATGGCTTGAGCTCTTCTTCGCTATAGAGATAGTTAAAGCGCTCGACCGGAGTAATGCCTTTTTTCTCCCACGTCTCAGTATTTCTGCCGTGGAAGCGCACCAGTCCGATGTCGGAGGTTACCTCGGTGATAGGAGCTACGCTTGACTTGAAACCCTGTGGCTCGTCAACGCATACAAACGGAAGATCATTCTTCCTGAGGAAGTCGAACGTCTTGCCCCTGTTCTTTTCGTTAAGCCAGACGTTGTTTCTGAACTCAATCGCCAGCCTATATTGCGACAGTTTCTCCTTGCACCTGAGAATGTAGTCAAGCTGCTGCGAGCCGGGGTAAAACCATGGTGGAAACTGAAACAGGACAACACCCAGCTTGCCAACTGTATCCAGTGGAAGCAGTGCCGTGACAAATCTCTGCCACAGTTCCTCAGTCAAGTTGCCAGGGAGGTCCCGATAATACAGATTTCCTTTTTGCTGAAGTTCCGAGGTCAGCGCCTGCCTTATATCCTTGGGTAACGAGTTAGGGGGTGTAGGATGCTGCGTAAAGACCCTGAAGGCCTTGATGTCGAAGGTGAAGTCTTCCACTGTCCGCTGCGCCCACAAGTAGCTGGTCTTGTCGCTCAGTACTGAGTAGTAACTACTGTCCACTTCTACAAGGTCGAACTGGCTGGCGTAGTATCGAAGGCGAGCTTCGGCGGAGCGTGCTGAAACGGGGTAAAAGCGACCGGAATTCAGCAGCGTGGGATCAGTCCATGAACAAGTCCCCACTCGTATATTTCCCATTCTAAGCCATCCCGGTGGAGCCGTGCCCACGCGGCCCTCGTTGTGTAGATGAAAGTCCTTCGGCTTCCTCAATTGGCAGCTCGGCCAGCCTGCTTACAACCAGTTGAGCTATTCTATCCCCATGGTTGACCTCAAAGCTGCTCTTGCGTCCAAGGGTGTACATGGTCACCATAACTTCCCCTCTGTAGTCGCTGTCAATGGTACCGAAAGCAGCCATAACGCCCTTGGCCGATAGACCTGACCTGGGTCGTATTTGCGCGTCGTAGCCCGTGGGCACTTCCAATGCGATGCCGGTGCCGATTAGCTTTGGCTTCTCTTCCAGTACCACTCGTCCAGCCTGCTCCCCGATATAGGCGAAGATGTCCAGGCCCGTAGAGCCTTCAGTGGCTCGTTCTGGCAGGCGGGCATCAGGATAGAGCCTCTTAACTCTGAGCGCTTCGGTGGGACTTGCGTTCCTGCGTTCTCCCTCTAGAATGGCAACGGTCTCCTTGGCAGCGTCTTGTCTTTGATGGAGGAGCCTTCCATCGCTGCCTGCGCGGCAGGCTGACCAGAGTCTAAAGGAAGCTGTCGCGCCATCTGTGCGTCTCCTCGGTTCTCTTCCGGGATGTCAACTTGATAAGCAATCTGTCGTAGGAGCCCATCCAACCAGCGATTAGAGATGCCAGGCGGTTGTCCATATCTCGCAGCCAGTGCCCCCGCCCCCTCCCCCATCTCCACCAGGTTCGAAGGGGCGCAGATAAGATCTGTCACGCGCTTGGTAAGCTCTCGCCTCGCTCCTTCCACCAGATTATCATTTTACTCTGAGCCAGAGACTGCGGCAATAGAGAGCCGTTTGCGTTGGCTACTCTCCGTAGCTGTGACGAGTGGCAGGGACGAAGAGCAGATTCGGCGATCGGCCCTTGGTGTTCTGTAGTTTGGGGGAAGTGCTCGCCCACCAAAGGTTACGATACCGGCTTGAGCCGTATCTAGGGTAGGTTTAGCCCTAAGGGGGGTTACCTCCTCTACGCTACATTTGGTGTTGGGAGAGACCTACTGAGCCTCAACTCGCCGGATACATAGAAGGTAACAAGCGATGTTTTGTTAAGCTGTCTTTTGGCTTGTATAATAGGCTAAGACTGCGTTGTTAGCGGTGATGGCTTCTAGGTCTTTAGGATTGCTTAGAACTGAAATGAAACGCGTGATTTACGCATGTGACGTCGGCTCGACTCGTCACCAAGAAAAGAAGCAAGGCCCCGCTTTCGCTTGGGCTAGGCTGTCACCGAATGAGGGGATCAAATCGGTTCAGGGATCATCGGACATTCAGCAGCTTGTTAGGAGATTGGAGCTTGACATTGAGGAGGGGCATAGCGTTGCTCTCGGCTTTGAATCACCACTATTCATTCCAATTCCTGAAGATTCAAAACACTTAAGTAAAAGGCGTGATGGAGAAGGCAATCGCTCGTTTGCATCTCGAGTAGGACTGTCAGTTTGCACTCTGGGTGTTCATCAGTCTGCTTGGATACTGAAAAGGCTGTATGAGTCCTCCTCGCGCAAATGTAGCTTCACACTAGATATGCGGTGCTGGCCACCCTCCGAGCATCACCGTGTTCTATTCTGCTGGGAAGCTTTCGTTTCTGAAGGAGCTCATAGCGACCAAGATATAACAGATGCGGCGACGGCAATTGCTTTTTTCTTTGATAACGAAGAAAAACTTCAAGAAGCAAATGCGGTTAGAGCCAAGAACCCTATATCGCTGATAGGGGCAGTTGCACTTTGGAGCGGTTGGACGAGCGATTTACGTTATCTCCATATGGAAACACTTGTACTGAAACCCGACGTAGCGTTCAAAGGAGAAATCCAAGTAGCCTCATGACGCTTCCTGAATAAGAATCTGAAATCATATTGATTAACAATGTGGCTTGTATTTTATTTCCCGAGGGCCAGTGAGTCTAATTGTTAGATTATAATGCAAATAAACAAACCAGTTTTCAAAGGTGCATTATAATAACCGCGCACCCGGAGCTTCATCTCTACTTTGGAGTATTGACAATGGGGAAAGCGAGGGATAGGCTAAGG
>Ga0209986_10003644_pt1 | contig 13421 bp, 15 predicted proteins | sample BlataG_FD_183168 | JGI IMG/M metagenome (GOLD analysis project Ga0209986, IMG submission 183168) | Deep subsurface microbial communities from Black Sea to uncover new lineages of life (NeLLi) - Black_00105 metaG (SPAdes) (version 2) | ecosystem: Environmental > Aquatic > Marine > Oceanic >...
GGGAAGACATCCGTGCTACACCATAGGTTTCATTACGGAGTAGCTATAAAGAGGAGTCCCCCGATATAATCGGGGGTGGGGGTCTCCCCGATATAGGCCGAAGCGTCGGCCGACCTGTCGGCCTCGGGGCAGATATACATCTCAGGGAGGGCGGGTATGAAAAGGTGAGATTGCTTCCCTTAGCTCGCAATGATGGTGGACTCCATATGTCATTACGAGGTACAAAGCGCCAAGATGTGAAAGAATGAATCAAATACTACTACATTGCTGCTGTGGCCCCTGCGCCACCTACACGGTGAATCGGCTCAGGGAGGAGGGGTTTCAGGTAACCGCCTTCTGGTATAACCCCAACATTCACCCCTTCACCGAGCACCGAAGTCGCCTGGAAGCGATGCGCACTCTGGCACAGGTCATGGAGCTGCCGCTCATCGTTGCTGAGGGCTACGAGATGATCGACTACTTTCGAGCGGTGGTGGGGCATGAGGGAGAGCGCTGCGGCGACTGCTTCAGGCTGCGACTCTCCAAGACTGCTGAGGTCGCTCGCGAGAAGGGGTTCAGTGCATTCACCACAACCCTGCTCATCAGCCCCTATCAAAAGCACGAGTTGTTGCGAGCGGTCGGTGAAACCGTAGCCAAAGAGCAGGGGGTCGAGTTTCACTACGAGGATTTCCGCCCTGGCTTCAGGGAGAGCCACCGCCTCTCCAAGGAGCTAAATCTATATCGCCAGAAGTATTGCGGCTGCGTCTACAGCGAGTGGGAGCGATATGGGAAGGTGGACATAAGCCAGAATACCGAGCACGACATAGGGTCATGATTTGCCCTCTACTGCCTCACCCATCGGCAGTGGTTTGCGAAATGTGCCCCTGGTAGCTCTACAGAGCCATACCAGGCCCAGCATCATGGGAACCTCGGTGAGGACACCGACCACTGTGGCCAGAGCAGCCCCTGATGCCACCCCAAAGAGGGTGGTTGACACCGCAATGGCGACCTCGAAGTGATTACTGCCAGCGATAATCGCTGCTGGCGAGGCATCTTCATACGTCAAATGGAGAAATCTAGCTGCAACATATGTAATGCCGAACACAAGCAATATGTTTACCATTATCGCCACAGTTATCATCCCGATTATGGCAGGCAGTTCCACGATAATGTAGCCTTGATAAGTGAAAAGGATTACCAGTGTAACCAGCAATGCAATTATGGACACTTTTCCCAGCTTGGGCACCAGCTTGGTCTCAAACCAATCCACACCCTTTCTATTAAGTACCTGCCTCCTCGTTATATAGCCGGCAATCAGTGGTGTTAGTATGTATATGCCCACGGACAGCGCTATAGTCTCCCAGGGCACCGTTATCCCCGATATCCCCAGCAGGAGCATCGCCAGTGGCGCGAAAAGGAACACCATCGCCAGGGAGTTTATCGCCGTCATCACCAGGGTGTGACCCATATTGCCCCGCGCCAGATAGCTCCACACCAGAACCATGGCGGTGCAGGGGGCCACACCGAGCAGGATCAAACCCGCCCTATAATCCTGGATCTGCTCCGAGGTTAAAAAGTTTGCAAAGATAACTCCGAGGAAAAGCCAGGCAAAAAGGGCCATGGTGAAGGGCTTAACCGCCCAGTTGGCGAAAAGGGTGAGCGCTATGGGCTTTGGCGAACGCAGTGCCCCCCTTATCTCTTCCCAGCTTATCTGCACCATTATGGGGTAGATCATGGCAAAGAGGCAGATGGCGATGGGAATGGAGATGTGAGCTACCTCAAGACGGGCCATGAAATCGGAAATCTGGGGGAAGAGCCTGCCCAGACCCGTCCCAACTAGAATGCACAGAGCGACCCAAATGGTAAGATACTTATCCCATATGCCCAGCCTTCTCTCTTTTTCTGCTATGCTACACCTTCCTCCAGTTCTTTCCTCGACTTCATCTTAGCGGAGAACCAGGCCCCTAGAGACAGAAGTTCCTCTCGGTGGAACAATATCTGAAGCACCAAGGTCAAGAGCACGAAATCAATAACCAGACTGTGTACTGAAAGCAAGGGGACTGCTGGGCCGAAGCAACCGCAGATATCAATGTCCAGCCCTCGGGCAAGGGCGGTGATCTTGGCAATAGCAAAGCTCAGCACTATTAATCCGCCGATCGAGGCGCTGATCCTGAGAAACAGCCCCAGCACTATGAGAATCCCCAAGACGATCTCCAAGGTGGGCAGAACATAACCGTAGGCAGTTGCCAGACTATGGGGCAGGATGTGGTACTGGTTGATCTCCCACACTAAAGTGGCGGGATAGTTCACCTTGGCCACACCAGCAAAGATAAACACCCCTCCCAGGGCTATCCGGCTGGTTAACGTCAGGCGAGGATGGAGCAGCAATCGACCTACCTGCTTAGCCCAGACGCCAGTGGTCATTCTTCTCCACATCCTTGTTTTCCCAGCTTCATCGCCTTCTTAAGCCTTTCTTTATCCTGTATTATGGTTTCCTCTTGATCGAGAGAGCTGATCAGTAATTCCAATAGCGGGACATAATCAGTAACGCCTTCTTTATTTATAGAGCAGTGGACCCATTGCCCATCGCGCCTGTCATTGAGTAGGCCAGCCTCCCTGAGAATGCCCAGATTACGGGAAGCACGAGATTGGGATATGTCGAGGGCCTGCATAATCTGGCAGACGCAGAACTCCCCTTCTGAAAGCAGATTCATCATTCTGAGCCTAGTTTCATCTGACAAGGCCTTAAAAACCCTGACCAATTCTCGCATTTGAGCCTCCTAAATTAATATATGCGCATTTCCGCATATATTATACTAAAAATAAAAGTACTCTGTCAATAATGCTCTTGGTCTCGCAACTGCTTAACCCCAGCCGCGCAGTAGCCCTATGGCAGCCACTGGCAGTCCTGGCGCATATCCGCTCCAAATCCTCGGGGCTTACCGAGGAGCGGATCCGCACTTTGACCTCAGCCCAAGTTACTTTATCCCCCACCACCAACCCCAGCCTCGCTATGACAACGAGGTCGCGATTTCTCATCACCCTCTCCTTAAGGGAAGGGCAGGGGACACACATATCATCAGGCTTGCCAGTGATCTCCATTAAGGTTTCTGGGGATGAGCGAAGCTTTACCGACGATTTTGGACATATTAGCCACGTGTTCCCGGGAATAGCCAAGCCCTCTGAAGCCAAGTAGGCAAATCAGGTGGTGCGCCCGGGGCATCATTCGCCCATGCTACGCGGCGGAAGTGCGCAGAAAAATGCCCACCAGGTCATCTCCTCTTGAAGAAGTTCCCCCGACTGTGCATCTATGGTGCTCTTTATCTCCATATGTATGGGAATCAGCCCAAACAGCATTGCCCCACCTACTCCTTGATAATAAAGGCTGTTTTGCCACCCATAGCCGTTCGTTCCAAGGGCTGCATCCCCTGCTTTAGCAGTAACCCCTTTAATATAGACCAACTGGCGCGGAAAGGATAGTGGCAAGCGGCAGAATATGATAAAATAATTCATTATTCCCTTATAGAGGATGCTTTGCGTTACGCAATACGGCCGATGCGGTTGGCAGATGTTCCACAGGCTACCGAGATAGATAAGGAATGCTTCCCCACTCAGTGGCCTCCGCCACCATACAAAAATGATCTCCTGTTCAATAGACCAGCCCGTTACCTGGTGGCCTGTAAGGAGGAGAATCATGCTGTACCTGTAGAAGAAACAGAGCAGCATGGGGCCCTGCTTGATCATTTTCTGGGAGGGGTAAGACGCTTCTTTTACGCAGCGGAGGCATCTCCTGCAAGCCAACGAATTGTTGGCCTTATTGGCTTCTGGCTCACGACAGGGGAGGCTCATATCACCACTATAGGGGTGCGCCAGGCATATCAAAGGCAAGGGATCGGTGAATTGCTGCTTATTTCCACCATCGATATCGCCCTGATGCGGAATGCCCAGGTGATGACCTTGGAAGTGCGCCTGTCCAATTCGGCGGCCCAGACACTATACGAAAAATACGGCTTCACTAAAATGGGGGCTAGGAGAGGCTATTACACAGATAATCGAGAAGATGCCGTGATCATGACAACAGATACGCTCACCTCGGCCCTTTTTCAGGACCAGTTTTGGCAACTAAAGCGAGCCCATGCCGAAAGATGGGAGCCAGCCCTATGCCAGATCGATTGAACTATTGTCTAAGGTATTGACAAAATACACTTCAATCAGTTAAAATATAACAAGTAATGCTAATATATTATTATTTAGATAAAATTAAATTAAGATAACTAATGTTAAGGAGCTAATATGCATATAGATGACATGCTAAAGTCTGCCGTAGAAAGGGGGGCGTCCGACCTTCATCTCACTGCCGCATTTCCACCGGTGGTGCGCATAGATGGCGAAATAGTTCCTCACGATGGTCTGCCTAGTTTGACCGCCCAGGACATGGAGCAGATCCTTAACGATACAACCACTGAGGAACAAAGGAAGGTATTTGCCCAGAAATGGGAGCTAGACTTCGCCTACACTATTCCGGGGATGGGGCGCTTCCGCGCTAATGCCTGCATACAGAGAGGTACCATTAGCCTCTGCTTCCGTCTGCTTCAAATCGTAATCCTCGATATTGAGCAGCTAGGGCTGCCGGATGCATGTAAAGATTTAGCCTTGAAGGAAAACGGGCTGGTGCTGGTCACCGGGCCGGCCGGCAGCGGTAAATCGACCACTCTTGCTGCGATGATCAATTATCTTAATAAACTGAGGAGCCGAAGTGTTATTACCATCGAAGACCCTATCGAGTTTCTCCATAAGAATGATAAATGCTTAATCACGCAGCGAGAGATTGGTGCAGACACCCAGAACTTCGCCACTGCCATTAAGCATGCTCTCCGCCAGGACCCTAATGTCGTCCTGGTAGGGGAGATGCGAGACCTGGAGACCATCTCCACTGCGTTAACTGCCGCAGAAACCGGACACCTGATTCTCACCACGCTCCATACTCCCAGTGCCCCTCAGGCCATTGATAGGATCATTGACGTCTTCCCTCCTTACCAACAGCAACAGGTGCGAATTCAGCTCTCCACCGTTCTGGAAGGTGTGCTCTATCAAACCCTGATTCCAAGGCTTGACGGCGCAGGGCGTGTCCCTGCTGTTGAGGTTATGCTTGCCACCGACGCCATCAGGAACCTTATCAGGGAGGCGAGGACTTCCCAGATGTGGAGCACCATGCAGACAAGTTCACGTTACGGCATGCAAACGATAGATCAAGCGCTAATGCAACTTTGCCATAACCGACTCATCTCTCTACAAGAGGCACTTAGGAGGTGCCGTGAGCCAGAAGCGACAAAGAAGTCGCTTGCCCGCGATGCGTAGCACCAGCAACTTGTAAGGGATCTCCCCTGGATATCTACCACCTTCTAGGATTGGTACAACTTCATGGTTATTGCCCCAGGATCGCAGACGACGGCACATAGGCCACAGCCAAAGCACATTTCCTTATCGATTGTTGCCTTGAGTTTCTTAGCTGGGGGAGACTTCTTCATTTCTATGGCATCAAAAAAGCACCGCTTCACACAGTCTTGGCAGCCGGTACAAAGATCCTGATCTATTTCAGCGCGAAAACGACTCTTCTCTAGTATTTGTTCCATATTACCAAGCTCGATGCCGATAGCGAAGATGGCACAGCAATCCTTGCAACAGTTACATATTTCGTTCAGTCGACGGGAAGCTGCCATGGGCCACGTGTGAATTAGACCAGCTTCCTCAGCCTGCTCGGCAATAGCCGTTGCCTCTTCCGGGGAAATCCTGCGCCCCGCGCCGCGGTTTATGGCATATTCCGCTCCGCGATTAAACTGAAGGCAGACGTCAAGCGGGGCATCACACTCCCTCATTGACCTGCGGCAGCTACAGGGAATCACTGTTATCGGGTCTGCTCCCCTGATTAGCTCCCTGATATTTTCATCGGCTAAAAGCTCACCCGCTGAGATGCTAGGGCTCCGCTCAATCGCCTTCCAGGCGGGAATAATCTTGATGAACTGCACATATGAATCCCCAAAGCCGCTCGCCATTCTCTGAATCCACTCAGTTTCCTGAAGATCCTTCCACATATCAAGAATCTCGGTATCGATCCATTTCTCTGCACTCGACAGTGTGGAATCGTGTAACTGCGTAACATCGCGAGCGAAGCAAAATCCCTTACTGGTGGGGATTACCAGTCCTCTTTCTAAAAATTCCCGCAGCTTACGCTGCACCGTCTCCTCATCCAGGCCTGATTTTTGCGCCAGTTCAGCAGGTTCAGCCGGTAGTTCGAGTAGCAGTTTCCCTTCTTCAGGGGTCACCAGCTTCTGCAATATCCGAAGCAAACTTTCCGACCCGGTATAATTCAGTCTCTCCACTAGTTCAGTGTAGACATCGCTGGTTCCCATAGAGACCTCCTTCGGCAATGGTGCTTGTTAATGTTTACCCGGTTCCCTTGGACGGCAAACCACGAGCATTGGATTGCTTCTTGTGCCTTGGTTCATTTTATGCCAGAAAATGAGTCTGGGCAAGCCTCCGTGCTCGTCCAGCACACTATTGACCCGTTACCCCTAGCCATTTGTTACTGTCATTGCAAGGACCCCAAGGGGAGAGAGAACCATGTTGAATTCTTCGCCACAGGAGTGGCAACGCTACCCCCTGCGCACTACTTCACTGTAGCGTCGTGACTCCTGTCACGACGTCGATTTAGCCAATCACCGGGCAGTAGTTTATATGACCACGCCTTCAACCAAACTCAGAACGTCGCTGATGCACTGTTACAGGATGGAGCCCAAGTATGTGATTGACATCAAGTTAAACTCGATTTATAGTATATAGTGTAGTATACTAGACCACCCAGATTATTCGCCTCAAAATAATTTACCGGGAGCAGTACAAAACTGTTTCTTTATAGAGGAAGTACATCCCAAAAAATGGGTGCTTGGAAAGGGGAAAATGAATTGGAGACAAAGGTAAAGTCGAAGGCGCTGCAGGAATTCCAGGTAGCAACCGAGACCATTGTTAACCCTGAATTGAAAAAATGGATAGACCAGGGGGGCAAGGTGATGGGGTACTTCTGCTCCTACGGGCCGGAGGAGGTCATCACCGCTGCCGGCGTGCTACCGATGCGGGTAAGGGCTACCGGTAGCACCAGCACGGAGTTGGCAGATGCGTATCTCAGCAGCATCAACTGCAGCTTCTGCCGCCACGCCTTAAACGCCGGGTTAAGCGGCGATTACAACTTTTTAGAGGGCGTTGTCTGGCTCAACAACTGTGACCACGTGCGCCGCATCTATGACAACTGGTGGCGAAAGATTGATACCCCGCTGGCGCATATGATGAGTCTGCCCAAGACGAGTACCGACTTGCAGGTTGACTGGTTCCACGACGAGTTGGTGAACTTCAAGGAGGCGCTGGAGAAGCACCTCGGCATAGAGATCACCAATGAGAAGCTACGGGAGGCGATAAAGGTACACAACGAGACGCGGCGCCTGCTGAGACAGCTCTATGAGCTCAGGAAAAGGGATAACCCACCGATTACCGGCGCCGAGGCGCTGGCAGTGGTAGTGGCCAGTACCGCCATGCCCAGGGAGCAGTTTAACCAGATGCTCAAGGAGCTTTTAGATGAGCTAGGCGACGCCGACGGAATCACGGATTACCGGGTGAGGCTGATGCTCGTGGGCAGCATACTGGATGACCCGAATTACGTTAAGGTAATCGAGGATATGGGCGGGCTGGTGGTCACCGACTCGCTATGCTTCGGCACGCGGATCTTCTGGGCGGATGTGGATGAGCAGGGAGATGACCCCCTGCAGGCCCTCGCCAAGTACTACATCCAGGATAAGCAGGCCTGCCCGCGCATGTTTGACCGGCAACCTAGCAGGTCCAAGTTTATCCAGGACATGGTCAAAGAGTTCAAGGTGGACGGAGTAATTGGCCTGCGTGTGGTGTACTGCGACCTGTATACCGGTGAGCTCTTCATGCTGGACAAGGATCTGAAGACAGCCAAGATTCCCCTGATAAGGCTGGATAGGGAGTATGCGGTCGTGGGAGCCGGGCAGTTGAGGACCAGGGCGCAGGCATTCGTTGAAAGCATAGGAGGCAGACGATGAGCAGAGTTCCAAAGCAGTCGGAAAAGGCAATACAGCTCTACAAAGACGATACGGCCTACATGCAGATGCTGTATGATGCCCTAGCACTGGATGAATCCGAGGAAGCAGAGATCAACCGTGCCGTGATTCAGGCGGTAATGGACAGAAGTAATGCAGTTTTGCAGTGTATCGAAAGGGACGAACCCTTCATCGCTAGCTGGTACCCATATTCGGCTGAGTTCCTGACCGCCATGGATGTTACATGGTGGATGTTTGCCCAAACGGCATTCCTGGGCATTGAAACGCCGCACGTCCTCGAGGATATCGATGGGGGCGAGCGGTTGCTGGGCAGCGATTTCTGCACCGTGCTCAGGCTGCTGCTGTACTACGTGGAGGCCGATGTGAGCCCCAAGCCGAGCGCCCTCGTGGCTTTGCTCCATCCCTGCGACGGTACAACCATCGTTCACCAGGCTATTAAACACGGCAAGTGGGCAGATGTACCCATCTTTGGCGCTGACCCGCCCTACTGGGAAGACGAACGGGCTATTGAATACTACGCCACTGAGATGAGACGGCTAGTGGATTTCGTCAGCGAAATCACCGGTAAGAAGCTGGACATCGACCGCCTGCGTGAGGTGTGTGAACAGTCCAACAAGATATATGCTCTGTGGCAGGAATATAATGACCTTAGGCGCGCGGTGCCATGCCCCCACGACTGGACCATAGGCCCCCCACAGGCCTTCGCCATGACGACCTATTACCATGTTGGCAAGCCTGAGGGTGAAGAGTGGTTCAAGAAGCTGGTCGCCAACGCCGAGAAGCGGGTAAATGCGGGGGTCAGCGGTGTGACCGGCGGAGAGAGGATAAGGGTGCTGTGGTTCGACATACTGCCGTTGCTGTGGCAGTGGGACATCCAGCCGTGGATGGAGTCGGAATGGGGGATTAACATTGTGATGAATATGTTCGGATACACGCCATTCACCCCGATAGATACCAAGAACGAGAAGACCATGTTCCACGATATGGCCAAGAGGTCCCTTAATGACTTCCCTATGGTGCGCCAGGCACGGGGTGTGGCGGATAACTTCCTGAGTGACATAGAGCGGATAGTCAAGGACTACAAGATAGACTGTGTTATATGGCCGGGGCACATGGGTCATAAAGATGGAGCGGCGAGTATTGGCATGATGCGGGAGAAATGTCGCGAGATCGGGGTTCCTTTCCTGCATATCGGGCTCGACCTATTCGATAAGCGGTATACAACTCCGGACGAAGTCAAGGACCAACTCAACAGGTTCTTCAGTTCGCACAGACTGGGGTAAAAATGAGTATCGATGACAAAGCAGGGAAAGGAGATAGTATGATCGTCGGAGGCTGTGATGTAGGTTCCGCTAGCGGCAAGGCTGTTGTTATGAAAGATGGGGAGATCGCTTCATACGTGATTATCCCCTCCACCACCAAGCCAGAGATCACGGCGCGCACGGTAATGGATGAGGCCATTGAAAAAGCAGGGCTGTCATCACTGGAAGACCTGGATTATATAGTAGGCACTGGCTATGGTCGGTTGAAGATTCCCTTTGCCAACGAGAACGTCTCCGAGATCACTTGTCATGCCAGCGGCGCCCACTGGCTTTCTCCTACAGTGAGGACAGTGATCGACATAGGGGGGCAGGACTGCAAGGCGATGTCCATAAACGAGAAGGGCATGGTGAACGAGTTTGTGATGAACGACCGCTGTGCCGCGGGGACGGGGAAGTTCTTCGAAATGATGGCCAATCGGCTCGAATGCGGGCTGGAAGGGCTATCTGAGCTCTCCGTCAAGGCTAATAATCCGGCCACCATTACCAGCCAGTGCACCGTGTTCGCTGAGTCCGAGGTCATAACACTGATCAACGAGGGTATCGAGCTGGAAGATATTGCCGCCGGTCTACATAACTCGGTAGCGGGCCGGCTGAGTTCAATGGTAAGAAAGGTTGGCATTATAGAGGATGTGGCGCTTACTGGGGGATGCGCCAAGAACGAGGGCCTGGTCAAGGCACTTGAGGAGAAGTTAAAGGTAAGCGTGATAAAGCTGCCCACAGACCCCCAGATCGCCGGAGCGATAGGGGCAGCCCTCATCGCTGCGGAAAAGCTGAGCAAGCAATCCGAAGCTATTCCCTCATAGGCTGATGACAATACAGCCCGACGAAACCCAGACCCCTGTGCAGGAAGCAGATCATGGCAATCTTTGATATATACATTAAGAAGCTGACTCAATACGGGGCGGAGGTGCGCCAGAAGGGTGGCGAAGTCAGGGAGATCGATTGTCCTCCCTCGGTCAGCGAGCTTCTTGAAGGGCTTCCGGTGCGGGTTGGCCCCGGGGCGAGCCCGGGCATAATACTCAGGGGAGACACCTTCATCGAGCTGGGGAATCCGGATAGCGGTTCCTCCGCCTTCCTGCTGTGGACCGATAACACCTCCCTGCTCATAGACGGCAGGATTACGCTCATCGGCCCCGATATCCCGGAATCGTCAGGGGGCAGCCTTCCCTTCGGCCAGGTCCTCATGGTTGGTGGAGAAAGCCTCAGCGAAAAAGAGCACGAAGAATTGGCGCGTAACCAGTACATAGCCGACCAGATAGAAGGCTACATGATAAGAAGTATACCTCAGCACATGTGGAGCAGGGTGAGCAAGGAGGCGGCGGAGAAGGGCTTTTGTTTCGAGACCCTGGGAAGGGCGCTGATGACCATCTTCAAGTCCGAGGTGTCCAAGATACAGGCGATGGAGATTATCTTCGTTACCTCGAGCAGGGAGGACCTTAAGCCCCTGGAGAGCATTGACGAGCAGGTTCGGGAGATATCCCATAACATCACCAAGGATGTCTGGAAGGCTAAAGGCTACGACCTGGATGAAATCGAGTGCACCCTCGGCTGGGACTGCCGCTCCTGCGAATATAAACCGGTGTGCGATGAAATCAGGAAGGTAGTTAAGGTGCGCAAGAAAAAAACAAAGGAAATTAAGACCGCTGCTAATTCATAGCCTTGTTGACCTGAGAAGGAGAAATGCCCATGGCTGAATCTACCGCTCCAAAAAACAGGCTTGTCGCTGTATGCGGCAAGGGGGGCACAGGTAAAACCGCATTCACTGCCATGATGACCAAGGTCCTACTGGATAATGGCCATGGAGGCAAGCTGCTGCTCATTGACGCCGATCCGGCCATGGGACTGCCCCTTGCCCTCGGCGTAAATGTCAGGCGGACCATGGGACAGATACGTGAGGATATAATCAGGACTGCCAGGAAGGGCAAGCAGGAAGAAAGTCGCCAACTGGTCGATAAGCTTGACTACATGGTATTTGAGGCCCTCGAGGAGATGGACAACTTCGCCCTGCTGGCTATGGGCCGCACCGACACGCTGGGCTGCTACTGCCCGATCAATGATATCCTTCGTAGCGTCACAGAAACCCTCGCTAGTAGCTTTGACACCATCCTAATCGATGGCGAGGCCGGCCTGGAGCAGATAAATCGGCAGGTAATGAGACGCGTCGATACCCTGATTATAATTAGTGACGCTACATCCAGGGGCTTGCAAACCGCAGCTCAGATAAAAGGGATGGCGCAAACCGAGAGGGTGATCCAGTGTGAGAGGCTGGGCCTGGTATTTAATAGAGTACACGGAAACGAGGAATTATTAAAACAAGCCGCACAGGATATGGGACTAGAGGTCTTTGGTTATATCCCCCAGGATGAAGATATAGCCCACTACGATCTGCTGGGCAAGCCTTTAATGGAGCTCACCACATCACCAGGCCTTGCCGCCGTTCGCAATATCGTGGAGAAACGCATTTTTGCGGAACGCTTTAGCTAGATTCTTTCTAATCAGCTCTGCGAACGCATGCCCTTAATCCTTAATAAAGGAGTCTGGTATCCGCTATCGCGTCGCAGCACCCCGCTTATTGGCACTACGGTGAAGTATCTTACGTTAATGTGACGCATGCCTAACTTTTAGTCCGGTAATAGGGTGATTTCTGCAATACCCAACGGCGAACCAGGGGGCGAAAAAGTGGCACCAGATACCGCTTATAACCCAGCAACGAGGCTATCTCCTGCACGAAGTCTTCAAACGTGTGCTGCTGATAGTTGAGCAAACTCTGGCTTTCACTGGTATCTAACCAGTCACTCATAGCAGCTTTGGAACCGAAGGCCCTTTCAGGAAGCATCCCGATTCCCATGGCATTCATCATCCGCCCCATAAAATCTCTATAATAGAGCTGGCCACTAGGCCCACCTCCGATAAGTAATATCTTGCCCCATACTTTTTTACTGTTCACCGCATTGGCAAGAGCCAGCCCAGCATCACGCGGATGGACAAATTCAATTCGCATATCCAGAGGGAAATCGAACATCTTCGGAAGTTCTTCAACCCCACCCAACGACATTGGGGGCACAACAGCGAATCGGAAGATGGCCCAATCCAACCCGGATTCCTGGACCAATCTCTCGCATTCAACCTTGTGCCGTGTATAGTTGTCCACTGGTTGAACCGGATCGGAGACGGTGCGCGGCGGTGGCTGGCTTTGGGTATCGCCAAAGACACTAAACGTCGAAGAGAAGATAATCTTGGGTGGTGGTAACACTGTTTTCATGGCTTGGAGCAGATTTTCAGTACCAGCCACGTTAATCTCCCTCGCCCACTGGGGACGGTCTTCGCTCACGGGAGGCATGATAAACGCCAGATGTATAATCACATCCTGGTCCTGCACGGCAGTAGCCAGGTCTTCGGGGCTACGCACATCTCCCCATACTACCTCTATCTGATCCTCGATCCTCTGGGCAGCTTTTTCATTTGCCCTCGTTTTAAGGTCGAAGCACCTCACTTGATGTCCCTGCTCTATGAGCTTTTTGGTAGCATTCCCGCCTATGTTGCCCAAGGCACCGGTTAGTAGCACCTTCACTGGCATTCCCCCTTCTATCTCTCTGACGATTCTGAGGCTATTGCTGCGAAGATAAAGATATTTTCCCTGTCATTCTAAGACATATTGACCACTTTTTCCCTGCACACGCCATCAGTCTCTAAAATATGGCTCAATATAACGGATTTCTTCCACGTTGTCATGCTGAATTTGTTTCAGCATCCCTCGTTTCATTGTATTAATCTTGAGATTCCGAAACAAGTTCGGAATGACATTGTCATTCTAAGACATATTGACCACTTTTTCCCTGCACACGCCAGCAGTCTTTAAAATAGTGCTCAATATAACGGATTTCTTCCACGTTGTCATGCTGAATTTGTTTCAGCATCCCTCGTTTCATTGTATTAATCTTGAGATTCCGAAACAAGTTCGGAATGACATTGTCGTTCTGAGACAAAG
>Ga0209986_10003645_pt1 | contig 13421 bp, 9 predicted proteins | sample BlataG_FD_183168 | JGI IMG/M metagenome (GOLD analysis project Ga0209986, IMG submission 183168) | Deep subsurface microbial communities from Black Sea to uncover new lineages of life (NeLLi) - Black_00105 metaG (SPAdes) (version 2) | ecosystem: Environmental > Aquatic > Marine > Oceanic >...
TCGCGAGACAAGAGAAAAACCGGCGGTGCCCGAACGCGCGCTTTCCATCTACACGATGCAAAGGGAATACGTCGAAAGTTTCCTTTACGACGAGGCGTACTGGGCCCGTTACCTCGACATGCTGGCGGAAAACCGGTTCAACACGTTTGTGTTCATCCTTGGCTACAATCCTTCGACGCCGCACTCCCCGGCCTATCCGTATTTTTTCGACGTGGAAGGATATCCGGACGTTTACGTCGAAGGCCTCTCTAAAGAAGAGCAACAACGGAACCTCGACGCCCTGAACAGAATCATAAAGATGTCCCACGACCGTGGCCTGAGCTTCACGCTCGGCATCTGGGACCATATCTCTCGCAAGCCCGAATACCATCATCCGGTCGGGGTGACGCAGCAAAACGCGGTCCCTTACACCAAGGCAGCGCTGGCGAAACTGCTGCGCCTTGTTCCCGACCTGGACGCCATCCAGTTCCGGATGCATTGGGAATCGGGCCTCTCACGCGACGAGCAGGAATTGCTGGACTTCTGGGGCAGCGTCTTCCAGACCATCAAGAACAACGAGCGCCCGGTTCGGGTGGACATGCGTGCCAAAGGGCTGCCCGACGCAGTGATCGAAAAGGCACGCGAGGTGGGCGTCGATTTTCGCGTCACCACCAAGTACTGGGCCGAACAGATGGGGCTACCGTTCCACCCGACTCACATTAACAGAAGAAATCAACTCGACCGCAGGCACGGCTACGCCGACCTCCTGTGCTATCCGCAAAGATACCGCATGCACTGGAAACTTTGGAACGCGGGCACGACGAAGCTTCTCTTGTGGGGCGACCCGGAATACGTGCGTCGCTTCGCCGCCAGCACGCATCTCTATGACGGCGACGGATTCGAGGTGAACAGACCATTGGCAACAAAAATGGCGACGCATCCTTTAGAAGAGCCTTTCGACATCCTCAAACCGCCGTATCAGTACTACGATTGGGAATTTGAGCGATATTGGCATTTCTTCCAGGTTTTCGGCCGATTGGGATACAATCCCCGGACCCCGCCGGAGGTTTGGCAGTGGCAGTTTGAGAGACGCTTCGGTAAAGAGGCAGCCCCTTATGTACAGCGGGCGCTCCATCGTGCCAGCCAGGTATTGCCGCGCACGATTGCCTACGCCATGTTCAACTTCCCGACGATGAGCGGATTCCCGGAGAAAGACCGGGGCGGAGAACTGGCAAAATACTCGAAGACACGCCCGAGCGATATTCAAATCTTCCTCGGGATGGACGAAGCGGCTGAGTATATACTCAAGGGGCAGAATTCCGCAAAGGTTTGGCCTCAGACAACCAGCGAGTGGTTCGCCCAAGCATCCGAGGATATCCGGGAACTGGCCGCGCAGGCGGAAAAGCGTATCGGCAAGAACAGAAACAAGGAATTCAATTCCACCATCGTGGACCTGAAGATATTGGCAAACCTGGCTCTATATCATTCGCGAAGAATACCAGCGGGAGTCAGTTGGGCGTTGTTCGACCGCACGGGGGACCTTAACGCGCTCAATGATGCGATATCTCACGAAACCAGCGCTATCGATGCGTATGAGAAAATCGTCAAAGCAGCCGGAGACGTGTATGCAGATGATTTGATGATGGGCCGGAGCGAGCCGCCCCACTGGAGGGACGAGCTGGTATTGCTCAAAATAGACCTCGAAAAACTTCAGGTGCAAAGGAAAAAATATCAACCTGTAATCGAGGCCGACGGGCCGGCGATTGCACATGTTCCGGTTCGAAGGAGCGCACCTGGCGAAGACCTTGTCATAAGGGCAACGGTGAGTGGACAAGCCCCTGTCAGCAGCGTTAGAGCTGGTTTCGGTAATATTCAGCGCGGTTACAGTTATTTTAGTATGAAGCAAGCTGAGCCTTTTGTTTATAGCACGGTGATAGCCGGTTCGGAAGTAACCGAGGATTTAAATTATTTCATTGAGGTTGTTGACCAGACAGGCAAACGGGCGACTTATCCGAAAAATGGTAAGGCCAACCCCATTGCTGTAATGGTTACGAGCGATAACGAACCTCCTGTTTTGACTCATACGCCGATAACCAATACCCCAGCTCATAACCCTCTGACAATCACTGCTCAGGTGCGAGACCCATCCGGGGTCAAGTGGGTTCGTTTGCGGTATCGTGGTGTTACTCAGTTCCAGGATTACCAATCTGTGGAGATGCACCCCACGGGAAATAAAAACGAGTATCAGGTCGTAATCCCACGCGAACAAATCGATCTCGTGACCGGATATTTTGCCTCGTCGCCCGGGGCAATCCTGCAGACGGCATCTGTCCAGCCAAAATGGGATTTTATGTACCTGTTTGAGGTGATGGACAACAAAGACAATGGCAAGATTTATCCGGATTTTGAAAAGAAAACTCCTTACATAGTTGTCAAGCTGCGAAGATGAGGTATTAAAGATAAGCTCTTAATGAAACACGACTGTACGATTCTATCATAGTGGTGTCTTTGGGCAGAAGTAATTGAAAAGTTGCCCTTAAATGGCATCGCGAGACAGTAAAAACAGTGCAAGAATAGTAAATGAACGAAAGAATCTAAATCTTTGAATTTACGCCAATTGATTCGTAAACACAGCTTACTAATGAAATTACACAGAGAGGGTATATCGAATCCTGCCCTCTCTGTTTTTTAAGAGCTAAAATGCTCTACAAAGTTCTTGTTACAGGTCCTTGTTTTTCAATGAAACTTTCCAATAATTTCAGCCGGCAGTGCTGACATTCTTGAACAGACTACGTGGGATTAAACGTCGGTTCTTGAGGTAGGCACGTTTGTTTGTGAGTACGAAATGGGGATAATGAGAGTGCTCGGACTCGAACCGAGGACCTACGGCTTAAAAGGCCGTTGCTCTACCGTGCTGAGCTACACTCCCAGGAACAGCTAAAACACAAAGTCAAAGGAGTTTGTTAAGTTTACACTCGCAAAATAGTTTTTGCAAGAAAAATTAAACCCGAGTTTCTGTACAAAACAAATTGCAAACCTTATCGTTGACACCTCTGTCATTAAAAGGTAGCATAACAGTTCATTAAACTGCTGGAGTACTGGAAAATGGCTGATGTAACTTTGATTACGGGCGATGGAGTTGGTCCGGAAATTGCAGAAGCTGCACGAAGGTGTATCGACGCTACAGGTGCCGGAATCGATTGGGAAGTGGCCCAGGCAGGTGTAGAGGTAATGGAACGGGAGGGAACACCGCTACCGGACGCCACTATTGAGTCGGTGAAGAAAAACGGCGTTGCGTTAAAAGCCCCCATCACTACACCGGTCGGAAAAGGCTATAGAAGTATCAACGTGCATCTTCGCCAGACGCTTGATTTGTATGCGTGCCTGCGGCCGTGTAAAAGCTATAAGGGTGTGCGAAGCAAATATTCCGATATCGACCTTGTGGTCGTACGAGAAAACACCGAAGACCTTTACGCAGGCATTGAATTTCAAAAAGGCGAAGATGACACGGCTGAAATAATCGACTGGATAAATAAACACAGCAGCCGAAAGATAGGTGGTGACAGCGGCATAAGTATAAAGCCGATTTCGGTTAAGGCCACGGAACGTATCGTCCGTTTTGCATTTGACTACGCCCGTAAGATAGGACGCAAAAAAGTAACGAGCGTTCATAAAGCCAACATTATGAAATTCTCAGATGGATTGTGGCTTGAGGTAAGTCGGCAGGTCGCAAAGCAATATCCTGATATCGAATTTGAGGACCGCATTGTTGATAATATGTGTATGCAGTTGGTTCAAAAGCCAGAGCTTTACGATGTGCTCGTGCTGCCAAATCTTTACGGTGACATAATAAGCGATTTGTGTGCCGGTCTGGTCGGCGGACTGGGTGTGGCGCCCGGTGCAAACATCGGCGAGAAAACGGCTATCTTCGAGGCGACCCACGGCAGCGCACCAAAATACAAAGGCCAAAATAAGGTCAATCCAACAGGGTTGATACTCAGCGGCGTGATGATGTTAAGACACATAGGCAAAACCGCTGAGGCGGACAAACTGGAGGCGGCAGTGGCGGCGGTAATCGCTGAGGGCAAAAGCGTAACGTACGATATGAAGCCGGACCGTAACGACCCAACCGCTGTCGGCACAAGCCAAATGGCCGATGCCATCATTAAAGAAATTAAAAATTAAACCTGCCCTTGAGCGCAGCGAAGGAATGTAAATATCAAAACTACATATCAAAATGCAAAATTTCTCCCACCCATTCTTTTTCAATCTTCCTCCGAAAATTTGCATTTTGGTTAATTGTTGAATTTTCACTGAGGGTTTTCCACTTGAACCAGGATGGTTTCAGAAAACTGATTTCGGGTCAAAGAGTCGGGCCGACTGCGGTGCTTTTGCGTTTCTTTTTGGCGCTCGCTGCCAGGTTTTACTCAGCCGTTATTGGGCTGCGCAATTTTTTATACTCAAAAGGATGGTTGAAAACACATCGAGTAAACGCGGTTGTCATAAGTATCGGTAATATAACGGCCGGCGGAACAGGCAAAACTCCGCTTGTAATCTGGCTATGCAAACTTCTGCAGCAGAAAGAAATACAGTGTGCCATATTAACCAGAGGTTATAAAACGCACACTCAAAAACGAGCATCGAGTATCGAGCGTCGAGCAACGAGAATTGATGAGCCGGCAATCCTTGCCGAGAGTTGTCGGGAGGCCAAAATAATTATAAACTCTGACCGTGTTACAGGCGCAGCTGAAGCTATTAACAAGTTCGGTGCCAATGTACTAATTATGGATGATGGGTTTCAACATCGGCGATTAGGCAGAGAGATGGATATCGTGACAATTGATGCAATGCGGCCTTTCGGCTATGGGAAGATGTTACCTGCCGGACTGCTGAGAGAACCGGTAACTGCTCTAAAGCGTGCCGGTGCTGTTGTTATTACCCGGTGCGAGCAAGTTGCTGAGTCCGAATTGCTTCAGCTTGAAAATAAACTGCGACAGGTAAATCCGGATATGATAATTACAAGGTCGATACACGCCCCTGTTTGTGCAGAATCCATAGGCAACGAGAAAATCAGCATCGAAGAGCTAAAGGACAAAAAGATATTTGCCTTTTGCGGCATAGGTAATCCGGATGCTTTTCTGGGCACAATCAAGGGACTCGGTGCAAATTTGGTCGGCTCAAAAATTTATAACGACCATCACCACTACACAGACAATGATATTGCTGAAATATATGAGCAAGCCAGACATTTAGAGGCAGATTTTATACTTACGACTCAGAAAGACTGGACGCAATACGCAATACGCAATACAAGATACGATATACCTTTCGCGTATCTGGCAATTGAGCTAAAGTTTATCAGCGGCGAAGATAAAATAACACGGTTGATTGAAGATACATTGGCGGGTAAAATCTCACGAAGGTAAAAAGGAAGAATTGCGAGTTCAAGTAGCTAAAAATGTATGAAAAATTACTAAAAACGGTAACGAATCTGGGCTCACCGAAGATTCTGGTTGTAGGCGACTTTATGCTCGATGTTTATATTTACGGCGATGCGCTGAGAATCAGCCCGGAGGCGCCCGTACCGGTACTGAAAGTTACCAGAACTGAATACCGTTGCGGCGGAGCGGGGTCTGTGGCTGCCGACCTTGCCGCTTTAGGTGCACTGCCGGTTTGTCTTGGGATTACAGGAGAGGACCGGAACGGCGAAACTATCAAGAAAATGTTGGCAGAAGCCGGTGCCGATACAGCCGGCTTGCTTACCGTAGCGAATCGCCCGACCATCAGCAAACAAAGACTCATAGGTCTGGCACAACATCGCCATCGGCAGCAATTGATGAGAATTGACGAAGAATCCACAGAGCCGTTTTCTGATGAACTGAATGAGGCAGTCTTACGAATCTACAAAGACAAACTGAAACAAGCCGATATCATCTGCCTGCAGGACTATAATAAGGGCTTGCTAAGGCCGTCGATTTGCAGGCAAATGATAAAGTTAGCAGCCCAGGCCAATAGAAGGGTCGTCGTTGACCCTTGTCTGACCGGCGATTATTCGAAATATGTCGGTGCCACTGTCATTACGCCGAACCGTAAAGAAACTTCAGCAGTGGTTGGCTTTGATATAGAAACCGAAGATGACTTCACCAGGGCCGCGGACGAGCTTGCCGAGAAATTGAAGCTCGAAGCTGTGGTAATCACGCTCGATAAGGAAGGTGCGTATCTTAAAACAAAAGAAACGAGTGAAATCGTACCCACCAGGCCGCGCAGCGTTTATGATGTTACCGGTGCGGGCGATGTAGTGCTGGCTACGCTTGCGATAGCTCTGGCAGCCGATTGTGATTACAAAACGGCTGTAGAGTTGTCAAACATCACCGGCGGAATTGAAGTCGAAAAATTCGGTGCGGCACCGGTAACTATCGAAGAGATTATCAATGAAATCGTCAGTCAAAATCGAGGAAAAAGCGGCAAGGTGCGCTCGACCGATTCTCTTGTTCGGGAATTGGACTGGCATCGCAGACAAAAAGAGACCATAGTCTTTACAAATGGCTGTTTTGATGTGGTACACAGGGGACATATCGAGTTTCTGAAATTCTGTAAGTTGCAGGGTAACATAGTTGTTGTCGGGCTGAACAGTGACAGCTCGGTACGAACAATAAAAGGTCCCGACCGGCCAATCAACAACCAGTACGACAGGGCCGCTGTCCTTGCTGCATTGGAAACAGTCGATTATATTGCGGTTTTTGATGAGCCGGACCCGCTTAACTTAATCAAAAAAGTAAAGCCGAACGTATTAGTGAAGGGCCAGGACTGGGCACAGAAGGGTGTCGTCGGTCGCGAGTTTGTTGAGTCTTACGACGGTAAGGTTGTTCTTGCGCCACTCGTTGAAGGCAAAAGCTCTACCGCAACAATCGAAAAGATGAAGTCACTGGAAAGAAAATCCTGATGAACGCGGTGACCGTTCCTTTCGTCATTGCGAGCGGAGCGAAGCAATCTAAAACATAACGGATGAGATTGCCGCGGCCTGCTTCGCAGGCCTCGCAATGACAACCGTATAAGAAAGAAAATCCTGATGAACGAAGATACTGAAAAACAGATTATAGAGGCGGTAGAAAGGCACAAGAAGATGATTGCCGAACTCCAGGCAAGTGCCATTGAGACTATTGCTGCTGCCGCTGAGGCAATAACAAGTGCGTTAAGACAAGGCGGCAGGATTTATATCTGCGGTAATGGTGGCTCGGCTGCTGACGCTCAACATATAGCCGGTGAGCTTGTTGGCAGGTTCGCCCGCGAGCGCAGGGCTCTGCCGGTAGTCGCGCTGACAACCGATACATCCGTGATAACATCAACTGCTAATGATTACGGTTATGAGAGTGTATTTACCAGGCAGGTCGAGGCACTTGTTAAGAAAGGTGATATCTTGTGGGCTATTTCAACCAGTGGCGCCTCGGCAAATGTCATTGCAGCCGTTGAATTGGCAAAGAAAAAAGGCGCTCACGTCCTGGCCTTTACCGGCAGAACTAACAGCAAGATCGAGCAGCTCGCAGATATTTGTTTTTGCGCCAACGACAAATCAACAGCACGCAGTCAGGAAATTCACCAGCTTGCTTACCATATAATTTGTGACCTTGTAGAAGAGAGCTTTTGCGAACAATAATATAACGCAGTTCGTCATTCTGAGCGAAGCGAAGAATCTCATCCTTTTAGGTAGGACAAAAGTCCCATCGCTACACTCAGGGTGTCAGAGGCGAAGAAATATGTCCAACAAAGCGATATTTTTAGACCGTGATGACACCTTAATTGAGGACCCCGGCTATATCAATCATCCCGACCAGGTAAAGCTCCTGGCTGGTGTTGCCGAGGCGCTTATCGAGCTTAAAGCTATGGGATATAAGCTGGTTGTTGTCTCCAATCAATCGGGCGTTGCACGCGGAATTGTTACCGAGAAAGTTCTTGGCGAAATTCACGACCGATTAAGGCAGCTGCTGGCCGAAAAGGGAGCATATTTAGACCAGATTTATTACTGCCCCTATCATCCCGATGGCGTTATTGCAAAATACCGTAAAGAAAGTGACTGGCGAAAGCCCGGTCCCGGGATGCTGCTGGCCGCCGCCGAGGAGATGGATATCGACCTCAGCCAATCCTGGGTCATCGGCAATGGCAGCCGTGACATTGAGGCTGGTTTGCGAGCCGGCTGCAAAACCATACTGATAAATCGTCCTTTGCATGCAAGCAGGCTTGAACCGGGTGAGCCAAATCCCGATTACACGGGTGTAAATATAAAGGAAGCGGTAAATATCATAAAAAGAAATCAGCGTTCGCCCCACGAGCCGGCCAGCCAGGCTCAGCCACTCCCAGCACCTCAGGACCAACCCGTTTCGCAAACTACGGAACAACCGGCAAACCGGCAATCAACTCAGCCGCTTACAACACCCGCCGAGCAAAACGCCCCAGCCGAGGAGACCGAACAATTGCTCAGAGGTATTCTGGAACAACTCAGACGAATGCACCGGGCCGATATGTTTCGTGAGTTCTCCATAATGAGACTGATGGCCGGGGTGGTACAAGTTATTGTGCTGTTATGCCTGCTGATAAGTATATGGTTCCTGATGAGACCGACCGGGAATTCGGTTTTTATTGCGCTTGGTTTTGCGATGGTTTTCCAGGTGATGTCACTGACCTTCTACATAATGCAGGGGCGAAAGTAGCGTAGCTTGAAGCGTCCCGCACTAATTGAGCTCAGACTTACGCCTAATTGGTACGGGACGAGATACGAGATGCAAGATACGAAATCCGAGATTTTGGTCTGGCTTCCTTCTCCTATGGGTGATGCTGTTCTCTGCACGCCGGCCTTGCGGGCTATCCGCCGGCATTTCGAATCCTGCAAAATCTCTTTTTTTGCCAAGCCCGTGGTTCGTGAGGTTTTATCGCCGAGCAGCTTTAACGACGTATGGCTGGAGCAACAGGACGGTAACCCGTTTACGCTTGCAAAAGAATTCAAAGAACATAAATTCACGCATGCAATACTTTTTAAGAATTCTTTTGCTTCGGCCTTGGCAGCTTTTTTGGCAGGGATACCCTCCCGGATTGGCTATGCCCGTGAAGGTCGCGGCTTCTTGCTCACTGACAAACTTCACCCGCCAAAAAAACCTGATGGTAAGTTCAAGCCCATATCTATGACTGACTACTATCTTGCAATTGCTTCCTGGCTCGGCGCAGATAGTACTGATAGAAACCTCGAATTGCTTATCGACCCCGAGACACGAGTAAGACTGAAGGCCAAACTGCCGGAAGTTGTTAGTTGTGACGGGCCGGTCGTTGTTATCGTCCCGGGCGGTGCTTTTGGGCCCAGCAAATGCTGGCCCAGCGCCAGGTTTGCACGAACAGCCGATTGGCTGATCGAAAACTACAATGCAACAGTTGTTGTTTCCGTGGCGTCGGACCCGACTGAGAAGCAAATTGCAAAACAAATTTGCGATTCAAGCAATTTCAAGGACAAACTTATCAACCTGGCCCAGAGGCCTATAAGTCTTGGCGAATTAAAAGCGTTTTTTTCCATTGCGGCTCTTGTGATATCGAACGATACGGGTCCACGGCACATAGCGATAGCCCTTGGGCGTAAGGTTATCAGTCTTTTCGGGCCTAACGACCCGGCCTGGACGGATACCGGCTGCGAAAATGAAATTCAGCTAATTGGTGATGTCCCCTGCGCTCCGTGCGGCAAGCCGGTATGCAGAAAATCCGAACATCTGTGTATGCAGGCAATCACCGTAGATATGGTTTGCAACGCTGCAAAAAAATTACTCGAAAACAATTAAACTCAATGAGCGAACAAAAATTTATAGAAATTTCAAAATCGTTCTTCATCGACTCCGATTATAAAGCGGCGTTCGGCGAACTGGGCTTAACCTTTATCGATGCTGTGTTTTCTTTTAATGCCGGTCGGAGCCTGGCCAAAAATAATCTTGCCGCATTCCGCAGCCGGCTGCAATTTGAGATAAATTCGCCGGAGCCGCCAAATGCAGAAAAGAGCGTTTCGTCGCCACCATCGACCACCTTGTTTTTGAAACGCTATGACGGGCCTCCGATTTTAACGCAGCTTAGAAACTGGCTGCCGGCTCGCAGGCGGACAAGCTGGAGCTTCTTGGAGTTCGAGCGGGCAAAAAAACTGTCAGCGGCCGGCATAAACACCCCGAAAGCTGTTTCTTACGGCGAGCAGTGGGGTATGTTTTTTGAGAAAAGAAGTTTTATAATCACCGAAAAAATTCCAGATGCCGAATCGTTAGAGCGAAAATTGCCCGATTATTTCAACGCCCCCGCTACAGCTGAAAATCTGAAACTGCGAAGAGATTTCATCGCTCAATTAGCCGCCTTTGTAAAAAGATTTCACAAAACTGATTTTCGTCATCGAGACCTCTACTTTTCTCACATATTCTACAGTGACAGCGGCCAGTTCTATCTAATCGACCTGGCGAGGGCTTTTAAACCGACTCTGTTTGCCGAGCGCTTTCGGAGAAAGGATATTGCCCAGTTGCATTATTCGGCTCCGGGCAGGCATTTTTCAAGAACGGACCGGCTGCGTTTTTACATCGACTATACCGGCCATCGTTCGCTGAACAGGAAAGACAAAGTATTTATTCATAAAGTAATAAATAGGACAAGGCGAATGGCCAGGCACGATGTAAAGCACGGCAGGTCTGTCCCCTTTGCAAGCTGAACGGCATTGGTTATAATTTTGCGATGAAAAAGAAAATCGCGATAATAATAGAACGGGCAAATATCGTCCTTGGTGGGGCAGAACGCTCGGTTTTTGAACTGGCAGCTGCCATTTCGGCGCTTGGCTATCAGGCGGACATACTTGCCGCAAAAGGTCAAACGGACGCCAAAAACATTCACATTCTATGCCAGGATGCGCCAGGCAGGCACACCTGCTATTTTACCTTTCGAGCTGCACTGAAAAAATATCTGGCAGAAAATCCATATCGTCTAATCCACAGCGTTTTACCCTTTGACTTTGCCGATGTTTATCAACCGCGCGGGGGAAGCTTCGCCGAATCCATCTTGCGCAATGCCGCCAGTTACCAAAACAAGTTTCTTGAGTCTTATAAAAGAGTGACGGCTTTTGCCAATTTTCGCAGAACCATACTTTTGCAGGCGGAGAAAAAACTGTGCAAACAACCAAATGGGCCGGTAATCCTTGCACTTTCGGCCTATGTCGCTGAGCAGTTCAAACAACGCTACGGCCTTGGCCAAGAGCGTATAGTGGTTGTACCTAACGGCATAAGACTGAGTAAGCGGTTCGACGCAGCCGGAGCCGACAGACTCCGCGCGCAAATACTGGCTCAATTAGGCCTCAAGGAGGCAGACAGCCCGGTGCTGTTTTTATTCGTTGCGAATAATTTCAGATTAAAGGGATTGGCGGTTTTGATAGAAGCGATGCAGCTGGCAGCGTCTAAGGAAATGGGCCGGCAGGTCTATTTAATAGTCGCCGGTAACGGCAAAATACACAAATACCACCATATCGCAACAAAATTTAACGTGCATAAAAAAATTATTTTCTTAGGGCTTGTTCGGAACATTCAAAATGCCCTGTCAATAACCGATGTGGCCGTGCTGCCTACTTTTTATGACCCGTCAAGCAGATATATTCTCGAAGCAATAGCAACTCATAAGCCGGTGATAACCACGAGATTTAACGGTGCGGTCGATTTGTTTGTTAATAATCGGCACGGTAAAGTCATCGATAAGCCGGAAAATATCCCCGAGCTGGCAGAAGCTATTAGCTATTTCACGGATACAAACAATATCCACAAAGCATCGCAGGCAATTATTGCAGACAACCTCAGGGAGAAGATTTCCATCAGCCGAGTTGCGAAACAAATAACATCTGTTTACGAATCTGTATTGCAGAGGAAAGGCCAAAAATAATGTATTCGGTTTTCGCACTTGCTATCGTAGCGGCGTATTTGCTCGGCTCAGTACCCTTTGGAGTTATCATTGCCAGAGCACACGGCAAGGATTTGCGCAGCATTGGCTCAGGCAATATAGGTGCAACCAACGTCTCCCGCGCCCTCGGTAGAAGGTGGGCCTATCTTTGCTTTTTGCTCGACGTTCTTAAAGGCCTGGTCCCGATGCTTGTAACAATGCCTCTTGCCACTGCTTTATCCACTCAATTGTATGCCGAGAGAATTGTTGTGCTCTGGTTATGGCTCGTGGTGGGCTGTGCTGCTATCCTGGGTCATATCTTTCCGATATATCTGAAGTTCAAAGGCGGTAAAGGCGTTGCGACCAGCTTCGGCGTGGCGCTGGGCCTTTGGCCTTATTATACAATTTGCGCCGCCTTTGCCGTCGTGATATGGGCGGTTGTTGTTTTGATATGGCGATATGTTTCGTTGGCTTCAATCGCCGCTTCTGTTGCCTTTCCGCTCGTTCTGGTTTTGGCGATAGTGCTGACGCCTGGCTGGACCTTTGCCAATCTATGGCCGCTGCTTATTGCAGCGGGTGCAATACTGCTGATGGTAATTGTCCGACACCGACGGAATATAAAAAGACTAATCGCCGGAACCGAAAGCAAAATCTTAAAAGGTAAGCCCAAACAGACGAAAATCGATAGCGCAGCTGTATAAGACCGGCAGTGTCCTGCTGCACAGTAGCCGACAACAAGGCCAAACTGACAGGCCAATCACAAAGCGATGCCTAAATTGTCACAGCTGTTGGAATCCGGACGGCATTATGATACGCAGTTGGCAAGCTCAGTGAGTCTCCGGGGCTACCCATCCCCACACGCCGCTCCGAACCTCCGCATTGGCGCCGCCCTGGGGCACCTCCTGCTCCAGCGCCCAGAAAATAGCGTTGAGCAGCAGCCGCCGCACTGAAGCGTCCTCAAAGTCCTTCGGATGGCCCAGCGTGGTGAAGAATACCCGCGCGCCCTTGTAGGTCTTGGTCCACGCCACGGGCTGGGTCAGCGGGTATTGGTCCTGCTTGTCGGTCTTGTTCGAGTTGATGCTCTTGCCGGTCAACAGCGGCTTGCAGTCGCCGACCAGTGGCGTCACGTGGTACAGCCACCCACTGCAGTGAATCGGACTCTTTGTCGCATATATCCCGCGCAGTATCGGGTGGTCGGCCATCTCGGGGATGACCAGCACATCCGTAGTAGATTTGTGTCCGTGGTGGACAATCCACTTCTGTCCGAACACCTCCCTTCCAAAGTCCTCGTTGAGCTTCTGGTGCTTATGCCCCTTGGGGTAGCGGAAAGCGTGCGTGCTTGTCCGCAGGCCGATGATGGGCTTACCCGAGCTGACGTAATCGAGGATCAGCTTCAGCTGGTCGTCGGGCAGCGCTCGGAACCGCAGGAAGAACACCGCCAAATCGGCCGTCTTCAGCGCCTCCAGCCCCTCAATGTTTTGTTGATACTTCGGGTTTTGCTGGCCTGTCTCGGGGTCGAC
>Ga0209986_10003647_pt1 | contig 13420 bp, 11 predicted proteins | sample BlataG_FD_183168 | JGI IMG/M metagenome (GOLD analysis project Ga0209986, IMG submission 183168) | Deep subsurface microbial communities from Black Sea to uncover new lineages of life (NeLLi) - Black_00105 metaG (SPAdes) (version 2) | ecosystem: Environmental > Aquatic > Marine > Oceanic >...
AACTAGAAAACCGCACACTTCGCTATAAAGTGCAATTAGATAACAATTCAGGCGATTGTTCATGATTATCAATACGTGAAAAATTTACCATGTGGCGGACCCACCAGATGAGCCATGCTGCCTTATCTTCTCCAAAATCTCATCCGGTATGGGAGGCTCTTCAGGAATTTGACCAAGCATGTTCTTCGCCTTGAGTGCTGCTACTACCCTCTCGTGATTTTTAACACAAACCTGCATTGCATCTTCAACCGCCTGCTGGGCCTGTCCCTGCACGCACTCATGCACTTCAGCCAAAACCGTCAGGTGATAAGCTGTTGCCTGGCCAATCAGCTGGTCAACAGTGGTGTCATTGCCCAGCCCTCTGGCAATCTGTGATATTTCTTCACCCAAATTGCCCAGCCGTTCAAATTCCTTTAATTCTTCCTGTAGCCTTATGGTTTCATTTTCTTCTGCACATACTCTAGTCCTGTTAAGCTGCTGCTGCATAAGCCTCAGATTGAGCCGAATAGCTTCTTCTGGGTCGCCCTGTGCTAAAGAACACAGGGCTGTCTCCTGGCAGGTCCTTGCTCTTTCTCTGGCTTGAGTTAGGATCCCCTGGGCATTTTCAGGGGCACCGGCAATACTATCATCCAGGACTTCTACGTGCTTTGATGCAGCAAGAGCTACCACTTCTGAGGTGTTAATACCCTTTTCCCTTGCCCGTTCCATAGCCTGTGTTGCAATAGCCAGGCAGTTATTATATCCATCGGCTGCCTCCGTGGCTGCTCTAACTTTGTTCCTGGCAAGCATTGCGTCCATCTCAGCCAGTCTCTCTTCGGCGTACTGTAGAGCCTTTTGGACCCTGGCTTCTTCTCCAAAGGTAAACGTCAGGCTAAGCTGCTCAGCCCATCTATCTGCGAAGTAAAACGGGCTGTCCGGGGTAATACCCGGGTCAGGAAGCACCTCACCTTCTTGGGCGTAGACTGTTCCACTAAAACAGAATGTAAGAGACAGTATGCAGATAAGTAGAACGATACTTAGCTTTTTCATTTCTTTCACCTCCCTACTATATAATTAATAACGCAAGCCGGTCATAATTGTTACACTTTGCACCAGCGCGATGAGGTCAATTTTGCAATAATTGTGAAAAAAGAGGCTGGGCAATAGAATCAATTCGAACTAACGCAGCGCCCGGCAGATGCTGGGATTAATATGGTGACAGGGGGAACGGTAAATGGCAGGACTATGGTTGCCCGTTCCCCGGGCCTTTTGACTCTGGCTTCAGTATCCTCCCCTTAACATCATCTGGAATTTCATCTGGAAGAGGCGGCTCCTCGGGAATGTCATCCAGGGCACCTTGCTGCTGCAGGCCTTTGACTGCCTGCCCATGACCCTCTATGGAGACCCTCATTGCTCTTTCTACAGCCTCCTTCATTCCTTCGGGGAAATGGCTATAAATAAAACCTAGAACCTCTAGCTGACCTGCTGTAGCTCTGGCATTCAACTCATCAACAGTTCTGGTATCGTAACCCATCCCCTTAGCGATTTCGGAGATCTCCTCGCCAAACCTGCGTAGCTCTTCAAACTGCTTGAGAGCTATCTCCGCCTCTTCGACTGCGCCTTTCTCTGATTTGGCTTTCGCTCTTTCCAATCTACCTTGCATAGTCTCCAGGTTTATCTCCGCGGCTCTGCCCGGCTTTTGTCTCGCCAAGGCTCGCAACGTTTTGACGTGCCCATTAATAGCTATTTCTTCCGCATTCCAGATAGCATCTTTGGCCGGTTCTGGAACACTATCCCCAAGCCCATCGAGTATGGACAGGTGTCCTGATATAGCTAAGGTAACCGTTTCCATCATACTGGCTGATACCCCGCTATTCTTCGCGTGCTCTGCCCTTTCAATGGCCATGTTAAGGTTTCTCTCATATCCAATGATGGCAACACCTATTTCATCTGGCCGCTTGTCGGCTACGGCTTCTATTTCCTTTAAACGAATGCCAGCGAATTTTAGCTCAAGTTCCGTGCCAGCACTGTCATCAATAGTCAGCACTCGTCGAATCTGCTCCGTACCGAGTTTCACCGGATATAAGGTGTCGCCGGGGAGGCTGTCCTGTGCAGCATAAGCCGTACCTGCGACTAGGGCAAGACCAACTATCATTAAAGGAACGACGACTGCCATTCTTTTTAACCAGACAGTGTTCCAGACTTGCCTCACATTAGACCAGAAGCCAAACCCCCACGTTCTCTCCGCCGCTTTCCCAGCGTGTATGTGCTCCATGAGGTAAACTCGTGTCCTCATCTTAAAAGCATTGGAGGGTTTGACATCTGGTGGCTCCTGAATGCTCAAGGCAATCCTCAGCAGTGGTTCCAGCTGCTGACGCATGGAAGGATAACGATCGAGACAATCTGCCAGGCTGGCTTTTCCCGCCTTGATGTCCTCAATACACTGGGCTAATATGTCTTCTATCCTTTTCATTGCCGAACCTTTTCCAGGATTTTCCTTAGTCTTACAAGTGCACGGTGTAAAATGACCCTTATAGCTCCTTCGCTTTTGCCCAGGGAAGAGGCGATTTCGGGATAGGAGAAACCCCCAATAAAGCGCATCAAGATGACTTGTTGCTGGTCGCCAGGGAGCTCCAGGATTGCCCTGCGCAGTTGCTGCTGTTCAAAGTGGGCTTCTGCCGAGCACTCTGGGCTTGAGTAAGTTTCATCAGCCGGGAGTTCAAAGTCAAGGTATACACTCTCCTTTTTTGACCGGTAGAAATCAACAACCAGATTGTGGCTGATCGTCATCAGCCAGGCAAGAAATGGGCTTGACGTCTTTTTATATCTGCGAATTGCCTGCCACGCCTTGAGGAAAACCCGCTGGGTCAAGTCCTCGGCATCGGCAACATTGCCTACCCGGTAGTAGATGTGTCTGTAAACCCGATCAACATGCATGTCGTACAGTCTCCCGAAGGCATCGGCATCACCATCTACGGCTTTAGTTATCAGCAGATCGACATCCGATGCAATTTCGTTATTTCTGTCCCCTTGCAATTATCTTTCCTCTTTACTTAACGAATGAATACCAAGAAGTGTTACAGATAAGTGTGTAATCAGCAATCTTCAAAGAATACAGAACGACAATAATCAGCTAACAATTCTCCCCATAGCCAATTTCAGCATAGTGTGCCATGAAAACTTACTCTATGGAACTCTTTGAAAATGAAGTTCACCAGGTGAGAAAACTCGTATCCTTTATCTATTGCCCCATGCACGGCGAAGCAATTGTCTTTATCACCACTCCAGGATGCAATGTAGCTCATAGGTTTAATTATAGTGTATTTGCCAAATTGAACCCTTCGTCAAAATGTTACACAAAAAAGAAGGAAAGCTATATTGCTACCCTTTAGCTGTAAACCTATTGACCAGCCACCATTGAACGAACATAGGCATGTCCGATTTCGTGCGTATAGCCGGATACCATAGCCTATCCACTCCTGAGGCTTCGGATAATCTCCCCGAACTTTGGTCTTTTCCCATACATCAGCAAGTAAGTCCTGAAAACCCTGCTGGTTAATAATAAAGCCCCAATGATGGAGAGCCCCAGCACCGCTATACTGGCAGCCAGTTGCCAGGCAGGTATGTCACTCACGCCGAGCCTTACCAGCACTGCCACAGGAGCTGTGATAGGGAAAATGGTAAGAACTACCCAAATTGGCTTGTCCGGAAACAATATAAGTAAAGACATAAACCAGATAGGTATAAGTAAGGGAAGTGTAAAAATCCCGATCAGTTGTTGTCCTTCCCGGGAACTGGAGCTGATGGCGCCGATACCTGCTGAAAGCACGGCGAACAACAAGTAGCCCAGGATGAAATACACTACAGCCAGAACAAGGAAGTTAGCTGGTAATTGTATTGTGCTGATAAAGCCGCCGAAAGTGGATGAGGCCAGGCTCAACAGGAGTGACGCCGAGATTACCCAGACGCCTACCTGCGTCAGCCCGGCAGCACCAATCCCTAAAACCTTGCCGGTGAGTAACTGCCGGGCGGAAACGGAGGACAACAATATCTCTATAAGGCGATTCTCTTTCTCCTCAACAAGCCCTTGCAGCAGATAAGTGGAGGAGAAAATGATGGCGAACACAAGTAGAATGCCAAAAACAACTGGAATGATGAAAGTCCCGAATCCGCCTTGCTCCGGAGCTATGTCGCCGGTTTCGGTCAGCCTGGTGGTGACCAGATTCAAGGGTGCTTCTACCCGGTCTACAGTGGCCGCGGGCACCTTACCCTCCAATAGATTACTCAAGAGGAAATTCCTGATTGCCCTCGCAACGTCCTCTGGTGCCACCAGTTGTTTCTCCAGAGTATACAGGCTGACCACTCCCGTCGAGATATAATCCGGCGGAATGACGAAATACTCTTTGATATCCCCCCCTACCAGTGCTTCAGTCGCGTCATCCTGTGTATCAAAGCGAACCAGATTTACCTTACCCTGTTGGGTATATCCCTCGAATCCGCCTGACTTATCTACATACCCAATGGTTACTTCTCCTGCAACGGGCGGCTCTGCAACTCCTGATATGAGCTGGAAACCTCCTATGGCCAGAAGGGCTACGAGTGGCACGATAAGGGTCATAATGATAAACCCTCTCCTCTTTATCGTGTGCAGGAATTCATGTCTGAATATCAATAGCGTCTTATCCATGTTTTTTACCAACAACTTTCAGGAATATTTCGTTCAGTGGAGGAGTAGCTACCTCAAAGCGATTGATTACTATGCCGGTGCTTACCAATCGTTCCAGGACTTGCTGAGGAGTTGTATTTCCATCAAGGACCAGCTCAACGTAGCCCTTGTGAGTGCGCCTCTCGGTAACCCCCGGCACTTCCCCCAGCTCACCATCAAAATCCAGAATAACCGAATTGCTTCTATAGCTTGACTTGATTTCAATCAGATTCCCGTAAAGAACTGCGCGTCCGTTGTTTATCATTAATATGCGGTCGCAAAGCTCCTCTACTTCATTCATCCTGTGTGTGCTCAGGATTACGGCTTTACCCTGATTCCTCAAGTCAACGAACATCCCTTTCAATAACTCGGTGTTAACCGGGTCGAGACCGGCAAAGGGTTCGTCAAGAATAACCAGTTCCGGGTCATGGATGATAGTAACGATGAATTGGATAATCTGCCCCATGCCCTGGCTCAGTTCCTCAATCTTCTTTCTTTTGTGCGGTAACATACCTGTTTGGTTGAGCAGCTCGTTAGCTTTTTCTTCGGCTGAGTGCCTGTCCATACCTTTGAGGGAGGCAAGGTAGATGATGGAGTCGATGGTAGTCAGCTTCCTGTACAGTCCTCTTTCCTCAGGCAAGTAGCCAAGCCTATTCTTGCTGGCTTCACTCAACTTCTCGTCGAGCATTGTCACGTCGCCCGAGTCTGGCTTGATGATGTCCATCATCATCCTGATGGTGGTAGTCTTGCCCGCACCATTAGGACCAATTAGACCGAATATCTCACCTCGAGCGACAGAGAAGGATAGATCGTTAACCACGGCCTTGTCTGCGTAGGACTTGAATATATGATTGACTTCAGCTGCAAGCATAGTAGAAGCACCTTCTCCAACTCTCATTATATAGCAGAGCAGTCAATATGGTGATTACCTTATAATAAATCATCTTTTTTTGCTTAGAGGTAAAATATGCTGCTAAACGTCTTTATCATATCCTGCCTCTTGCCAGTGAGGCAAATATGCCTCCAACACAAAGGATAGCAAAAATCAGGATTTCACCTCAACGCTTGAAGGTGACTAGAAAACTGTACAATCTAGTCATCAGACAAAGGTGGAGTTCGCATAGTTATCGTAATTGTAGCACTGGCTGAACCAGAATTGTGAGAAGTGACACTCCTCGAAATCCACTGGCTGGACTATATCTGACCTGATCCTGTGTAATTATACTGCCAGATAACCTCATGTGGAAGACATGCTAAGTTTGAGGATAGTTTGAAGCTTTACCGGGAAACCCGCGAAATAGGCTAATCGTTATATTTCGGGTGCCATTTCTCTACAAGGTCGGCTTCTTCAGCTAGACGAGCTTCCTTGTTTGCGTTGCCTGTGTGCGTGTGAATGTGTGTAGCCCCTTCTCGCTGGATGTCGGGTATCCTGTGATGATTGCCAAAAAATTCACTGAGGTCGCTAGTTTCCCCGAAATAAATTGGTATCCATTTATGTGGTTTAACTTCTTTTGCAAAGCAATAATTACCTGGCACGTGCTCAAAAGATTGCCCGATTTCATAAATCCAGTAGTTATATTTTTTACCCGACTTTCCATCCCAGGGTACTATTCTGTCTTCTGCCATATCCATCTCCTCATCGTTTAATGTTCTTAACTACATTCCCAAAAGCAAAGCTGTGATATAAAATTTCTCAGCAGCTATAAATATCCTAGCAGCGCTGTGGCCTTGTCAAACTCCTTTTCGGCTTTTGAGAAATCACCTCTATCAACACATCCACACCCAGCCTCAAGATGATCCACAGCTTCTAGCACTTCTGTCAAAAGACTATATATTTCTATGGCCGGAGCTGATATCTCTGTGAATTCTGAGTTTTTCAGGTTGACAAAAATGTCTCTGGATTTTGAAAGGTCTGCGGAACATTCGCCAAACCAAAGCTCTGCGGTATGCCAGTGTTCCTGCTCCATATACTCCACCGCCTCAAGCATACGTTCCACCCCATCCACAAGTGAGTAGTCTCCAGATATCATTTCACCGTATGCTGAAATCAGTTTTTCGCTTTGTTCAAGCGAGAGCCTATCTTCCAAAATTCCGCTTTTGGATTGTATGGGGATAGTATCCATATCGATGCTGAAACATTTTTCTTTTGCTGTGGATATAAGAGGGGCCGTATCATCTAAAGCATCATCGGCTAACTTAAGCTCCGATCTTATCGATGCGATGTCATCGGGTTCTACGTTTACAGCGCCTTCCATGTATGCAACTACTTTCTCCATGTGTTCCATGAAAACAGTGAATTTTTGAAGTGCAGCAATGCTATCTAAGCTGTAGCTACAAATTATTTTATTCAGCTCAATTATCTCCTTTTCAGCATCGAAGACGGTTGTGGCGTTATCGAGTATTTTTAGAGCTTCTTGATAGTCCACTTTGGCTACTGTGAGTTTGATTTTTGCATCGGAATATGCTCCCGCCTCCAAATCTATTTCTGCAACTCTGGTTTCACCAGAATTCATAAGCGAGGCAGACGTGATTATGTCATCAATTGCAGATATTTTCCCCCCAACACATCCCGAAAATATGGCAAGTGGTGCCATTGCTACTATAACTATCAAGACTCCTAAGGCTGCCCTTTTCATTTTTTGCACCTCCTTAGCCTTCTCGCCAACCTACTTGCAAACTAACAGGGGCACTAGTAAGCGCTATCACGCAACAACTCCAGTGCCTTTCTTTCACCCCCAACTCTCAATCTTATGCAGTTGTGGGCACAGCATCTATGCCTCTCGTGTTAGTTACTCGTATACAGCTGCCCAGATTATATTATACCATACAAATCAACCAAGACAATGCCCATTTGGGGGTAAATGGCATGACAAATGGGTGGAAATATGTGACCATTTGGGGGATATGCCAGCAGCGATATTACTTCAAGTTCATCTCACAGAAAGCTACGACTTATTCTTCCAAGTGCTAAGAGCGGGCGAATATCACGATTTCACTTCAGCGATTGAAGCAGATTTAGGCGAGGAATAAGGCCGTAATGAGCGTGCTGCCAGAGATTTCCCTGACTTATTTTAGTGATGCCATACCATTATCATAACTATCGTCCTATTATTTCGGCAAATTTCACCCTGCTATACTCACGGTCACCTTCGTTATTTCCCCCTTTTACCCACCCGGCCTAGCTAACTGGCACCTGCATCGCCAGGCAGAGCTATTCCCCGGTGCTTGAAGATAGCTGGAGGACTCGTAATCTCGCGGATTGTGCAATCAGGCTCGAGTTCTATTTCTCTTCTAGAACGCTGCTAAATGCCTCTGCATTAATAATCTTGATGCCCTGGTATTCTCTAAGTCGCTGCAATGCTTTATCACCGGTTACAATAAGAGCTGCCTCTCCTTCAACAGCACAGGAGATAACCTTGTCATCACCGGAGTCAGGAGCTACACCCTTAAGGATTAATCTCCCAGCAACACAGTTAGCCCTGTGAATTAAAGTAAGAACAAAGGCTTGGATATCAGATTCAGCGAGATGGTATTTCACTTGACTGCGCGGTAATCGCAAAACACGATTTACCTCTTCAACAATTTCGTGAGAGGTAACCAAAACAAATTCTCCCCTTCGCCAGCGTCTCTCTATCTCTCTGGGGTAACTAAAAGGAGATATGAAACTTGAGACCAGTAAATTCGTATCCACCACCGCCTTGAGCATCAGTCATTCCCATGACGAATTTCGGCAATGGCTTCAGCTACATCTCTTTCCACCTCTTCGAAAGAAATTCCTTTATTCCTATCAGCCACCTTTTCCAGGCGACTGAATAGGGCTTCTCTGGCTGCTTGGCTGGTGCTGGTTGCCAGAAGGAATAAACGCACATTCTCCCTTGGAATTCGATAGTTTCGCCCTAACTTAGAAGCTACAAGCTTACCCTCTCTAATATAGCGATAGACTGTATCTTTATTGAGCTGGAGATAATTAGCCACTTGCTCCGGGGTCATAATCTCTTTTACTGCTTCCACCATGCTACTCCTACAAAAGATATTATAGCGTTATTGTTGATTCTTGTCCACTCGCCTTGCTAATTGTTGTAAATAGGGGTTATTAGTTGTTGCTCAAAGGTGGCTAGAAAACTGCGCAGCTCGCCAGATTGTCAAGCCAATGGGCTAGCTTTGCTGTTCAGCAACGAGCTCTGCCAGCCGGTCCAGCACCGCCTCCAGAGCATCCAGCTCTTCTCCATAGCTAGCCCAGTCACTTGCCTTAAGGTACTGCTGAGCATTGTTGTAATGCTGCTGAGCCTCCTCAATCAGACTGGCTATCTCAGCGGTTACCGGCTCCTCCGGTCCTGGTGGAGCTGGCGGTTCAATATCAGGTTCAGTCGGTGGCGCCTCAGTACCAAAGATAGCCGCCAGGCTTCCCTGCAATGTGGGTTCCATAGCTATGTGCTCACCGGCAGCCACAATAACTCGCTTCAGCTCTGGAAGCCCACCTATTTCCGCCTGGAGGAAGACTGGCTCCACGTATAGATTTGACTTGCCTAAGGGAATCAGCAACAGGTTGCCGCGGATAACTCGAGAGCCACCACGACCCCACAAGGCAAGTTGCTCGGTGATGACCGTATCCTGCTGGATTCGGTTCTCGATCTGGCTGGGACCATACACCAGACGCTCCTTGGGGAAATGGTAGGCAAGCAGCTTGCCGTAATTTTCCCCATCACAGCGGGCAGCAAGCCAGCCAATGGTATTATCCTTGTTCACCGGGGTGAAGGGTAACATGAGCAGGAACTCCTCCTTCTCCTCATCGGGCAGCCGCATGATGACATAGTAGGGCTCCATAAGCTGTCCTGCGCCGGCATAGACCTCCATGGGCACAGCCCACAGGTCTTCCTTGTTGTAAAATACCCGGGCATCCTGCATATGGTAGGTTCGGTATACCGAGGCTTGAATACTAAACATGTCCTCAGGATAACGGAGGTGGATTCGTAAAGACTCGGGCATTTGCTCCCCGGAGACAAAGAGGTCGGGGAAGATAGCCTGGTATGTCCGTATTAAAGCGTCCTCTGGCTCAGTGACATAGAGAGTGACACTGCCATCGTAGGCATCAATAACCGCTTTAACGCTGTTGCGAATGTAGTTCAGCCCATCCCCGTATGGCTCAGAATAGGGATAGCGGTCAGTGGTGGTATAGGCATCCTGTATCCAATATAAGCTTCCATCCAGCACCACCAGATAGGGGTCATTGTCCAGCTTCAAAAATGGCGCCAGGTGATTCACTCTCTCTCCGATGTTTCGATAATACAGGATGCTGCTCTCCGGGGTTAACTCGCCGCTGATAAGGATGTTAAAGTCACCAAATTGCCAGGCATAGACCAATCGACGGAAAAAACTGCCGATGTTAACCCCACTCTCACCCTGGTAGTAACCGTAGACATTCTCATTACCCATAGGATAATCGAATTCCTCGGTATTTGTTTTCACAATCACGTAGTCATTTGTCTCTTCTCCAAAGTATATCTGGGGCCGCTCTATGTTGAACTCACCAACAGGAGGTATATCCCTTACCATCAATTCAGGCAGTCCCTCCGGGCTAATCTCAGTGACAGGGCTCATGGCAATACCATAGCCATGGGTAAACTGTAGCCGGCGGTTGACCCAGGTCTGCGCTTCTCCAGCCAATTTATCCGCAGACAATTCTCGCGCTGACAGCATGACCTGACGGTAGTCATCATCGATGATATAGCGGTCAACGTCGACATCATGAAAATCATAGTACAGTCGAATCGATTGAATCTGATTATAGGTGTCCTTTAACGGACGGTGGTCCCACAGCCTGATGTTGTTGATGGTCTCTTCGTTTTCGACTACATCCTGGTAGCTTGGTGACTTCTCAGCGGGAAAGGCTTCCTCATTGATCTGGCTCAAGCCAAAAGCCTCTCTGGTAGATTGGATATTGTACTCGATGTATGGCCTCTCGCGAGCTAGCTCGCTGGGCTCTACCTGAAATCTCTGTACCGCAGCGGGGAAAATTGCTCCAACAATGATAGCAATTGCTATCCATCCCCCGAGGGCATAGAGGGCCCAGCGAGACTTACCCTTCAATAAGGACACCACAACGATCCCGATGCAAATAATTGCTACTGCCAGAAGGATCCACAGTGCTGGCAGCTTGGCGTGCATATCAGCATAACTGGCTCCGAACACCACCCCCCGAGTGGAGAAGACCAGTTCCCATATACCAAGCCAGTAACCCCAGGTGAAGAGGCCTAGAATAGCTACACCCAGACCACACGCATGGGCTAACACCGGCCTGGCAAAATCAAATTTAAGCCGCTGCGTCTCATAGCTCACGACATACACCAGGGCGCTGCCAATAGAGGTGACTATCAGCGCACCTATGAACCAGCTTCGCACTATGTGAAGGAAAGGCAATGTGAAGACATAGAAGCCAATCTCTTTATTGAAAACAGGGTCGGCGATACCAAAAGGCTGTCCGTTGAAGAACTGGAGCACGATTTGCCAGTTGCCCTGGGCCGCCAAGCCAAACATTATGCTGAGCAGTACCGTTCCCAGGATAACGCCCCACTTGTATATCCGCTGTGGCTGGCGCGCTATAGTCCAGGGCCAAAAATGTCTGCCACCGGTAGGTGCCAGGCGTGTCGCCAGCACCAGGCTCCCAAAAAATAAGATACCAAAGAGGATGGCCGCAGAAAAGAAGAGCAGCACTTTAGCTTTCAGAATAGTGGCGAAGACGCTGCCGTAACCCAGGCTGCTAAACCATAGCCACTCGGTATACACCCCCTTTGATATTGCCAGGACAGTGAATAGAATTATGACCGCAGCCACGATTAGGATTGCCCTGGTGGTGCGTCTGCCCCAGGTAAGCGTCACAGGTTCCCCATCTTTACCTTCAGGAAACCAGCGCTGCCAATCTTTCTCAAATGAATGCAATCTACTTACCTCACCCTTTCCAAACCATGCTTGGGGGTTATACTATCTGACTTCCATCTTATCCGGATTTCCGAATGAACCTGGAGCCAGCCTGAGTGACACGATAACATACCCATCCATATTGGGCAATACCGCACTCGGTAAAAGGTATCCCGGTCAGTAATGCAAACCTACGCGGCTATCTGGAGCACAATTCATCGTATTGTCTACCCGGAATAGTCAAAACGCCAGACAGGGCTTACGTCACATTGCCGCTATTGAAAAGGGAAACGATTTGGGCATATTACGGACATGTCATTAAGCAACAACCACCAACTCCCAAAAGCCCGCTGGCGAATCCTACCCCTATCCCCGTGCCCAGCAAGGCGAGAATATAGGCTATCGGCATGTCTTTATTGCCATTATGGTCTATGTTGGACAATAACATTCACCACTTACATGATGAGAGGCTCACAACCGTGAAAGCTACACTGTCGGTAGTTGCGCCGCCGTTACTATCAGACACTGTTACCGTGACAGTAACTGTGTATGACGAGAGAGGTGCGGTAAAAATAACTGTACCGCCCTCTCCAGAGACGTCACCTCCATCAGTTGACCATTCATAGAATAGCTCATCGCCATCTGGATCCGAAGCTTCACACTCAATTTCACAACTTTGGTCAATCCCGATTTTGTATCCCCCGGATATTTCCTCGAAGTATTTGTGTCTGGCGGTAGCAATCAAGCTCTCAATAATTGGCAGCTTGTTGAACGCTACCTTGATAGACAATGATGCTGAGTCTTCGCCTCCGAACTCATCGGTAACCACCACAGTAATGGTATAATTGCCTATGTCTTCAGGAGCAACCCAGGTGACGGTATCTCCTTTGCCTGTGATATTGCCCCCACCGGCTAACCATTCATAGCTTAAGCTATCGTTATCCGGGTCTGAAGCTTCGCAGCTGATCGTGCAATTCCCCGAAGGCATAATCCATTCCTCACTGGCACTCAAATCAACGATTTCTGGCGGGTGATTCTCTCTTACAACAGTAATGGTGACCGATTGTGTAGCCCAACTACCATCACCATCAGTCACATTGACCGAGACAACATATTCCCCAACCTCATCGGGAGCAATCCAGGTGGTTGTGGCTCCCTCGCCCGAGATGCTCCCCCCACTAGCATGCCACTCATAGTTCAGCTCGCCACCCTCGGGGTCTGAAGCAACACACTCAACCTGGCAACTCTCTACAGGAAGAACCAACTCACGCTCAGCCTGCAAGCTGGTAATAGCTGGAGGCTGGTTGGGTGGGGCGCAACCGCTTATGAAGAGGATAGTGACGGCTAAAACGGTTAAGCTAGTTATCCATTTGTTTGCCTTAAAGAAAGCTCGTTTCATTTGGGCTTCTCCCTTTCTGTTCTTAATAAACCACGGGTGAAAATGTAGAACTCCGGTAGGATGAAACACTCATTTCCCGCCACAATCTTCACAGCTTGGATTCCTTTCTAGCTCAATCTCGTCTATCTTTGCATTCAAGCCGTCCCAAAGCAGAAGCTTATTCTCCAGGAAGCTTCCCATCTTAACAATGTACTTTATTACCTCAGTTACTTGAATGCATCCTATAACGCCACAGGTTGCTCCCACTACAGGGAAGGTCATTAATGGAGGAGGCTCAGGGAATAAACATCTTAGGCAAGCGGTCTTCCCCGGAATTATCGTTGTAGCCTGTCCATGTAGTCCGTTAATCGCACCGTGAAAAAGGGGGATGTTCTTCGCTATGGCAGTCCTGTTCAGCAGGTACCTGGTATGAAAATTATCCA
>Ga0209986_10003648_pt1 | contig 13417 bp, 7 predicted proteins | sample BlataG_FD_183168 | JGI IMG/M metagenome (GOLD analysis project Ga0209986, IMG submission 183168) | Deep subsurface microbial communities from Black Sea to uncover new lineages of life (NeLLi) - Black_00105 metaG (SPAdes) (version 2) | ecosystem: Environmental > Aquatic > Marine > Oceanic >...
TGGCCGCTGTTTTGTAGTCACTTCCGGCCTACTGGTACTGCCCGCCTTTGGGTCCTTCACCGGCGGGCATCGAATAGCGGCCAGTCTTGATACCCAATGCTGGCTGGCTGCGGATGACGGAGCCTGGCAGGCAACCGAACTTCTCCGGTAGTGAGTCTTTTGAAAGCGACCGTCCCGTAGGAGAAGGACGCCCCGAGGACGGCTACCCTTGCCCTTTTTCAATTGCATGAACCAATCCCCCGTGATTACTTTTTGCCGGTCGGGAGGTGGCGTGTTCTAAATACCTTCCAGGGCATACTCTTCCCAAGTTAGAACTCCCGCCCGACTTTATTGCAGTACTTGACTCGGCAAATACTAGAATTAGCGTAGAATTCGATTTGTGCTTCAAGGAGAACGACTATGCGGACTTGCTGTTCTTTCGCGTTAATCATCGCGGCTGCCTATCTGGTTCATCCTGCCTTCGGCGGTGAGCTACCAACGGCCATCACCCGCGACGCTGCCGCGTTCAGCGAAGATCTTTTCCAAAAATTCCGAACAGAAAAAGACAGTGAGTTCAACAATCTCTCCAAGCTTTTCCAAAACCCACAACAGTGGCGATACTATTCCCGTGACGGTGGGACCTTGATCGCCATTTCCGTGAGTCAGGACCTTGTCCGCACCGAACGGTCGGCAGGCGAGCAGGCGATGGCTGAGGTTGCGAGCAGGCTGATTCGGCAAGGGGGTGGCGAGACCGACGTCACCGTCGTGTTCGTCGAGCCATCGGACTTGGCAACGCTGGCTCCACGGCCAGTGGCGTTAGCTCCCCGTTTTATTCCTACTCAGCTTTTGCCGTGCGGCTGTCGCTAGAATTCAATAGATAGTTGCCCCGAATCAGCCGACTCGTGGTAGCTGCCGACTTCGCCAAACGTTGGGATTTATGTTGTCCTTGGCGACCGCTAAGGCACAAGGCTGGAGGCATCAAACCAAAATGCCTTGTCATCGGCTGCCTTGAGGGCATGCAGAATCTTCTCTACACGGAGCAGGGCTCGCCAGAATTCGTGAGTCGCATGCGGGTTCTCCGGAGCCTCCGCGGCTTCATCCTCCCGGTACCCATCAGGGGGAAACGGAAGCGTTGCCTTGATCCGCACCCCGAGCTTGTCTTCGAGGAAGACTCCTATTCGCTGCTGCGATTCGGGGATCGCCTGCCACTGAGCCAGCGCCTCTTCCACCACATTGAGATCGCCTGTCTCTGCTGCCAGCGATTCCGCAAAGACCGCGACTGCTTTCGAGCCTTCTAAGGCCAGATTCTTGGCCAGCCGCTCCCGGCAATGTTTCAGCAAACTGATTAAAGCCCGCCGCTCGGCTGGTGCGAGAAAAAGGAGTTCTGTGAAGTGCGGCACTCGTTCGACGTCACTCTGGGAGTCCGCAGGTTGATAGAGCCAGCCCCGGGCTGGCACAAAGTACTGCAGATGGGACGACTCGTACTGCTCGAGCGTCATTTTCTGAGGAGCAAGCCGGTCGATCAGCTTCGGACCGGGCTCAGTGGCCTGATTTCTTGACTCCATCCGGGCGATGTCACGTTCCCGCTGGCGGCGCAATGCCTCGGCTTTGTCACGAGCCTTGCCGAGTTCTTCAGCGAGCGTCTTTTCTTCAGCCGTGATGTAGCTGACTTGGCCCTTCGCTTTCTCTCCCAAGGCTGCCCGGACTGCATCGGCGTCGTCCTTGAAAAGCTTCTGTGCAGCTGTCGTTCGATTGCCCACGTGAACGAAAAAGATCGTGAGATCATTCTGCTCAATTTCCTCGGCGATCGCCTCGATGAGTTTCTGCTTGCCGACGCCGTTGACTCTCGGTCGATCCTGCTGTCTTTGAGCGTCGATCTGGGCGAGGGTAGCAGCCCCCTGAGGATCAGCCTCGTAGCCCGTGTCGCCGATGATGGCAACGTACTTGCTCGCCCCTGCCGAAAAGCCGGCAGTTTCAATCGCACGGCGTAGTGCCTCAAGCGACCGTTCCGGTTCATCAGAAAAGTCACCGGGTGGCAGTTTGTCCTTATTTTTCTGGACATCCCGTGCCAGCGCTGCTGCATCGTCTACTCCCATCAGCACCAACCCCGGCTGATCCCGTTTCTGTCCAAGGGCCTGTGACCACCGAAACCACTCGTCCTCCCGCGGTCCGTCGGAATAGTACGTGACGCCGACTCTAACCTTTTGCGCGGCAAAGCCCTGTGGGACACCAACGACGCCCCCTGCGTCTTCGATAAACTCCGCAACGCCCTCAAAGTACGGCCTCATGCTCGAGGTCTCGTCGATCACGAAGAGCATCTCAAGCCCAGCCTGCTCTTTGACTTTTTCCTTGAGATCGGCGAGTGATTCAACATCAACTGGTCCTCCACAAATTGCGCCCAAGTGCAGCAGTCGATTCTCCGCGGAAAAACCGAACCGGAAGGTCGGGGTCGTATCCGGGTAGTCGGGTTCATCACGGGCCGTGGCGAGCGACTGCCCGAGCAGTTCGATAAACGGCACGGGGTCCTGCCTAGTGACCGGCAGCCAGAATTCGGCTTCTTGACGCTGTCGCAGAACGACGCTTTCGGCCGTTTTAGCGTCGTATTCGTTCTTGAGTTGTGCGAGATGCCGCTCGTACGCCTCTTTGGATGTGTCGTGCAGTTCCGCCTTCCCGGGATGATCCTGCCGTGCAAATACATAGGCATAGCGACTCTCCAAAAACTCAAGTCGCTCCTTATTGACCCAACCAATTGGCGCGTCGTGATACCGCTCTTGGATTCTCACACGGCCCGCCCCAGCACCCCCACGGGACACGAAGTAAGGCCGGAAGAGCTTGGCACGAGCGACGGGGCCTCCGCCGGCGGAACCTGAGAAGACATCCAGGGAATCGACTGCCTCATTTCCTTCAATTTCATCACCAAGGCGGCGGACGCCGATGACAGCCTGAGGGATCAGCGTCCCTTCAATCCACTCGCATCGCTGTGGCACGGCTTCTGCGGGGGAAACTGTCTCTGCGGCGTGCAAGCCTGCTGAAATGAGGAACGCGACGGCAATCATAACCACGTGGCCGACCACGGCATTTGTCCATAGTAGGCAATTCAAGCTTCTTATCATCACCACTGAGACTTCCTCACTGTTCTTTCGCTTCTGGCTGCTTGCCAGCATGAAGCACGTCTTTCACGTGATAGATAAGTTCCTGACTCTTCGGAGACCGTACGGTGATGTCCGCCCCGCCAGCCCGTAAGGCCGTTGCGAGTTGACGAGCCTTCACTGGGTCAGCATCGGGACAGAGAATTGAGATTGGACCACCATCTGATTCTGCCATCCGCGCAAGTGGCTCAAGCTCAGTGGCTGAGGCGAGTTCCCGTTCAGGCCAGACGACAACTGCACGCATCCTGGGGTTTTCCGCATCTTTGCGATGAAACGCGATCGAGTCCACGATCCGCTCGACCTGGCCGGAAAGACCGTCCTCCTTGTTACTGAAGGGACGGAACGTCTGCTCGGAATCCGGCGGGGGATCACCCGGTTTCATGACGGCAATTTCATCATCTGAATCAGTGTCATTGACCACCAGCGCAGCGTCACGGTAGAGAGCTTCACCCTTGATCGCTTCACCGACACGCGGTGCGATCTCATCCGCAGGTTCGTGAAGCCGCTGGTTGTTGACCAGCAATAGCATCACCTCCCCTGGTTGCTCGTCGCCGACAGGCGTGTCTTCAGGGCTCGCTGGGGCGACGCCGCCGCCACCACGTTGACCGTCTCCCTGGCCGCTTCCGCTACCGCCTCCCTGACCGCCTCCCGTCCCAGGGCCACCACCGCGTTGACAAGTGCCGCAGCCCTCGCCACCGCAGCCGACACACTTGCCGCTACCAAAACCGCAGGCAGCGCAACCACCCGGCCGGCCTCCACAGCTGCCGCAGCACTTGCCGCCCTGACACTTTCCACAGCCTCCCTCCCGGCCTCCACACGAGTGGCATTTGCCTTTCCCCTCACAACGTTTGCACGCCGCCCCGTGGTCCTTGCAGTCAGGGCAGCAGGGACGAAATGACTGGCCCTGCGCTCCGGGCCGCTCGCGAACCTTTCCGGGCTCGGGCTTGAAGGGACCAAACCTCGGCTCGCGAGTCAGCCCCGCAGGAATCACCCCGGTCAGTGGCTGCCCTTGGTCATCGAGAAGCGGCCTGCCGTTGCGGGTTGGCGACACCAAACAGTCGCTCTCAAGCGGTCCGGAGAGCACCGGGACGATCCAATAGGGCTGATCGGGATCAAGCCGCTCGATCTCGTCACCCGATGCGTTCTCCAGAATGCAGGAGAGTTCCACTCGCTGATCGTCGTCGAGCACGCGAATCGTCAGGAAGCAGGGGTCGGCTTTGGCAATCAGTGGTGGCCGGGGATCGAGATGCAACTCGTAGAACTCGTCGGCCCCCGGCAGCAGATCATCGGCGAGCCCGAGCCTTTCGAGTTCAGCAGGTTCAAAAAAATCGACGAGCTTAAGATCAACCGTCCCGGCACCTGCCGGCAGCACGGTCGAGAAGTTCGCAATGGGCACGGCGAAGTCGCCAAAGCCCCGGCGAATCTCGACGTTGATCTCCGCGTCCTTGTCGGGGCGGCCGTCGGCCTCAATGGCCAGAGGATATTCCGTCAGATTCGCCTCTTTGATCTGCAGATAGTTCTCGTCGAAGGCGGTCGGGATGCTGGCCGAGGGCAGCTGAGACGGAGCGGCCCCCTGTGGCGGAATCTCGACCCAGCGAAAGCCGCCAGGATCTGGAGCGGCCACCACCTCTTTGGTCGCCTTCGCCAGTTCAAGCATCAATCGCGTCGGCCGGGAGACGGCCACCGACTCAACCGTGACATCATTGAGGCCGTCGCGAATCCTGAGCCCGCCGGTCTGTTCTCCGGCCCTGATGACAAAGGCGGCGTCGAGGTCGGCTTCGTAATGCCGGCCTCTCACGGCGGCATCGAACTGCGGGTCCACTGGTGGCGGCGACAACGCCTTGACCGGAATAACGAGGTCAGTTGTGGCGGGTTCGGACAACGTGACGCGAACTCCGCTTAGGGCGTTTTGACCTGCTCCATCCGGGCAGACAAACGCGGCTTGCTCGTCGGCATCGACGAATGCGACCGTGGGTCGGTCGTCAATTGCATCGGGATCTTCAATTTCGGGGGGATAAAAAACAATCAGTGTCAACAGGTGAACCCAGACGACCCAGCCGCCGAAAATCGGGAAGAAAGAACTGCCCTGTGTCATTGGCACACCTTGAATCAGTCTTTGGAGGGAGTCCGGAATACGACAGCCGCCGGCTAACGGAACCGCCCGATGAGGTCCTCAAATTTGTCGACAGAGATATTTCCCTGTCGCTTTTCGTCTTCTTGAGCGATCTCTTCGCCAACGATTTCTGGCCCCGGCGGGACCGGCGGCGGCTTTTCTTCAAGACCTTCTTTTACCCGCCCGGGAATCCCCGAAACGTCGCCGTCGCCTTCAGGACGAAGGGGGGTTGGCTCAATGCGGTTTTGCACCGCCGGCAATTCGATGTCGGCAAAGCGAACCTGATTGGCCCAGCCGGCAAGCAGGCTTTTGGTCCACTGATCGATGCCGACGATCACCAGCAGCAGCACAAGCGCGATTGAAATCGTCATGACCATCGGAGGGGCGACCTGTGGCAGGAACACGGCGTAAATCGCAGCCCGGTCAGCCTCGGTCACCCTCACCATTGACCCGCTCTCCCAGGCGCTGATGAGCCCGAACACCGGCACGACGAAGGCCACAGCGGTCGCCGGCCAGAATCTCGTGGCCAGCAGCCCTCGGACTCGAACCCGAGTCCGATCGACAGCGGCTTTGAAGTCCTCCGGTGTCGCCCGCAGTGCCGGAACGTCAACGAGAGCGGTCGCAAGCAATCGATATGGCCACCAGTCGGCACCATTCGCGGGCCGCTGCTTGAGATCGCGGGAGCACTGCTGAAGTTTGAGCATCCGCGGAACCAGCGTCAGCAGCCCGCCGACGGCCAGCCCGTAGCCTGTGACCGCAGCCCACTGCACCGCCGGGTTCGGAGTTCCATCAGCTGGCGCGAAGAGCGGAGCGGTCGCCATGCCGATCAGCCCGCAGCCGGCGATGACGGCACAGGCCGACCAGGGCCACGCCGGCCAGTAGCCGAAAACATCGGCCAAAGCCCTCCCCAAGCCGTACTCAGACGCACGCAAACGGTCGCTTGTCTCTGCCATGCCGCTTTCACTCCATCTCGACGACCGCCGGCCACACCAGCTTATTCTTGGCGGTCCGCAGCCCCGGCCTCACGACCCGCTTGATCCAGGTTCCTGCCGCCGCATTGCCCTCGCCGTCACAGATCCAGCCTGAAGGGAATTCCCCTGCCGAAGAGGGAGTAAATGTACTGACTTGGCAGGCCTCCAGCAACAACTCGGCGATGGCGTCGGTGAACTGCGCCGCCTGCTCCACCAGCCGGCCATCGTTCGCGACCGCATTCCAGGCCGCATCAAACAGCGCTGGTCCGGCCAGATGCTGCTTGCCGGCGAGTATCCGTCGGGGAAATTCCTGAACCCGATTCCGTAGCTCCGCCGCCACATCGGCTTCAATCTCGAGTCGATCGAGGGCGGCAAAAACTCCTTGGTAGGCACGCGGAGCGGAGCCTGCGGAAAGCGAGGCCTGCAAATCCCGGCCGTGGGTTCCCGAGACCCCAAACGTCTCCACCACCAGATTCCCAGCCGGGACCGTGGGGTGGAACCGCACCGGCCGTTCTGGGGTGGCGGATCCATCGGCAGCCGTCGACTCTCCCGGTGAGCCCTGCTGCGGCTCCCACGCCTCCGGCAGCAGGATATGGCCGACGGCACGACACCAGCCGGCGATCAGTCTGTAGGTATCAGCTTGCAACCCGTCGTCCCAATCGCTCTCTCCAGCCAGGCAGGCGAGCAACGGGGGCAAGGCTTCGACCACCGGATGCGGAACCGCGTCACCAAAGCAACGCCGGCGGTCAGTGGCGAGTTGAAGCTGCTCACCCAATGACCTGGCTGCAGCAGAAAACGCCGCCAAGCGTTCGGTGAGCCGGCCTGCCAAGGCCTCCGCGGAGTTTGCCGCGGGCTGGCCGCGACTGAGCGTCCGGCGGCCGCGGGCGGCATCGAGCGCGTAACCGATTCCGATGGTCGTGTCGGTCGGATGTTCGGCAGAGTCGACCCAGCAGAGCTGCTCCTCGGGGCTGACGCGCTCCGGTTGCCAGCGGCCAGCATCGGCCGGACAACCCTCGGGAAACAGCACCAGTCAAAGCGGGGATCCCCCGAGAGCAGGTCGAGCCATACCGCGGCATCTTCGTCGCCCTCGTCGATAGCCCCGTGCATGAATGCGTCGAACTGTCGCTGTCCCTCAGTGGTCTCAAACTGCCGACGCAAACCGCGGAGCGGTCTAGCGATGTCAAGTTCGGTTCCCGAATCAAGCTGATCACAGACCCGCCGACCAAAATCGTGCAGCGGCTCATAGTATTCACCGACCGGCGGCTGCGGACAGCAGAGTACAAAGGGGGCATTAAGGTAACGGACATCGGCCGCTGGAAGGGCTCCAGCAGAGAGCACGACCTGCACCCGCCCGTCGTCCGTGAACGACTCGCGCACCACCTCGCCAATGGCCTCGGCAGACGGCTCCCAGTGAAATTTCCAGCGGTCAGCCCGGCTGTCGTGGCATGCAGGCTCCCGCACGAGTCGCTTGAGATCACAGCCGCCATCCCGCCGTCGCGGCGGGAAAATCCCCGCTGCGTTCTCAGGATCAAGCCGATATGCCTCTTCAAGGACCGCTGTCTCGCACATCCGCACCTCTGACAGCAACCGATCGCGGAAACCACCAAGCCTGTCGAGCCTCGGCCCGGCCTGGCGAAGCCCGATCTGCCTCCGGTGGAAGTAATCAAATGCCCGACGAACCACCTCCAGATCACTCCCTTTGGTGAGCAGCCTGCGTTTGATCCGCTCCCAAAAATCCGGCTTGAGCAATGTGCAGGCTGTCGATGCCGCCGCCGACTCGAGATTATCGAGCGTCAGTTTTTTCTTCTGTGCCTGATCGCGGGCCCAATTGAGAAACCAGACCGTCCAGTCGAAGTTCTCAATCGCGTCAATCACATGGTCGGCGGCCGGAGAGTCACACTGAACCACGCTTCCGAGCAGCAGTCTTCTGAGACGATAGCCGACTGCCCCTGTTGCTGGACCGACTCGGAACTCGCAGCCTGCAATCGGGATGATCCGCCCGCTCGGCGACTCTTCGGGCTTGGCTTCAATGCGAAAGCCGTCAAGATGCAGGCTCTTCCTGACCTCCTCAAGCGCGTGGGCCTTTCCCGCAGTGGCGTTGCGGAATGGACCGCTGCCGGCGTCCCCGGTGACGGCGAGGGCGAGCAGCAGTCTCCCAACTCCCAGAATCGAGCAGTGGAGTTCCTCCAGCGAAATCGATACCTGCTCACCATTCACTTTCCTCCAGGGCGGCAGACCCGACAGCTTGCGAAGGTTCGGTTGGAGTGCGGGCAGCGCGTCAATCGCATGGAGAACAACGACCGCCGGTCTCTTAGTCGGGGTGGTCCATTGCTTGGCGGTGGTCTTGAGTGCGGCAAACAAACGGTCAATCGGCTGGGTCAGGACCAGCCCCCGAACGATCGGATCGGACGTTCGCTCGCCAGCCCGCAGCGGCGGATGAACCACCCGGCTTGGCGTCTTCAGCCAGGCAACGACATCAAAGAGTTCCCAGGCGTCAATGTCGGCCATCGTTAACGCAGTGGTCTGGGACAGCCTGCAGGACTCGCCCAGCAGGTGCGAGGCCGCAGCCGCGATCTCGCTGACCTTTTTCTGATAGGCCTTCAGCCAACCCTCTGGATTCTGGTTCTGATTTCCCAATTTCAGTTCGGGCCGTTCGGGCCTACAACACCAACGGATCAATGATTGACGCGGAGCCTGTTCGCTTTGAACCTCTGTTCGCTTCCACTGCTCCACCAAAAACCGAATGTCCTTCGGTGGGTTCAGAAACCGCTCCTCACTCAGGGCAAACCGCTCGGCGTGCTCGCTGCACCACCAAACCGCACTACCATCAAGCAAGGCGTCCACCGTGGTGGCAACGTCACTCCGGCGGCCGGCTGCCGCGGCTTCGGCTTGGGCAGCATCCCCCTTCGGCTTGCGGAAGGGGATGATCCTCGTGAGGCTTGTCCCGATTGCCGAAGGCTTCGGAAATCCCTTCATCAGTGATTCCAGGATTGGTCCAGCACGGAGCCACCAGGCGATCAGCCGTTCCTCGGTAAGCGGCTTCGCTTGGCAGGCCTCCATAACAGCCCCGCCGACGAGCTCAGCCGGCGGGTAATCCGGAGCCAGCGATTCCAGCCCGCGAGCTCCCTTCTGGACGTAGTCCTCAAGCGTTGCGAGCAGTCGATCGACCGCCGGCACAAGCTCTGACCGAAGCGGCGACAGGGAGGGAATGGCGTCACCACCGGTTGCGGCCCGCAGCAGACTGACCGCCGCGCAAAGGGCCACGCAGTCGCGATATTCCTTCACCAGCCATGCTTCTAACATCGGGCGACCCCCTGCGGCACGACAAGACAATGCCGTTCGAGGCGTACGGTTCAGATCTTTCCGCTCTGCGGCGGCGCGACATAGGGAACGACCTCGAACGGCTCAGCCACGACCCGCTCGTCTTCCCCGCCCTGCCGATCTGGAAAGGCGATGAACGCCTGAAGGTCATCGTCATACGCGACCGCGTACGGACCGATGATCGCCTCCCGGAAGCGGAAAATAAGATGCTTTTCCGCGCGAGCCTCGCCGGGCCACCGACGGCTCAGCACGATCTCGCGGGTGATTGCCTTTTTCGTCACCGGATCGGGGGGAATTTCCAGGGTTCTTCGCAGCTGGCTCGTGTACCGTTCGCCAGTTTCAAACAGCACCTGATCCCCGGCCTTCCCGAGGGTTTCGTGAACGATGTCAAAGGAGAGCCGGTTGACCAGATCCTGGTCCCACGACACCGTCATGCCCATCGCCATTCGCTGCAGCTTCATGGCGACGATCGCTCCTTTGGCCACCGAGTTCTTGAAGTCTTCCGACCGCACCTCGGCGACCCGGTCCTTCAGGAACCTGATCTTCAGGCCTTTCTCGGCATCGAGCAGTCGTTCCCGAACCCGCGGATAGCGGGCGGCGTTGCCGACGATGTAGACCCAGTGGACCTCCGGCAGTTCGAGCGAGTCGCCAGCCCTGCCCGCAGTCGCCTTGGCGACACTCCCCAGACCGCTGGTCACCAGATCGTTGGCATACTCAATCGTCCGGTCAATCTCCGGATCGATCAGGGCGTCGACCTCCCGCCGCAGGATCCGCAGTTGTTCGGAGTCGTCCTGATAGTTGAAACCCGTTCGGCGCCTCAAATCGTCGAGAATCGAAATGTATGAGATATCACCGGGATCCGCAGAGGTAACCCCATCGCGGCTCAGCAGCACCTTCAACGCCTCAGCAACCTGCCAGATGGCCATGGCAGTCCCGGCGCGGTGCTGGGCCGCATCATTTTGCATCTGGCGAACGTCGTACTGGGTCTGCACATACTGCGACTCAATAACCGGTTCGTGTTCCCGCAGAAACTCGGGAAGCTTTGCTGGACTGGGTGGGTCTTCGGGGAACCCTTTCCAGATCGCCAGCTTGAGCTTGAGCAGCCGATAGACCTGCAGGGTGATGAAATCACCGCCGAAGGTGCGATGCCCTGCCCGGCCGAGCACGCTCACCCGCAACTGCCCCTCTTCCGGCGACTCCAGCCGGACGAGCGACATGTCGGTGGTTCCGCCACCGCAGTCATAGAGCAGCATGTGCATGCCATTGGGGTAGAGATAGCGGAAAGCAGGCATGCGGCCCGGGCCGGCAATGAAGTCGACATAGGCGAAATAGAAAGCCGCCGCCGAAGCCTCGTCGACAACCAGCGGCACCCGTTGCTCAATCAGACTGCGGCGAAACGATGAGGCCGGTTGTCCCGTCGCCCGGTGCGCCGCCCGGGCAACCGTCCGCCGAAGCCGGGCGACTTCCGAAACGGTGAACGTCGTGGGGCAGGTCACCACGATCGGTTCCGGGATTGCCTGCTCGTGAAAGAAAAAGCCCCGGAGCATTTCGCTGATGAACAGTTCGGCCGGATCCTCGATCGGAATCGTCTGCACGGTATTGTTGAGGACGATTGTGCAGCCCGCGTCGGCCGCGGTCCGTTTGCGGTCGGATAAAAGTCGTTTTGCGCCCAGGACGAGCCAGCTGGTCCCGATCGCGCCTACCGCCCGCCCGCCAATCTTGCAGTGATACTCATGGAACTGGTCGGCCGATGAGGCCGGCGTGATCGCCTCGATCCGCAACGCCGTCTGCACCGGCTTCCCACGGTCGGCGAGTGGTTCCCTGATATCAGCCTGAATCACCGCGAAGCTGTCTTCATTGACCCGGCTGCGGGCCAGCGTCGTGCTGGTGTTCCCAAAATCGATCGCTGAGTAGCCGTCGAATGTCTCCATCGGGGTGATCGGCGTGAGCATCAAGGTCAGCTCATTCCGCGACGTCACCACCCGCTTCTGCTCGGGATCCATCGCAAAAATATCGACGTTGATTGTGACGGGCATACCGGCGGCCACCGACTGTCGATTATGCTGCTTTCGATACACCTCAATCTGCTCAAGACAGGCCGCCTTGTCGGTGTCGACCCGCACGCCCATGTTGAGGTCTTTGTTCTTCGAAAGCATGACGACGTAAAAGTCGTTGGCTGTCAGCGCGGCAGCAGGGACCTTCAACACATCCCCGACATACCGCCGGGCGTCGGCCCCGCCCTTGTGCGGCCCTGCCGGAAACAGCCGAACGAAGCGGCCAATCGCCTTCGGCAGCGACAGCACCATGAACCAGTCGTCGACATCCCTGAGAAAGCCTTCCGTGATTTCGATGTTGTCGATGAGATCCGCCAGTTTGACCGTGTACTGAAACGTACGTTCCCCGGTCAGCGGAATGACATCATGGGCGTGAATGGTCGCTGTCATTGGATCTCTTTTACTTCAACGCCCGCAGGCGTGCCCGGTATTCGGCATAAGACGCCCGAGCGCCGGCGTCGACATTGTCAACGTCGGCTCCGACGGCGCGGTAGCGGTCGGCCAGCCGCATCAGATGAACGTGCACTTCCCGGGCAAGCCGACTCCCATAGATCCGGGAAACCCGGGCCATTTTCTGCTGCATGACCGTTCGGTAATCCTTCTCGGAAAGCTGGGTTCCGTCGCGACTGTCGAAGGGACCGCCATCCGACTCAAGCATTCCAAAGATCGCCTGCCGAAACTCGCGGCCGGGCGACTGCCCCGGTCCATCACTGGTCTTCCCCTTCTCGATAAATTTCTCGGCCCGCTCGGCCCAGAATTCGAGCGGCTTTTCCAGCCCGGCAGCATCGGGACAGGGGCTCGTCGCCATCTCTTCCTCGATTGCCTGCTTGACGTCATCAACGACCTGCCTCGTCGACGTTTCCGCTTCGGCCGTTGCCGACTTGGACAGTGTCTTGGCAAGGTTTGCATGGTTGGCGGCCAGCTGGTCGGGCGGCGGCATACCCCAGTCCGCCAGCAGGCTCTGCATGCTGCCATCAACCGCGTCGATGAGCGATTGCAGGCGGTAGGGCTCCGCGGTCACGCTGGCGGCCAACTTCGAGAGTTTGCCCGACCAGACCGCCGCGTTCCGCATTTCATCGACGGACATTCCCGACTGTTGCTCGGCGACCTCCAACTCGCCGACGAGCTTGTGAATCACCTCATCGAGCGCCTTGGCAACGTCACGACAGGTCTGCCGGCGAACCGAGTCAGCCACCTTTGACTGCATCGTTTCGCGGAGATGCGGCATCCCCCCCTCAAGGACAAAACGCCGCCACGACTCGACCTGACCACCGTACTGCAGACAGCGGTCCGGAATCACCGGTTCGTCCTGCTCGTCGAACCTCAACACCGTTGGAAACCGCTGCCGGATCGGCAGCGGCACCCCGGTTTCGCCCTGCTCGTGAGCCACGAGCAAATCCTTGTGATAGGCATTTCCGACGAAGATGACCGCATCCTCGGAAAGCCCCTGATTGCCAAGGGTTTCATTGAGATGGCAGAACATCGACGGCTGTGTCGGATCCTCGGGAGGCCCGCTCAGCTGCAGTTCATTGAGATCGTCACAGCGGGTCACCACCATCCAGACCCGGCCGCCGAGCGACTTACTGTGCTGCTGCCGCATCTTGCCGGCCAACCGGGAAATTTCCGCCGATTTCACCTGGCTGGCAAGCTGGAACATGAACGCGCCGTCAAGCTGCGGCAGGAAGGCGAGCGTCAGGCGATCGTCACTTTCCTTGTCGACGCCGAGTCCCGGCAGGTCGATCATTTCAATGTCGAGGCTCATCGCATCGGTTACGAAATAGATCAGCACCTCGCAGAGCAGGGTGTATTTACTCGGCTTGTCCTGATGGG
>Ga0209986_10003649_pt1 | contig 13416 bp, 12 predicted proteins | sample BlataG_FD_183168 | JGI IMG/M metagenome (GOLD analysis project Ga0209986, IMG submission 183168) | Deep subsurface microbial communities from Black Sea to uncover new lineages of life (NeLLi) - Black_00105 metaG (SPAdes) (version 2) | ecosystem: Environmental > Aquatic > Marine > Oceanic >...
TTCCGACTATGGTTAGGCTTTATGAGGATAATGGTTTCATTTGGGTCATGGATAAGGTTAAGGTGACTGAGAAGGGTGTTGTTGAGGGTTCGGGTCCGGCTGCTGAGCGTGTGCAAAGTGTTTACGAGCATTTCATTAGGGAAGTTAAGGGTTAGACGAACCAGCGGAACGGGGATTCCTCTTTTTTCTTTTCTTGTTCTTGTCTGACTAAGCCGAAGGATTCTAGTATTTTTTTGGTTTTTTCTGTTGCGAGGTTTAGTTTTGTTAGGTCGGTTTTTAGGTTTAAGAATTTGTTTAGGGCTGTTACGGCTTGGCGGGCTGCTTCTGCGTCTGGATACATGCCTGTAGTTTCTACTAGGAGACTGAAGGCTTTGAGGTTTCTGAGTTTTGCTAGGCCTATCGTGATGCCTGCGATTCCGAAGATTTGTCCTACCATTATTTTTGCTCCCAGGTTTAATGGTGTTTTTAGTGTTTCTGGGTCTGTTGCTGCGCAGTAGATTTGTGGTTTTTTTGTTGTTTGTTCTTTTTTGAAACCGCCCAAAGTAATAATATAATGACAGCCTAGTTCTTCAGCCAAATCCAAAACACGTCCACAAAGCTCATACTGACCAAAAGTAGTCAAAGCCTGAGTGTTACCATACCAAATGATTAAATCTCTTCCACCATCACGACTTTTGTGATAGTAAAGCTGATTTATCGGAGAACGCGTACCACCTTTCTCTGTTGTCACCGCTAAGTCTTGGAATGATGAGGACGTGATTTCGGCGAAAAGCTTAGCATTCAACTCATGAATCAGATGCAAAGCCGAAATATTAGCAACAAAACCAATACCAGGCAACCCCTCAACCAAAACAGGATCATCTAACTTTGGCTTTTCATAAACCTGAACCACACAAACCATGCTTTAACTTCCTTCGGTTAACGTGTAGTTTGAGGAAATAAACGATATAAGTGTATTTAGCCTGGATTAACATTGAACAAGATGAACTTTGGATAACCCATTCGGCAGTTCGTGTCTGTTCATGATACTAACAAGCTAAGTTTGCTCGATTGAATTTACGGTTCTGTGTTTTTGGTATATTGTTCTCAAGAATTCAAAACCTTTTTTCCCATACATGTTGCAAATTTTGTCCGCGTTCTCTTTCTGACCTTGGTCATATAAAATCTGAACAAGTTCTTCAATATCCTCTTGCTTGAAGTCAGGATATACGCCAGCACCCAGCATTTCAAGATATATTTCGCTAACCTTTTCAGGTTCTGTGGAAGCATGTTTTAGAAGATATTCGATAAAAGAATATGCGTCCATATTCGTTTGGGCATATCTCGCTGATACTTTGAGATATTCTAATGTCTGATCATCTATTTCATCAATCAGTGATAGCCATCTTGAAAGGCGTGAAATTAGCTTTTGATATTCAGGGTTCTGAATGGTTTGCAACAATCGTTCAAATAATGCCCTCCAAACAGGTTTTACTTTCTTCTTTATTCTGGCAGTGAGTTTATCCCTTAGCGTCCAGAAGAAGTGTACTAGTTCCGAAAGCTGGTCGGCATTCCCGTTTTGAATCAGCTCATAGATGAGACTTGTTTTGTCACCCAACTTTTCCCATTCTTCTATATACCCCAGACAGATGTGTCCAACAAGCCCTTTCGTGACATACCGGTCAGTAAAACTGATGTCAAGGGCTTTAGTGTAATGTCCATTCTCTCTCAACAAGAAATACAGATCCTTGTAGACCGTTCTAGAATAGATTAGATATCCTGTAAAAGCTGTCTTCCAATGATCATTGTTATCCTTTGGAAATATTCGATTTATGTTGTCGGCTACCCATTTTCGATCAAGATAATAAAAGTTTGCCAGATACTGACCGAGTACAAATGAAAACTCAAGCGAGGGTTCAAAGGCTTTGTCAAGTCGTTTGCTGAAATCTGCCTTGATCGGCTCAGTCCATCTGCACTCCTGACCTTTTCTTATTGTTCTTGCCTGGCGAAGGGAATAGTTGAGCATTGCCGAGAAGATTCTGCCTTTTGCGGAATTCAAGACCGATGTAGTAAGGTCGCGCATTTCAGATAGATCTGACTTCGTCTTCTCTGCGAGAGTCAACAGTATCTTTTCTGCTTGAGGCAAGAGTTCAACATCAAAAGCATGATCATCATTTCTTGTTCCTTCTTCAATCAAGCATGCCATTTCGGAAACTATCAAATCTCTATACATGTGTCGTCTATCAGCACGTTCTTCCCAAAACTCTTCGGATTCAACAAGTTTAGACATGAATTGTAAGAGAGCTTCCCACGTAAACTCCTTTTTGGATTGCCAAGCTTCGCGCAGACCAAGTAACAGAGCGTATCGATACATTCGAGGAATTGATTGGAATGGCTCCAAATCAGCGGAGAATTGTTCAGGATTCGCTGACACGAAGGCTTCAAATGTGGTGGAAAGGTCAATTTGAGACAGTGAGACTGGGCTATCCGGTTTCTTGTAATTCCTCAGATACTCAGCGATTTCCTTGTTTGTTTTATTAAGAAAAATGGTTAAATCTGTTGGCATGGCCAAACCAGCTGTTCTCTCAACCCAAAAGATGAAGCCGGGATGGTCGATTCTATCAGGATTTACCTCTTGATATTTCTTATAAGAACTGATGATCTTTTCATTAGCTGTCTTCAGGAGAGGTAAGAGCCATTCCTTCTTCTGATACGCTATAACCTTTTTCCTTTTTTCTTTATCTTTAATCTCCGCGGGGATGTAATAGTCCTTTGATTCAATCCAATCAAGAACCTGTTCAATCTGATTTTCATCAAAGGAGGAACAACGAGCCTTGAGTAACTCGAATAGTTCATGTTTCAATAGGTCTTCACAGAGCAGATTGCCATCCCAACTCCAGAAGAGATCTTTTAAGTCTTCATAGTGACAATTTATTGTATGAATGGCAATTCTTTTGAAAATAGGATGCTCTTCCCTTCTAAGGGCACCGATTTTCTCTTTGATTTTGTTTGCATCTGATAATTCGTACATATCTCTGGCAAAACGAACTAGCTGGCATTCGTACCTCTTAGGGAAAAGAGTCTGTGAACTTTCTTCAATCGTAGGAATCCAAGCGTTACTGAAGCGCGAAGTATCCTCCTTTGTTATGCTTTTGATCTTGCTTAAACAAACTTCAGCTGCTTCTGCCCCGAAGAGTTTCGCAATGTCCGGCTTATATTTCTTAAGGATTTCATCAAGCCAGTATTCTTCCATCACTGACACATATGCGTCTGAAGTCACTCGATCAACCTTCAGATAATCAAGAACTACATCAATCAATTTAATGAGAAGGTCTTTTGCTTTTTCATTGAGAAGTTTTGGAAAGACTGTATCACCGATTTCTTTTGCAACTATGCCGATGTTCCACCTTGTTTTTAATGACGTCCCAATGAACTCAATGTGTTGCATTTCAATCTTCTCTATGGGCAAGGTCGAGATTATTTTTGTTAGAACCCAGTCTGTTCGACGATTTTCGATCCTTTCGCCTTTCTCATCCTTGTGATTTGCTATGGAATTAATGATCTCAATAAGAAGATTGGTTGTCTCATCGGACGGATTTTCGGCGTTTTTGTTGGCAACGTTTTCAAGATAGTTTAATGCATGCCAAACAGGAACTCGATAATGTCCCTGCTGATTAGAGATCTCTTGTGGCTTGGGATTGTCTTCTGGAGCGAAATAACCCTCCTCTTTAAGAGGTTTCAACCATTGACATGATTTCAAATTGCGAAAGAAGTAGGAACGTCGGGCGTCTACTTCTAGCAAGTTTGGTAACGTGTCAATTATTTCTTTTGTGGGTGTTTCATACTGCAATATCCGGTCAACTCGATCTAGTAGGCTATAATAAGTTCCCACCAAATTGAAGAGAATATCTTCAAATTCCTTCCATAGATTCTCGAATTCGCTTTTGCTCCGTGGAATCCCCATTACTCCGCGTCTATGTGCATATCTATGAAAATCCCCAGCGACTTTGAACCACTTTTTCACAAGAGGATCATCAACATTCACACCCAGTGCAATGGCAATTGATGCTATATGTCCTAAACCCCTATCCGACTTCTCTATTTTCTCTTCTTCTTTATGTGAAAGAACATCCCTTAAACCGCCTTCGATTTCTCTGGCAAGGTGGGCTAGAAGATAGGATTTTGTTTCAAAATCATCACCTTTAAGTATTCGAACACCATCAACATAAAAAGCAGATATTTCAGGTCCAACACTTCTTAAACCTTCATATATTTCTCGCTGTTTAGGGTCGAGCGAACAAAATGTGCCATTTTGAGTACTTATAGCTTCCTTTTCAGAGATCTCTGGAACGAAAGAGTTCTTATTCATTGTTTAAACCTCTTGATTGATCTTCTTAATGGGCTCAATGTTGCATAACAAGTTTTAAACAAGATATCATTTCCTTTGACGTATAAAAATCTTAAGCACCAATGAATCTTTTTATATGCGTGTCTGGCTGTTTTTGTCCAGGCTCGAAGATGTGTTTTGAGGTTAAGGAGAGGGATTTGCTTGGGAGGATTGGTAGGCTTGAGACTAAGAGTGGTGTTGTTGAGACTCCTCTTCTCTTTCCAGTGATAAATCCTTCTATTCAGCCCATTTCTCCCAGAAAAATTGGTGAGGTTTTTGGTTGTGAAGCCCTAATAACCAACGCCTACATATTAAAAAAACGCTTCCAAAACCAACCAGCAGAAAAGGGATTGCACAAGTTTTTAGATTTCAACGGCGTCGTAATGACCGATTCTGGAGCATACCAAATCCTCCGTTACGGCGATATAGAAACGACCCCGAAAGAAATCGTACAATACCAAGAAAAAATAGATACAGACATAGCCACAATCCTAGACTACCCAACAGGCCTAAAAGTCACAAGAAAACACGCAGAAAAAACAGTAAACACAACAACAAAAAACGCCAAACAACTCTTCAAAACAAAAACACGCGAAGACATTCTCTGGGTAGGCCCAATCCAAGGAGGCCAATACCTAGACTTAGTAGCCAAATCAGCCAAACAAATGCGAAAACTACCATTCAACATACACGCCCTAGGAAGCCCAACAGAAATCATGCAACAATACAGATACGACCTACTAGTCGACATGATAATAACAGCAAAAATGAACCTACCCATCCAAAAACCACTACACCTTTTCGGAGCAGGACACCCAATCATGTTCAGCCTAGCCATAGCCCTAGGATGCGACCTCTTCGACTCAGCAGCCTACGCAATATACGCAAGAAACAACCGCTACATGACACCAAACGGCACCCACAGGCTGGAAGAACTAGAATACTTCCCATGCCCATGCCCAAAATGCACAAAAACAACGCCAAAACAACTCATAGAGATGCCAACAAAAAAGCGACAAACCTTCCTTGCTGAGCATAACCTCTACACATGCCAAGCAGAAATAAAACGCATAAAACAAGCAATAAAAAACGGAAGACTATGGGAACACCTACAAACACGAGCACACGCCCACCCAACCCTACTTCAAGCCCTAAAAAAACTAAAAAAATACGAAGACTTCATCGAAAAACACAGCCCAGTAACAAAAAAGAGCGGCATCTTCTTCTATGACCACACAGACCTCGCCCGACCAGAAGTCGTCAGACATAGAAAAAAACTAAAAGAAAGATACTCTCCGCCTAAAGAAGCAAAAACCCTCCTACTCACACCACAAACCAGAACAAAACCACTGCACAAATCAAAAGAATTCAAACCAAGCGCAAAACTTCTCCGCGACACATTCAAACAACACCTAACCAGAATCCACACATGCTTCTACACAGCCCCCTTCGGCATAATCCCAATAGAACTCGACCAAGTCTACCCACTCTCACAACACGAAACAACCCTACCACTAGACAAAGAAACAATCGAATACGTAACAAAACAAACAGCAAACTACATCAAAAACACAAACTACAAAACAATCATACTAATCAACGACCCAGAAAACTGGAACAAAAACATCCTAAACACGTGCAAAAAAACATGCAAAAACAAAAACATCAAACTCAAATATGTCAACATAAAAGAAAAGCGAACCAAAACCATGATAACAAGTTTAAAGAAAATTCTGCAAAAAACACTGAGCGAACAACCTTGATCCGAGCTGACCTCCACATTCACACAACTTATTCACCCGACGCATCAATAAACCCAAAAACCATAGCAGACCAGCTACACGCACACCCATACATAAAAGCCATAGCCATAACAGACCACAACACCACAGAAGGATATCACAAAGTACGCAAGTTAGCTTCACCATACCAAGACATCCTCATCATCCCCGGAATCGAAATAAGCACAACCGAAGGAGACATAATAATCCTAGGCATTACAGAACCACCACCCAGACCATGGACCCCCGAAAACATAATCAACTATGCAAAAGAACAAAACGGCATAACCGTCGCTGCACACCCCTACAGAGCATACGGCCTAGGCGACTTAGCAAAAAACTATGATTTCGACGCCATAGAAACCTTAAACGGCATTTCAACACCCCAAGCCAACAAAATGGCTCAAAAACTAGCCAAAACCATGAACCTACCAGGTGTTGCTGGAAGCGACGCCCACCGCACGAATGAATTGTGGAGTGTCTATACAGAAGTGCAAGCTTCACTAAACATCGATGAAATATTGAAAGCCATCAAAAAAGGATTAGTCAAAATTGCTTCCACAAGAAAGTCAATACACTTTTAAACGACCAGAAAGCATGATTACTGCATTAACGGAAGAAACCAAATGAGTCAAATACAAATCAAATTTCTAGGCGGAGCCCGCGAAGTCGGCAGAAGCGCAATAGCCGTAAAAACCCAAAAAACACAAGTCTTACTAGACTACGGAGTCATGCTGAACCACACACCAGGATTCCCAATGCACATACCACCAAAAGACGTCAACGCAATAATCCTAACCCACAGCCACCTCGACCACTCAGGCGCAATCCCTGTCTTTTACATTCGCGGAAACAAGCCACTTTACACAAACAGACTAAGTGCAGAACTGAATCAACTACTAATCACAGACTTCATCCACCTCTCCAGCTACTACCTACCATTCGAATATCTCGAACTAAAATCAATGATGAGAAACAGCAAACACCTAGACTACGGCGTCCAAGAAAAAATCGGAGACATCAAATTCCAACTTTTAAACGCTGGACACATTCCTGGAAGCGCACAAATACTAATCGAAGCCGAAGGAAAAAAACTACTCTACACAGGCGACTTCAACACTGTAGACACAAAGCTTCTGGAAGCAGCAAAAATGGACCACAAAGACCTAGACGCAGTGATAATCGAAAGCACATACGCAGATGATGAACACACAGATCGCTTAGAACTAGAAAAAAAATTCGTAACGGAAACCACCGACATCGTCGAGAAAGGAGGAATCGCCCTCATCCCAGCATTTGGAGTTGGAAGATCCCAAGAAATAGCATGCGTCTTGGCTGCTCACCACTTTGAGTATCCAGTCACCATTGACGGCATGATCCGTGGAGCAAACACCATAATGATGAACCACGGTCAGTTTTTGCGAGACGCTAAACTACTAAGAGATGCTTTACATTCTGCTCATTGGATTGAAGGCTGGAGAGACCGAAGAAAAGCCGCCACAAAACCAAGTGTCATAATATCAACAGCAGGCATGCTCAAGGGCGGTCCAGCCATATTCTACATGTCAAAAATCGGAAAAAAAGCCAACAACGCCGTCTTTTTAGTCAGCTATCAAATTCCAGGCACACCTGGAAGACAGCTACTTGACAAGGGAATATGCGTTATCGACGGAAAAATGAGAAAGATCAAGGCACGGGTTGGACACTTCGATTTTTCATCCCACTGCGGAGCAAGCGAACTTAAAGAAGCTGTGAAAAAACTCGGCGGAAACCCAAAAATATTCGTGAATCACGGTGCAGAGAGAAACTGCGAACTTTTTGCAAAATGGATAAACAAAGAACTAGGATTGAAAGCGAAAGCACCAAAAACCGGAGACACATTCAAAATCTAGCCGTGAAACAAATGAAAATTGGAATCCTACGCATAGGAAAAGTAGATTCCAACGTGATAAGCAGAATCCAAGAAAACCTAAACATAACTTTTCACAAATCAAAATGCACACTAATTCCGAAAACACTACCAGTACCAGAAGAAGCCTTCAACAACACAAGACAACAATACAGCTCAAACAACATACTGAGAAAAATTCGCAACTATGCTGAAAAACAGAGAACCATAGACAAAATCCTAGGAATAACAGACATCGACATCTTTGTCCCGAGCCTGAATTTTGTCTTCGGCGAAGCAGAATGCCCCGGAAAAGCAGCCTTAATCTCATTATGGAGACTTAGACCAGAATTCTATAAACAACCATCAAACAGTGAACTCTTCACAGCGAGAAGCACAAAAGAAGCAGTGCACGAACTTGGACACACATGGGGCTTACACCATTGTTCTAACCCGTTTTGTGTCATGTACTTTTCCAATTCCATATTCGAAACGGACAGAAAACAAAGTTTATTCTGCACCAAATGCCACTCCAAAGTGGAAAAAACCATAGATAGCCTAGGGTGATACCCTTGAATGATATGTTCAAAGCCAAGCTGATACATCTGACACCGATCCTAGCAAGTTTACTCTTCGGAGTGTTATGTGCAGTCCTCCTTTTGACATCTTCCATAGAAACCTACGTAATCACCCCTTTTTCCGAAGACATCTTCGGCTCCCTCGGAAACGCCTCTTACTTTGTTGTCCTAGTCGGAGTCGGCGCGTCATTACTATATTTTCTTCTGAAGCGAAAAAGCCACAATTTGATCATGTTAATCACTGGATTCGCCTTAACAACCGCCGTTTTCATGCTCTCCTTCATCTATTTGTTGGCGGCGTTCGGGAGATTTTCCATCCCGCACATTGAAGCCCTCATCCTAATATCAGCATTAACCATAACAATTCTTGCCGGTTTCGCGGTTTTTCGAACTCAAAGCAGATTTTGCAACTTGATAGTTCTTTGTTTAGGAGGAGCTCTGGGCACATTTTTAGCAGCCTCAATTCCCACATTAAGTGCAATCTTGATTCTTTGCTTTCTAGTAGTTTACGACGCGTTTGCTGTGTATCACGGACCGGTGGGAAAAATAGCTCTTAACGGACTTGAACATCTCCGCGGTCTGAGCTTCTCCTTTCAGGACATTCAAATGGGACTAGGCGACCTAACCTTCTATTCTTTGCTTTCGGGTCACATGCTTCTAAATTTCGGTCTTATCTCTTGTGTCGCTTCTATCATTGGCATCTTGTTCGGATGCTTGTTAGCGTTTAAAATGTTGGAGAGAAAAGGCATGTTTCCAGGATTACCCTTTCCAATACTATTCGGTTTAACAGCAAGCCTTCTCACTTCCATACTATAATTGAGCTTCACTTCTCTTAACACAATCAAGGAGTTTAAATTTCACGGATTTCGCATTGCAGTTTCTTGATCAACTCTTCAGCTTTTACCGGTTCAACCTTCAAAGTGTAAAGTCTCCTAGCCGTACGAAGCTTCAATTTCACAACATCTTTTAATCTTTTAACCGCGCAATATTCAGCACGTTCGCTGATCTCGACGAATCTATCTTGGTCAAAGATTTCAGCTGGCATACTTTCTCACGCACTCGATACTTTCTCTGGTTACTTCTTGACGTTTTTATTTGTTTTGGTGTTTAAGCTAAAAAGCTAAGATGTGAAAACGCAGTACGTATGAGACAAAAGCAGACGTTTGATGTCTAAAGCCCGTTACTTTCGTGAATACTTTTGTTTGATCTGCTCTGCGATTGATGCTGCTTCGTCAAGAATTTTCTGTATGTCTTCTTCTCGTGCTTTCGTTTGGATGAAGGCTTCAATGAGGGTCTTTGCGATTTCGGGAGGCAGAAGTTCTTTCAAGCTGACATAGACTTGAGGCGGTTTGAGTTCGTTGTGAACAATATAGTGGATTTTACCCTTTATCACCATTCGCTTTATGACTTTCTTCATCTCTTCTGAAGAGTAGTCGAATTTCTTTACACCATAGTTAATTATGTCGCTTTCCCTTGTGTTTCCATATTCGTACAAGTATGAAATAATCTTCTTTTCCACTTTCATCTGGTTCCCTCAAAGAACACTTTCTCTTCCTAATCCCTTTATTATGCTATTAGAAACTTAATTCTTGTGCAGAATCTCTGCAGAAGTTAGCACATTGTAAGACGCATTCTTTTCTTATTTTGTATATGATTTGGATTGTAACATGCTTGCACAATCCTTTGTTTGGCAATGCTCTGTTCCAATCCGCGCAGTCGTGCAATATCTCTGACATGGGGTTCATGGTAGTCCACGCTAAGTTTGCCTAAGAAGTGGGGCCGGCCGGATTTGAACCAGCGACCTTTACCCGGAAACAGTGCTTAGGCACCGTTCCTACGGGTTTCTCTAACCGCTCCAGAACTTCTTCATCCCAACTGGTCAGCAAACCCGTGCTTTTGCTTCTGGAGCCCGTCGTCATTCCTGTCTAGACTACGGCCCCTTTTTTTATACATTAGATTAACTGTAAAGGATGAAATATATGCGTTATTCTTTCAACGAAAAAAACGTTTTGCAAAGCTTTCCTGTGAGAATAATGCGGCTGTGATTTTTGAAGGGCTTTTATAGCATATTTTACAGCTTTGCATCTTTGGAACGCCCTAAGAAGTGGTTTTCCAGATTAATCTCATGCGTAAGATTTATAATATGTTAGCGATGATAACTAAACCTTTGTGGGTTTAAAATGGAAATGGAAGAAATAGCACGATGGGCGTATATCGCCTTCGTTGTTATAGCAATCGTAATGGGACTAGCGGTCGGCTACATGGCCTATGACGCGGAACTGCACTGGGCTGACACTACCGTTGTAGACACTAACGGATACGTCACTCTAATCATGCTAATATTAGGAATCGTAATTGGAATCACAAGCATAACAGCCAAGGAGGTCACTCCATTCCTTATAGCAACAATTGCTTTAGTTGTAGCCGGCGTTGGGAATGTGTGGCTCCCACTGAACATCGATCCGATACAAATACTCTACTACTTTGCCGATACAATAACAAGATACATCGTAGCTTTCGCAGCTCCAGCCGCCGTCATCATTGCAATCAAGGCAGTCCTTACCATGACGAAAGAGAAATAGAATAATCTCCCCACCCTCCTTTTTTCTAATTCCAGTCGGGTCTAAGACAATTAAGAAAATATTTGAGGAACACCAGCCTTTTCTAGGGCTTCACGGTTACACATAAGGAGTATTGGGGCTTCTTTTGAGAGAAAGATAAGGAAGTTTCTGTTGTCAGAAGCGAAAAGTTAATGAGCATAGACATAACGTGTATTTTGGGGTTTGCCGGTCATAGGGTGCGGGACCCACCTGATCTCATTCCGAACTCAGAAGTTAAACTGCGCTCCGTTCCCGGCTGTAGTGTGGTCTTCGGCCACGCGAACCCGGGAAAGCTGGCAGCCCCGTCTAAATTTAGTGTTCTAATTTGGAGTGGAATTACCTAAAACTTATAACTAAGCATTGATCACCTTTTCCAAAAGGTGAGTTTGTGAACCAATTGGCGGGAATGTCAGCTTTACAGAGTCAGATTATGCAAGAACCGTTTGGAGAGTTTTCGTGGATTCTAACCTTGCTCTTCTATGCTTTTTTCTTTGTTTTCATGTTTTATGGACAAAAAATTAACACATACATCATGCTTAGGGAAGTTGAAGGCTCACTTTTCAAACTGAAATACATTAGGGATGAAGGAAGAAAAATCGTAATAGAAACAGTAAAAGAGATTGGAAAGCCGCAAACAGATCCCACGGCTAAAGTTGACAGGTTCTTAGAGTATTTCACAATATCACCTCAAAGCCTAGACCCTGCAGGAATAGTTGGGAAGCTCGAACATATACTGGACGTCAGGGACACCCGTTTCAAGGATGATGTAAAATTGATGGCGCCAGCAACAGACAAAACTCAAGTGAACAATCTTGAAAACACTCTGGAAGCAGCAATGGCTCTAAACTTCATCTACAAAGTGATAAGACACTTTTATTTACTAGGCAAGAAAACGTTAAGCCTCTATATTATAATGCAGATACAAATGATATTGCCCCTTGTCATGAGGGAGGCTGAAGCCTACGCCAGCGCATTGAAAGCCTTCGCAGATGGTCAACCAATCGGCGACGGGGCAGGAGCACTCGTAGCAGCAAAGCTAACGCATGGGTACCCGAAGAGAAACATTGCAAAAGACTGTGTTGTTGCAACCGTGCCTATAGAAGGACGAACAGCGTATGTTATCAAAGCTGAAGGACCAGGAGGAAACGTCGGCAAGCCTGGAGACGGGGTAAAAACGATAATGGAGGAAAATGAAGGAAAAATAGCTACAATAATCATGGTGGATGCAGCCTTGAAGCTTGAAGGTGAAGAGGTTGGCGAAGTTGCTGAGGGAGTAGGCGCAGCCATAGGTGGACCTGGTGTAGATCAGTTCAAAATTGAGGAGTCAATCCTGAAATATCGCGTGCCAATAAACGCTGTAATAATAAAGGAAGACATTGGAGATGCGGTTTCACCGATGCGCAAAGAGATTTTTGATGCTGTCGACAAGACTATCGAGAGAATAAAACAAGTTATTTTAGAAAAAACGAAAGAAGGTGACAGAGTGATTATTGCTGGGGTGGGTAACACCATTGGCATCGGGCAATAGGAGAGTGGCAAAATGAGTAAAAAATCATCATCTGCAACAACCAAAATCTCGTCGTTTGTGTTGCTGGTGATATTCATAACTTTAGCGTTGTCTTTAACAGCCCTTATTCTAGCCATCTATGCCTTCAGCTCCAATGGAATCGCGGCATATTACCTATTACTCATAGGATTTTTGGGTGCAGCCTTATCTACGTATGTGCTGTTTCAGACAAGGAAAAGAATAAAACGTTTAAGCATAAAGACTCCGTCCGTAACAACCACAATTGAATGTAGAAAATGCGGTTTCAAGAACATCCGAGACTTTCAACGTGGAGACTACATTTTTAAAGAGGTTGACCCATGCCAGAAATGCAACGAAAACATGTTGATAACAGCAATTTACAGGGAAGTTGAAGAGAAAAAGAAAAGAACGCGTTTCTAAGTTAAGATTATACATCCATCTTCAACTATCAAGACAGTGTGTTCAGCCTGAGCTACTGGTTTTCCGCTGGCTTCAATGAATATGGGATAGCCCATAAGAGCCTTTGAAGATAAAAGCTCTTGAAAGGCTTCTTTGTAATGTTCTTTCGGCACAACATTTTGCAGCCAACGTTCAGCGAAAGGCAATGTTCTGAAGTTCTCCTCAATGTTTTTTAGAAGCTGTTTTGCATAAGGATTTTTTGATAATTTTCGCTTG